>Ga0163144_10004945_pt1 | contig 29813 bp, 24 predicted proteins | sample OliLak19BULKMAT1_FD_123175 | JGI IMG/M metagenome (GOLD analysis project Ga0163144, IMG submission 123175) | Freshwater microbial mat bacterial communities from Lake Vanda, McMurdo Dry Valleys, Antarctica - Oligotrophic Lake LV.19.BULKMAT1 | ecosystem: Environmental > Aquatic > Freshwater >...
AGTTGGATACACAGAATCGACCGACGTGCCCGTGCTGCTGCCATCCGGTTCGGCTGCGAATTTCCAGATCCCAACATCTTCCTGAGCAACATAGAACAACCCAAGTCCGTTATCCGCCACCATCCCCTCGACCTGCAAGTCGTCTGCGCCAGGTGTATTTAGCGTGCGAACCTGCCGGTAGCCAACCTTCCCAGCACCATTATCGAACAGTTCAAGCTGGGCAACTGTGTCGGTTGTGCGGCGGCTGACAAACACATAATATTTGTCGGTCACTGGGCTGCGGTACAGTGTGAGCCCGTATGCGGTTCGTGTGCCATCAGAAACGGGAGCAAACAGCAATGGGTTGGCTGGATCGCCAACGGAAACGAGCTTGCGGCTCACGGGATCAATCGAGAAGATTGCCAATCGGTCGTTCTTGCGATCCGATGCAACGGCAAGATCAATACGTTTGCCATCAAGTAAGAAGCCATACTGCACATCGACATTGTTATAGCGCACGCTGCCGGTGGTATTGATCGACTGGAGAATGTTTCCGTCTAGATCGTACACCTCAAGGCCGCCGTTTTTCAGCGCACCAATCACCAGGCTTTGTGCCGAATCGGATGGATTCACCCAGATCGCCGGATCATCGGCATCGCCAGGGCGCGCACCAGCTGGTAGATCCTTGATGCTCAGATCATACACTGGTGGCGTCTCACGCACTGGCGTCACGCTTGGCAGAACATCAACATCGACCCAAACGAGCCGATGATCGGAGCTGGGGAAACCGCCTGGCAGGCTTGGGGTGAACACGCCAACCAGCGGAAAGAACGGGCTGGTGTTCAACGGCCAGAAGACTCGTGCATCGGCGATCCGCAGATCGGCAGATGGCAGCACATAATCGGCGCGCAGGTTGCCTGGTGTGGTGTCGGCAAAGTCGGCAGTATCATATGCCGGATCGGATTCGTGGCTGGCGTTCGCGCCGCCCTGGAGTGCCGATTGCTGCGGCCCACCCTGGCTGGTTGGGGTGACAGTCGTGTTAATATAGGGATTATCGAGCAACTGTTGAATGGCTTTGTTGACGCTATCGCCATCATTTGGGTCGGCATTCTGATCGCCCATAATCACAAAGCGCGCATCGAGTGCCAGGCCACCACCACGGCCCTGATCATCGTAGAGGTAGGTACCAACACCTGGGGTGACATAATCGGCCCATAAGCGAATTTCATCGTGGTTGCGGGTGCCATTACGATCCTCTGGGCCATCGAATACCGGTGGAGTTGGGTGGCTCACAAGCGCGTGGACGATCTCGCCGTTGATCTGGATCGGCACATCCCAATGGCTCTTTGATGAGAGCCGGAAGATGTTCAGTTCCTCTGGCGAGTACCAATCGCTTGGTGCTGGTGTGGCTGGATTATCGGGCAGGAGTGCGCCGGGCATATCCTTCCACAGAAATTTCTGGAAGGTACGCACATTTGGTGAGTCAATCGGGTATTTTGAGAAGACAGCCATGCCGAACTGGCCCGGAAACAGGCCAAAGCCATAGGCATCATCTCCACCACCGATGAAACCGTTGTTGTTCAAATCGAAGCCAGATGGCTCGCCAGTGTTTGATGGGGCAACATACACATAGGGATACTCAACTGGGCTGGCACCATTCTGGCTGATCGAGAGGTAATTTTCCTGAAACAGGTTGGCAGCAACATTAAATCCATAGTAATCAAACTCATTGATCAACAGCACATCCGGGTTGGTGCGCTGAATGATCTCGGCAACGGTTTTTGCCTGGGTATCGTTTGGTGTCGAAAGATCCCTGATCAATTGGCCAGCGCTATTGCGGTTCAGCGATGCATTAAAGGTTGCAAAGCGTACGCCCGTTCCACTATGCGATGGCGTGTTCTGTGGAGCTGCATGTGGTTGGGCTGGCTGAGCGGCACGAACTGGATTTGCGATACTGCCTATGAGCAGGATCAGCACCAGGAACGGCAGGCGTCGGGTGAATGACATACTTCCTCCTCGTTTGGACAAGCCATCTGATCGCTGTGCAACAATAAACTCCGCTCAACCCTGAGCGGCAGAGATGTGTTGAATGGCTTTTCGATTGATATACGTAGGACTTTTCTAGCGTAGGTCCTCCGCCTTAATCAACAATTATCGAATGTCGTAGGTTGTGTGATGGCCTGATTAAGAATAGTTTCATCAGATGACAAACTTTTAAGATTACCTGCTCGCCGATGAGCCGATGATCGCCATGGAGGATAGAATGTCCAGCATCAACAGCACCGAACTGCTTGCTCAACTGGTCGCAATCGATAGCCGCAACCCTGCACTTGTGCCAGGTGCTCCTGGCGAGCCACAGGCTGCTGCATATGCTGCCGCATTTCTGCGTGCCAACCATTTTGAGGTGACAATCATCGAGCCAACGCCCAGCCGTCCAAGTGTGCTGGGGCGTTTGCCGGGCAGCGGCGGTGGTCAGGCACTCATGCTGAATGGTCATGTGGATACGGTTGGGTTTGGTGGCATGCCCGATCCACTCGATCCACGCATCGCGGATGGGCGCATGCACGGGCGGGGTTGCTATGATATGAAGGGTGGTGTCGCGGCCATTCTCACTGCCGCTGCCCAGATCGCAAGTGGCCCACAATTAGCGGGCGATCTGTATGTCGCTATGGTTGCCGATGAGGAGCACGCGAGTATTGGCACGGCGGCAGTTCTGGAGTATATGGCCGCTCACGGGCTTCACGCCGATTATGGGATCGTCGCCGAACCAACCGATTGTGGGCTGTGTGTGGCGCATAAAGGCTTTGTATGGGCAACCATCAGCACATATGGCCGAGCAGCGCATGGTAGTGCCTGGGAAGAAGGAATCGACGCCATTGTTCGTATGGGGCGCGTCCTGATCGCAATCGAGCAACTCGATCAGGATCTGCATCTGCGCCCTGCCCATGCGCTCCTGGGTGTGCCATCGCTGCATGCCTCGCTGATCGGCGGTGGTGTTGAACTATCGACCTACCCAGCCCATTGTGAGCTGCAGATCGAGCGTCGCACGATTCCTGGTGAAAGCATTGCGCAGGTATGGAGCGAATTCGATCATCTACTCAGCAATCTACGCGCCGCCGATCCACTCTTCCGCGCTGAGCTAGCACTTGGGTTGGCTCGCTCGCCGATGGAAGCCGGGTTTGAAACACCAATCGTTGCCGCACTTCGCAGCCATGGCGCACAGGCACTTGGCCATGAATTGGCCTTGTTTGGAATGAGTGGCTGGACGGATGCGGCGCTCATGGCCGATGCCGGGATCGCCAGTGTGCTGTTTGGCCCGTGTGGCCATGGTGCCCATGCCGATGAAGAATGGGTCGATCTCGCAAGCGTCGCCACCTGTGCAACAATCTATGCCAATGTCGCTCGCCAGATCTGTGGGTGATGCCGAAGTGGGGAGTCAGGAGTCAGAATATCTGGTTTATCAGCACGCCGCAGGCTGAAGCCACGCGGCTAGGGTTCATCGTCCTATGGCCGCAGGCTTCAGCCTGCGGGTTCTGAAGGAGATTCTGATGCGTGTTGGGCTAGCACAAACCAATTCCCAGGAAGATCGCGACAAGAATGTGCAAGCGGCGCTCAAACTGATCGAGCAGGCTGCTACACAGGGCGCGGAGTTCGTCGTCTTGCCAGAATTTGTCACATTCCTTGGACGTGGCGAATTGGTCTGGGAGAACGCCGAGGCTATCGATGGGCCATCAAGTCAGTCGTTTGCCGCTGCTGCACGCCGCCATGGCATCTGGCTGCTGGCTGGAAGTTTCCCGGAGCGTTCAAACAAGATCGGCATGTGTTTTAATACCAGTGTATTGTTCGATCCGCAGGGCCAGATCGCGGCCACCTACCGGAAGATTCATCTGTTTGATGTTGATATCGCTGCCGGATCATACCGTGAGTCCGATACGGTTCTGCCTGGTGAGACTCCAGTCGTCGCCCGAGTTGGCGATCACATGCTTGGCATGTCGATCTGCTATGATCTGCGTTTCCCGGAATTATATCGGCTGCTGGCATTGGCTGGCGCGGAGATATTGGTTGTTCCGGCTGCCTTTACTGCATATACGGGCAAGGATCATTGGGGAGTCTTGTTGCGTGCCCGTGCAATCGAAAACCAGTGCTATGTGTTGGCTGCTGGCCAGTGGGGCAGCCACCCGCCTGGCCGCAGTTGCTATGGCCGCAGTATGGTGATCAATCCATGGGGCACGATTATTGCTCAAGCCGCCGATGGTGAAGGCATCGTCATGGCCGATCTTGATTTTGCCTTGCTGCACAAGATCCGCGCCGAAGTTCCTTCGCTGGCAAACCGTCGGCCACAGACATACACAGAACCTACCCTGAGATCGTGACACGGTGAGACTGACGCGGTGACACGGTGAAGGGGTGACATGGTGATAGATGCTTAATCGAAGCTGTACCATTTCTACTTAGCACAGTCACCATGTCAGCATGTCACCGTGTCAGCATGTCAAGATAATCCTCTTGTCACTAGGTCATACAGTCATCCGGTCAAGGCAATCCTCTTATCATCTAGTCAGGCTATCTCCCGCTTCAGCCATTCCAATCCATCCTCAAGCGTCGCAAACTCGCCCTCAATCTGGGCAGTATAGGCTCGCCGCAGCACATTACCCATGTGTGGCCCTGATGAATAGCCAAGCGCTAATAGGTGTCGGCCATTGACAATTGGCACTGGCTTACCAGTGGCGGCTCCAAGCTGTGCTGCGAGTTGCTCAACGATTTCGCCGGGATCCGATGCGGGCAATGGTGGCCGCCCCGATGCATCCGCCGCGACGAGCCGCCGCCAATCAGCAATTGTCGCTGAGCCAAGGCGCACGGCAAGGCGGCGCACCGAGCGTTCATTGGGTACTGCGTGCAGCAGCGACATATGCTCGCGTACCAAGGGCAGCACGGGATCAGTCACCCGGCTCGGAGCGCCAATATGGGCCAGTAATGTTTTTGTTGGTGCGAGGCCAGCATCGGCATGGCCAGGGCTACGAATGCGCCCATCGGAATCGGTGTAGGTCGTTGCTGGCTTGCCGAGATCATGGCAGAGCGCGGCAAACAGCAGCGTTTCACGTTGCGAATCGTTCAGCCCATTGCGTACGGCGATTGCCGCTGCCATATCACAGACATGGCCTGTATGAACCCACACATCGCCCTCTGGGTGCCAGATTGAATCCTGTGGGCAACCAATCAGCGCTATAAGTTCTGGGTAGCATGCCAGCCAACCAGATTCCTGGAGTGCGCGCAGCCCAGCAGATGGACGCTGACCGCGTAAGGCCCATTTTAGCCATTCACCCCAGATCCGTTCGAGCGGCAGTGCTGCTGCTTCGGGCAGTAGAGAGCGGCAGCGGGCCGCTGTTTCGGGTGCTAGCTGAAAATCGAAGCGTGCCGCGAATTGCATCGCCCGCAGGACGCGCAATGGATCATCATCGAATGCATCGGAGGTGTGGCGAATAACTCGTGCGTTCAGATCCTGTTGCCCGCCGAAGAAATCTAGGATACTCCCATCGGCAGTCATCGCCATGGCATTCCATGTGAAATCACGCCGAGCGCAGGCATCACGCGGCGTCACATGTGGATCTGGTTCAGGAAGATACCCGCGCTCGCCAGTTGGGTTACGGCTACGCCGCTGGGGCAGGGCGACATCAATAGCGCGGCCATTGATCAGGCGCAGCTTGAGCACCCCAAACGAACGGCCAACTGCATCAATCCGGCCAACAGCACTGATGGCATTGGCGAGTTGATCCGGTGTCAGGCCAAAGGCTTCAATATCGATATCCTGGGCCTCAATGCCCAGCATCGCATCGCGAACGGCTCCGCCAACAATCAGCGGCATTCCGCCAGCGCGGGTGATCGCTTCCAGTATCGGCTGCACCGGCATAATGAGATTTTGCATCTATGTGTTGTACCACGATGGTGAAAGTTGGGCAAACACAAAGGGCAACACATCATGTGATGCATCGCCCTTTCAAACCAATCGTGCAATCAAACCCGCAGCACAGATGGGCGTCTCTACGCCCCGTTCGCACGGATTGCTGCTGGCCGTGGATTCGCAACTGGCGCTGCTTCCTCATCTGGTGCTGGTGCTTGCTGATCCTCACCGGCCACAATCTGGCGTGAGTTTGCCGTGGACCATGCAATAGTCTGGTCCATTTGGGCCTCAATCAATGCTGCCCATTCGCGCCGAATCCAGTGTGCCAGAACATATTCGCGTGTTACTGGGGTTGGGATGTGAGCCACAATCGGCGTGATCTCTTTTGTCTGCGCACTGCCACGCGATACCTCGGCTCCAGGGCCAAGCGGTATGCTGCATGCATAGAATGGTGGCTGAAGTGCTGGTTTGCCCTGCTGCTTCCGCAGTGCATCAACAGCATCAAGCACCTCGTACTGGCGCATCAACCCATTGAGGGCATCGCCCGTGAGCGTGCTCTTCACAGTCACTAATAGCGGCTCGTGAAACCCGACGTGCAGTAGTTCCTGCACATAGGCTCGGAAACGTAACACCGATTGGCCGCGCCCATCCTGCAACTGCCGCCAGCCAAAGGCGATTCCATAGCGATCAGGGGTGTGTTTCATCTCACTGATCGTCTGAACACCATCGGCAATCACAAACAGGTTGGCAACCTCAACCGCCCAATGCGTTACGAAGTTCCCGCCGCCGTGTTTGATCGTTACCTGTGCAAACCCAGCCTGCTCCATGGCCGCATCCAGGGTATCGATCCGGCCTACCTCCGCCAACCATCCAGCATAGATGCGGCGTTCCTTCGTCTGCAATCCCGTCGACCATTGCAACAGTGCATCGGCTACCCGAGGAACTGGCCGCCGTGCCGGGCCACGGGTGAAGGCTACATCTTCCATAATTGCTCGTGCCCTTTCATTATGTGCTCGTACCAGAGATCGTGTCGCTGAACAATCACGATCAACTCCGATTGTAGCACAAAAGTTCTTTTTTGTAAAGGGGGGAGACGCCAGGCGTCTTTACGGCGATTATGTATCACCTCACCGTCACACGCACCCCTGGAACACCAAGCGGCAATTCAACCAGTGTGCCAGCCTGACGGATCGCGCCATCAATCGGGGTGCGTTGTTCGTCCAGGGCTAGTGCTACCATGCAATCACCGCCACCAGCACCGGAAAGTTTGGCCCCCAGTGCACCAGCATTGCGGGTTGCGAAGATGAGCTGGGCGAGTGCTGGCGTATTGACGCCCAATGCGTCGAGGAGCCCCTGATTCAGATCCATTAGATCGCCAAGTTTGCCCCAATCGCCCTGTTCGAGTGCTGTGCGGGCCTGCACCACAATCCCGCCAATTGTATCGAAGATCCGCTCGACAATCAGTGGGTTGCGTTCACGCAGCTGCTCTACTCCATCAACAAATCGGCGGGTGCTGACCTTCGCGCCACTATAGCCGATTCGAAATGGCAGCTCTGGCGCATCAACAGGCTCAATCGCGGTTCCACCCGTTTCGAACCACAGCGTGCCACCATAGATCGCTGCCGCAACGTCAAAGCCCGAACCCTTGCCCTGTGCATCCAATACGGCACTATAGGCCAGATCGAACAATGCTCGTTGGCTTAATGCGAGGCCGATTGCCGCATTCAATGCCGCCGCTGTTGCAACCGTAACCGCTGATGAACTTCCCAATCCATAGCTGAGCTGTGGGCCATCGGTATCGATGCGGAGGCCATGCGGTTGTTCAGCCAGTTGTAGCGCTCGTGCAGCAATCGCCTCGACGAATGCAGTCTCTGGTTGAAGCTGGCGCCCGAGATCTGCTAATGCCACGGTATGAACTTCACCACGGGCGCGTAACGCCGGAGTCGTGATTGTTACTGCTGAGGTTTGTGTTGGTGTCACCGTCGCCGAAACATACAGGCCAACCGTTGTGACGAGGCATGGGCGGCCATAGACGACGGCATGCTCACCGAAGAGCATGAGTTTCCCTGGAGCACTGGCAGTATAGGTTGTCATAACGTAGTATTATCCAATAACACGGGCCGCGCCTGCTGGTTCATTCCGCATGATCTCCCAGATCCGGCCATCGCGCTCGGTCTCTAGAGTTCGAACCGCATCAATCACGGCACTAGCTTGGTCCGCCAGGCACAACAAATGCACGGTTGGGCCTGCGTCAAGGGTGAAGTAGACTTCCAGGCCATCGGCGCGCCATTCCTGTACTGCTGCTAATAGTTCGAGTGTATCGGGTAGCCAATAATACACCCCAGAACGCCAGCTACCATCAGCAACATGGGCAGATGTCATCGCGATGGTATGCATTGCCAATGCCTCTGCCTCGGTTTCGCGCCCGAATGTCTCGAAATCGCGCTCATGGATAGCTCGGCGAATATTGCCTGTTCGTTCTGGCAGTGTATTCAGGCGCGCTTGTGAGAATGGGCTGCCGAGTGCGAGTTGATGCCCTTCCGATGATGGCACCTTTTTGGGTTCGCGTGATACCACCACAGCCAGATCGATCAGTGGCCAGTGTTCGGGTGTTGCAATCTGGCTTGCATAGGAATCATCATTATTCGTGCCAGCATGCCATTCGACAAACCCTGCCGGAATGGAGCGGCATGCCGATCCAGAACCACGGCGAGCCAGGATCGAGAGCGTTCGCTGATCGAGGTTCAGACCAAGCGCCGCTGCTGCCGCAACCGTCAGTGCCGCCATTCCCGAGGCCGATGAGGCAATTCCAGCTCCAGATGGAAACGAATTGGCCGTTGTGACACGAGCGCGTGTTCGGATGCTCGCCACGGCACGAATGCGATCAAGCTGATTGACGACGCGTTGCGCGAAACCGGCTCCTGCTGGTTGCGGCGCTTCACCAAATGGCAGCGTCAGCTGAGTCTGATCCTGCTGCACTGTTGAATTGTGCAACAGTACCTGATCGGCTGGCAGTGAATCATCAAACTCGACGGTTGTGATTGTGGTTGCCTCGCTCAAGTTCATCGAGATCGAATTGTTGAGCGGCAGATTGAGTGTCGCGTCGGCCTTGCCCCAATATTTGACAAAGGCCAGATTGGCGTGCGCCTGTGCGGTTGCTATATGCGGCATACCTCGCCTCATCCTTATTCGTTCGGCTTGCGGCGCGAACAGTACCACAGCCCGGCTTGTCACGCAAGATCACAGCTGTATGCCAAACCAGCCAAGTATCGTAATCACAATCAGCGTGAAGGAAAGCAGGCTGACAATTACCGCAACACCCCAGGCCATCAGGTTATAGATGCCACGATTGACATAGCTGCCCATCAGTTCCCGATTATTGACCAACCGTAGGATCGCGAATAGTTCGATTGGCAGCAGCAATCCATTCAGCACATACACCCCAACCAATACTTGGATGAGCGGTAGGCCAGGGATGAGCGCCAGCGCGGCCCCAAGAGCCAGCAGCCCGGTAAACATACCCATGAAGATCGGCGCTTCTTCCCAGGAGCGTGAAACGCCTCGCTCGATGCCAAGCGCCTCACTCAGCATATAGGTTGTCGCAACGGGCAGTACCCCAGCTGCCAGAACGGAAGCGCCCAACAAGCCCAATCCAAACAGGATACTGGCATAATCACCAGCAACAGGCCGTAGCGCCTGAGCCGCATCGGCTGCTGTCTCAACCGTTATTCCATGTGGGAACAGGGCCGCAGATGTTGCAATAATGATGCACGATGCAACGATGCCGGCAAAGATTGTCCCAACCCAGACATCAAAGCGGGTGTAGCGATAGTCTTCCGGTGTGACACCCTTCTCCACTACACTCGATTGGACATACAATTGCATATAGGGCGAAATCGTTGTGCCAACCATTGCGATCAACAACTGCAAGTAGCCTGCGTTCAGCTGTAATTTTGGCGTGAGCGTTGCTTGTAATACAGCACCCCAATCTGGTTTTGCCAATGCTACCGCTACAATATAGGCCAGAAATGCTAGAGAGAGTCCCAAGAAAATCTTCTCGACCCGCCCATACGAGCCGCGGGTGATCAACACCCACATAACCACGGCTGCAACGGGGACTGCTACATAACGGCTGATCCCAAACAGTTCTGCTGCCGCCGCGATTCCAACAAATTCGGAAACAATAATGCCAAAATTCGCAATAAATAGCGTGAGCAGAATGAATGCTGTTATTCGTAGTGGGAACGTCTCGCGCACCAGATCTGAAAAACCCTTGCCAGTGACTGCTCCCAACCGAGCGCTCATCTCCTGAACAATACCAACAAAGATCGTCACAACAACCATGGCCCACAACAGGCCATTCCCATAGCTCGCACCTGCCGATGCATACGTCGCAATACCACCAGCATCGTTGCCAGCGCTCGCCGCCAGTAACCCTGGGCCAAGGGCGAGTAGGTAGGGCAGGAAGCGTCGCCGCCCACCCCGTACCCGCCGCAGCCCCTCGCCCTCCTCGTGTGTCGTCATCACTCTATCGCTTTCCGCCTACGCAAAATTTCGTTCACCACGATGCTGCCAGACCTCTGGGAGGAGTATTGCTAGGGCATCATCAACGGTCACAATGCCAATCAGATGGTGGTTATCATCAAGAACAGGAACAGCCAGCAGGTTATATTCTGTGAGTACGCGCGCCGCTTCCTCGGCTGGATCATTGGGATGCACGGTCGGTGGGTCACTATCCATCACCTCCAGGATAGATGTATCCGGGTGGGAGAGGATCAGATTGCGTAGGCGCACAATTCCCAGCAGAAATGGCAATTCCTCCGGCATTGTCGTCCCGCCCGATTCATTTGGCATGAAGGCAGCAGCAGCAGCTTCCGGCTGATCATCCAATTCCTCGGGATTTTGTTCACTGACCACATAGACAGCCAACAGCGGATCAGGTGGTTCATCAAGTGCCCGAATATAGGCCAGTGTCTCGCCAACCGTGATGCTAGATGGAACGCGAACAACATCGGTCGTCATAATGCGCCCAACACTGAACTCATCATAGGCCAGCAATGCCTGCACATCGGCGGCCTCTTCTGGTTCCATGCGAGCGAGCAACTGTTCGGCAACCTCATCATCAAGATCTTCGAGGATGTCCGCTGCTGCATTTGGCGTCATCTCCTCCAGAATATCGGCTGCACGTTCCTGGTCCATGCCTTCAAGCAGATCGGCAAGGCGGGCGTCGCTCACCTCTTCGAGTGTTTCGGCGGCGGTTTCATCATCGAGTGCCGCAACGATCTCAGCACTCTCGCGATAGGAGAGCGCATCGACGATCCGCGCTAAGTCGACAGGGTTCAGCTCGGTAAGCTTATCGTATGAGACTTTCAGGCGGACTGGTGCGGCGCTTACCAGATATTGCACCTCGGCCCAATCGATGATCTGACGGCCAACAATTCGCTCGCTCCATGCCCGTGGTGCCAGCCTCCGTGCCAGAGCTTGCGGGCTGACATCCACGCCAATCACGCGATACTGACCATCGATGCAGGCAAACTGGACATCATTCACGCGAACAATGCGACGGCCCGTAATATCGATAATCTGGTGATCCAGTACATCGGTATACAGCAATACCTCGTCATCGCGGCGCTGGAATGGCTGAAGATCGACCACGGAGGTATTCAATTGAACCACACCATTCAGTGCGGCAAGATGCGTACTTGGGACAAAGAAGCGTTTGCGCCGATCACGAACAACCAGTCCGCTGATCGGCGGGTACAGCCCATCACCGATTCGAACGATCAGATCGTCGAGCCGCCCAATCTCCTCGCCGGCCTTGCCGCGTACTGGTACACCAATGGTATACGCCAGGAAGGCAGGGTGTGGCGAGGCAACACTGTGTAGCGAGAACACAGCCATGGCCAACCTCCGGTTCCGTGTAACGTGCATGCAGATATAGTGATTGGAGGTACTAGCCATGTGGGGAAAAAAAGCGCCCCCACAGCATCGAGCTGTGCGGGCGCATCGTGCAACCAGTACCGTCAGAGGCAGACGGGGTTTGGAGGCACTTGGCGATCCCGATCACAGCACGAAGAAGCCAGCACAGGCCAAACACCTGCGGACTGCATGCACCAATGACTAGGGATAACGTCCATAATCCTTCGCAAACAAAGACCCCTCCCAGAAATCCTGGAGGGGAATGGGATCACGCGAGCGCGTCCCTCCCCTGCTTGGGCTTTGGCCATCGTCCAGCGTAGCTTACGCAGTCGCGTTAGAGCGAGCCTTAGCTCGGCTTGCCCTGCTCTACCCCTCAGCGTCTTTCGACGGGCCGGGGCAGCGACCTGTGTCTGGACGGTGCCGCACCTAACGAGAGAGATCGGTTCACCAATATCGGCCTATGCCGATGTTCGCAGTATAACGTGCTGTCTGGAGTCCGTCAAGCCGTCGAGACGCAAGGGTGTAACGGAATGTTCTGCATTGCGGCAGCGTTGGCATGGCGATGGGGTCGGGGCGGTTCACGAACCGCCCACCATGGGCGCCATTGCTGGTCATGGAGAGGGCGGTTCACGAACCGCCCACCATGGGCGCCATTGCCGGTCATGGAGAGGGCGGTTCACGAACCGCCCCTACGGCCATGATTGGTCGTTGCAACATCGCATACAGAACAATCCGTCGCACCCAGACGCAAAATCGTGCGGCTCTATGGCTGTGCGGTTCGATGGCTATTCGACCTGATATGTTGTCGGTGAAAGGGCCAGTATTTCGAGGACGCGGCGCTGAACGGTTGAAAGGGCCGTCAAATGGTAGTGTTGTTCGTGCCCATCGGAGAAACTCGTCAGTGTAATATCGCGGAATGCCTCCAGCAATCGTTCGCCGGTTGGAATACCCTGCTGCACACCAGAGCCGGGCCGTTGCCAGAATGAATTGGGCAGATCGGAAACATGGGCGCGTGCTGTTGTATCAAGCAGCACCATACAGCGCAGCCCAATTGTTAGAAAGCGCACCAGGCCACGAATATGATCGCTACGCTGAATAACTCCTGGCAGGAGTGAGAGTGGACGCCCACGCATTCGTTCGAACACCTGCTCTGGCTCACTATGCACTCGTACTGCTTGATCGAGTGGTAATGTCTCTGCTGATAGGGTTGTAGCATAGACCTGCCATCCCAATCGTTCTCGCGTTGCAACCAGTTCTGCTTCATCAACCGATGAAGAGACAGTCACAAGCCGTGCGACACGGATCGTTGTTGGGCGGCCACGATAACGACGCACACTACGCTCATCCACCACCTCATCGAAGCTGGGCTTGATCAGCCCGGTGACGCCATATTCCGCCAGAATGCCATCAACGGCTTCACGCATTGCTGCCATAGTTTGCGGTCGGCGTTTTCCACGCTTACGCTCATTGAGGCTCAAGAGCTCACGCTGCGCTCGTACGATCCGCCCCATCAACTCGGTTTCTTGATCATGCGATTGTCGGTGTGAGCGCACAAGCAGCCGGCGCTCAGTCCATTCAATCATATGCCCATCTTGTTCAACGCACATTAATTGGCTGCGCTCGTATGCGTTCGCAGAAGCTGATGTTGGTAGCGTATCGCCAACAATATGCTGAAGCTCGATCAGTGTCTCCGCAGGTGGCAACAGATATAAATAGGTGTCACTTCCCTGGTGGATGGCCGCCCGAATATGGGCTGGGCTAAACTCGCCATTTCCAATGAACAAGATTGGTCGCCCTGGCAATGCGATGCGGGTTTGCAGGATAGCATTCAGCAGGGGTTCGTTCGAGCCATGGGATGGTTCCATCCATACCGTTGCTGGTAGGCCGATTGGATCAAGCGATGCGAGTGTAATCTGCACCTGAAGTGCGCCAGGCCACCATCGGCGGCTCTGATCGAACTGAAGCGTTCCATCGGATGTGATATACCACAAACCAACCGAATGGCTTAGGCGAATACGCTCGGGTCGCAGCCGGTGGAGGCGCAGGATCTGTTGGTTCAGCGATGCCTCGAAGATCGACCAGTTTGCGTCATCGTCCAGTGCTCGCAGAACATCACGCAATCGCCCATCGCTGGCATCGTTCTGCCGAACTGGCTGATTGATCAACCAGTGCAATGTTTCTGGGTGGCAAGCAATCCAGGTACGCAAATGAGGCATTTGTCGCCCGCTCTGCGAGAGGATGTGGGCAAGCCACAGCACGGCAACCCAGCCAAGCGACAACCCACCGGTGACAGATGGGAAGTGTGCATCGATCAGGCGCTGAATGCCGAGTCGTTGAATATGGGCCATGAGTAGTGGAATATCATCAACTGACTCACTGCTCGTGGTTGGTCTGGGGCTTACTTCGATTGCGTGTGACATACCCGACGCTACCTTGCATATGCATCTTTGCTTCCATTCTGTTACCAGGGTACGCTGTATGGATGTATAGCGCTTGTATTCTGCACCCGAAAATTGTGAACGTTTGGTAACACTCTTCTAAAAACAGGTATAATGAATCATACTGCTTCGATTGTCGGAGCGCGATAAGCTAATGATGTTTTAGACAATGCCACACATATCTGCACTTCCCAGCGGCCTCACACTCCTGGTTGAAGAACTCCCCCATACTCACTCGGTTTCGATTGGTTGCTTTGTTCGGGTTGGCTCTGGCCACGAGCAACGCCCAATTGCCGGGATAAGCCATTTTATTGAGCACATGCTGTTCAAGGGCAGCCGCAGCTACCCAACACCGAAACGGATCTCGGATGCCATCGAAGGGGTTGGCGGCATCCTGGAAGCCTATACCGAGCTTGAGTCGACTGTCTATTATGCGAAGGTTGCCGATCTGCACTTTGATCGGGCGATTGCGGTGCTGAGCGATATGATCACGCGCCCGCTATTCGATAGCCGCGATATCGAAAAGGAACGGCGTGTGATAACAGAGGAATTGCGCCAGACTGCCGATACGCCATCGGAACTGGTTCATAGCCTGATCGATGAAGCAATGTGGGGCGATCAGCCACTTGGGCGCGATGTGGCCGGTGATGAGGAGAGCATTGCCTCGCTCAGTGCCAGCCAGATCACATCATTCTGGCAACAGCACTATACGCAATCAAATCTGGTGATCTCAATTGCTGGGAATATTCGCGCTGATTATGCTGCCGATGCGCTCAATCGCGCCTTTCGTGATCTGCCTGTTGGAACCCGATCACAGATGCTGCCCAGCCACCCACCATTACGCGGGCCAGCGATTGCACTGGAACAGGATGATAGCGAGCAAGGGAACTTCTGCCTTGGGTTTCCTGGCATTGCCAAGCAAGATCCGCATCGGCGGGCGATGCTCGTCTTCGATACAGTCCTTGGTGGCAGTATGTCATCGCGGCTGTTCCAGGAGATCCGCGAGGAGCGTGGCCTGGCGTATAGTGTTGGCTCGTATCGCCGTGAGCATCACGATGCTGGCAAATGGGTTGTCTATGGCAGCGTGGAACCGGCAAAACTCGAGGAGTGCGTTGATGCAGTGATGATCGAACTGCGCCGCGCTCGCAGCCAGGGCGTGACAGCCGAGGAACTAGCGCAGGTAAAAGAGCAGGTCAAGGGTGGCATTCTACTCTCACTTGAGGATACCTGGGCGATTGCGGCACGCAATGGTGAGCATCAGCTTCATTATGATCGAGTCATCCCGGTTGAACAGGTTGTTGCCGATGTGGAGGCTGTCACTCGTGAGGATGTGCAGCGCATTGCCCAACGAGTGTTGCAAGAAGATGGCATGCATCTGGCGCTGATCGGGCCGTTCGAGGAACAGGGCAACCTGCCAGCGTTGTTGACACTTTCGTGAGCATGCAGATGAACATCATCCAGGAAGCCAGTAGCGATGCTATTGAGGCACTCATCCCGATTCTGCTTCAGGCTGAAGAATCCGAGCGTGCATTACGCTGGGGGCTTGCGAATCTTGTCGATAGTGTCTACCAGATGGATATTGACGGAAAACCAGCCGCTGCAGCAACGGTACAATGGCGCAATGATCCAGCCGAGATCATCGAACTGGCAGTTGCGCCCAACTTGCATGGCCAGGGCTATGGGCGCAGGATGCTGCAGTCGATCATTGATCTGGCTCGCCAGCGTGGCAAACAGCGGCTGATTGTTGGAACCGCCAACAGTAGCATTGGCAATATTGCGTTCTACCAGAAATGTGGCTTTCGGATGGAGAGTGTCCGCCGTGATTATTTCTGGTACTATCGCGAGCCAATCTATGAGCATGGCATTCGTATCCGCGATATGCTGGTGTTTAGTTATGATCTGCGCGAGGATCAGGCGTCATAGGGCTGTTTGTATACAGATGTGGAGTGCGCAAGCCATGCTTGCGCGGCGGCAGCATGGCTGCCGCATTCCAAACTCCCCGCGTATCATTCCACCGGCTGCTCGCGTAGTATCGGAGCCACACCAATAGATGCTTGCCCACGTGGCTCGCGCACCCAGCGCCAGAGCAGTATCGCCCCGATGATCGCAAAGATCGAGGCGCACGCAAACATCGTTGGGAAGCCGAATTGTGCCGCAATCCAGCCGCCAATCAGTGGTGCCAATGCTGCAACAGGAGCCATCAGCGTGTTTGTCAGGCCAATATAGGTTGGGCGATCTTCATCGCGGCAAAACTCGGGCAGGATCGTCAGAAATGATGCGCTATCGGCAGAGATAAATGCGCCGATCAGCAGGAATGCCACAACAAGCCAGGGCCAGCTTGGCATCACAAATGCAACCAGTGTGGCCAGCGCGAGTGCGATAGCCCCTCCAACGAGTACCATCTTATGGCCGCGCCTGTCGCCAAGGGTGCCCCATAGCGGGTTGAGAATGGCCTGACATCCGATCAGCACACCGGTCAGCAAGCCGATTTCGGCACCGCCAAGCTGAAAGCGTTGGACACCATAGACGATCAAGAAGCCGCCTGCCATCGTCCCCGCACGAACAACCACCATCGCGATCAGGTAGCGCGCAAAGTTGCGGTCGCCTCTGAGGATCGCTGGTAATGCCTGAAAATAACGTTTCAGTGATGTTGGCGCTCGAACACTAATGCTGGCTGGTTCGCGGTTCAGCGCCAAACCGACCCAGGAGATGATCATTGCCACAAAGGCGATTCCGAACAGCAGCGCGAAATTCTGTGGGTAGGTGGCCCGTTCGAGTACAATGCCGATCACCGCTGCCCCAGCAACACCCATCAGCGCACCCAATCCATGGCTGAGGCCGGTAAAAAGCCCACGCCGCTGTACTGGAATCACCTTGGCGATCATATCGAACCAGGCTGGCGTTGCAAAACCAGCCGATGCGCCAGAAAGCCCGAACATCAACAAAATGGCAATCAGCGCCAGTAGTGGCATGGTTTGGGCAAACAACAGCACCGCAAGCCCAGCAAACAAATATGGCAGCCGCTCGCCGACAGCACCAATCAGCATCACCAGTGGCTTCTTGCGCGGCAGTGCCTCGGTCATGCCAGCACCAATCAGTTGCGGAAGCGAGATCCCCAGTGTGTAGATTGCGGAGAACAGGCCAATTGCTATGGTTGAATCGGTCAGCTTGCTGATCAGCAGGGGCATGACGGTTTCGCGCGAGATCAGGCTCAGCCCAAAGGTGATGAATGATACGTCGAGAATGTTAACAGCGAAATTCCAACGCACATGCTGTGCAACCTCATGTTCAAACTGTTTGATCGATTCGATGGATGCTTCTGCCACAACGATGTGCCTCTCTGTTCAACCCTCTGATACACCCAGTATGCTGCGCGCCTATTGTACTGGATACTCTGCGATCCATGTGCATTTCCCTGACACACGCATTGCTCGTGCTATAATTGTTAAAGGTTCTGCTGAAATGTAGCCGTTGAATGGTAAAGGTTCATTATGAAGCTGGCAATTATTGGCGCTGGTGTTGCTGGTCTTGCTGCTGCCAGATCGCTCCGTGCAGCGCAGCCTGATCTTGAAATAACGCTCTATGAGAAGAGCCGTGGCCTTGGCGGGCGAGCTGCCACCCGTCGCCGAGATGGGTTTGCCTTTGATCATGGCGCGCAGTATCTCAAGGCCCCAACGGATGCATTGCTCAAGTTGATTCAGCAGGAATTGCCAAGCGACGAACTGTTCGATATTGGCAAGCCAGTATGGACATTCGATACCAATGGTACGATTGCTGAGGGTGATCCAGCCCTGAATACAGAACCAAAATGGAGCTATCGTAGTGGGCTGAGCATGTTTGGCAAATTGCTTGGCGCAGGGCTGGATGTGCGCCGTGAAGTGCGTATCGCAGCGCTGAAGCGCGAAACGAATGAATCTGGCTGGTTGTTGGTCGATACGACCGGGCGCAGTGTTGGCAGCGCCGATCTTGTGTTGATTACGGCTCCTGGCCCACAGGCGGCCGATATTATTGCGGCAAGCGATATTGTATCTGAACGGCGGGATGTGCTTGTCGAAGCCCTACAATCTGCCATCTACCGGCGCTGCATATCGCTCGCATTTGCGTACCCGCGCCTGGTTCCACGGCCATTCTATGCGCTGATTAGTAGTGATCGCGGACACCCGATTGCGTGGCTGGCACTGGAACACGATAAGGGTCCACAGCGCTGCCCACCAGGCCATAGCCTGATGATTGCCCAGATGGCACCTGCCTATAGCCTGGAACACTGGGATGTTGCGCTTGAACAACTGGTTGCGCCTGTTGCTGCGCTGGTTGGTGATGTGCTTGGTGAAGATCTCGATCAGCCATTGTGGGCAGATCGGCAGGGCTGGAAGTTTGCACTACCAGATGGAATTGCCGAGCCCAACACGATTGATGCGCCGGAGCTTGGGCTCTTCTTTGCTGGTGATTTCACCGCCGGGCAGGGACGCGTGCATCTTGCCGTCGAGCAAGGTTGGCGTACTGCTGCTGTGATCTCGTCTGTTCTTGGCTAACTATAGAAGCCTCATCACATATTCACCCGTGTAGCGCTGTCCCGTTGTATAATAAAATTGATTAGCTGCTATCAGCATTGTATTCTTGCTTGATCACTGTATGAGGTTTCGTATGGCTACCCCAGAAATTCAGCCTGTTCGCCCTCCGAATCGCATGTTCATCTTTGGCGGAGTGATGGCGGTGGTGGTTGTGGCGCTGATCATCCTAATGCTGAACGCCGGGCCAGATGCAGCGTTTGCTGCCCCCGGTGCAGCCAGTATGATCGTTCTTGCGCCAGCTGCTTTTCTGGCTGGCCTGTTTAGTTTCCTCTCACCATGTACACTGCCAATTCTGCCAGCCTATTTTGCTTTCACCTTTCAGGCACGCCGTGAACGAGTTGTGCTCACAACGATCTCATTCTTTCTTGGGCTAGCAACCACAATGGTGGTTCTTGGCGCGAGTGCGACGGCCCTCAGTCAGGTATTATTTCGCAATCTGAATACCTTTACGCTGGTTGGTGGCCTGGTGATCATTGTGTTTGGCGTCATGAGCCTGCTTGGCAAGGGTTTTTCTGGCATGCAGATTCTTGATCGCCCTGCGACAAGTGTGGCGGGTTCGTATCTCTATGGCGCAACCTTTGCCCTCGGCTGGACATCGTGCGTCGGGCCAATTCTGGGCGCGCTGCTGACTCTTTTGGCCACCCAGGGCATTGCGGTGTTGCAGGGTGCTGTGCTGGCGTTTATCTATGCGCTTGGCCTTGGTTCACCGCTGATTATTGTTGCGGCCTTCTTTAGTCGGCTTGGCACTGGCTCACGCTTCTGGAAGTTTATGCGTGGTCGTGCAATCGAACTGAACCTTGGCTTCACAACGCTGCATCTGCATAGTACAAGCGTTGCCAGCGGCCTATTATTGATTGTGATGGGTGTCATGCTGGCGACAGGGCAGATGACGGCATTGACTGCCTGGTCACAGCGGACTCCGTTGGGTGAATGGGCGGTTGGGCTTGAGCAATGGGTTGAGAATATGTTCTTCGGAGTTCGCAATGGCGGATAATGACCGAACGCGCAGCCTAAAGATACGCCGAGCAGCGGGATGTGTGGTGTATCGGATCGAGGGTGGTGAGCCATGCTTCCTGCTGATCCGCGATCCATACGAGCGCTGGTCGCTGCCCAAAGGCCATTTGGAGGGTGCGGAAACCGATGCCGAAGCTGCGGCCCGCGAAGTGCTCGAAGAAACAGGGATGCGTGGCGAACTCGGGCTGCCGATCACAACAATTGCATATAACTTTGCCACCGGCGGCCAGATGGTCGAAAAGCGGGTGGCATTCTTCCTCATGCATGCGGCGGATGGGAAGGCGACTCCGCAGACCGACGAGGGCATTAGTGCAATCGATTGGTTTCCCGCGCAGGAGGCCATTCGGCGGATTGGCTACGAACAGGTCCGCGATGTGCTTGTCAAAGCCGTTGCGATGCTGAATGCCACCTGATTCAGCTCTCTTGGCGTAATATGTACAGGCGTATAGCTCTACGACCCTCCTCGGAAATTATCTACATTCTGGGTGGCACCACTCCAACCTGGTTCTGGTATTTGCCGGATTTATCCGCGTACGATACCACACAATCCTCATCACTCTCAAAAAATAATACCTGTGCAATACCCTCGTTTGCATAGATTCGAGCTGGCAACGGGGTTGTATTCGAGATTTCAATCGTCACAAACCCTTGCCATTCTGGTTCCAATGGGGTGACATTGATCACAATTCCTGTTCGTGCATAGGTACTTTTGCCCAGCACAACCGAGAGCACCCGCCGTGGGATGCGAAAATATTCAACTGAACGAGCAAGCGCAAATGAGTTCGGCGGAATATCGATATGATCGGCCTTGATATCGACAAACGAGCGCGGATCGAAGTGTTTTGGGTCCACTAGCGTATTGAAGACATTGGTAAAGACCTTGAATTCATCGGCCACGCGCATATCGTAGCCATATGATGAAAGGCCATATGAAATAACTCCCTGGCGCACCTGCGCGTTTTCGAATGGCTCGATCATCCCGTGATCGCGGGCCATCTGCTCAATCCAACGGTCGGCTTTGATTGCCACAGATCTGATCCTTTCCGATACGAACCGTGGCAGTGTATCACATACTCCTTATGGGTAACGATTGGAAGGACACAAACGCGCATTCAATCGCATCGACGGGCGAGCAGCGCTTCCGATCAATCTGCGTCATCTGCGTCATCTGCGGATACACTATCCAACCCAACCTTCAGCCGCGAGGAGTATAATACGCTGCCACGGCCCATACTCAACGATTACAAATTTCTATCCAGCGACGACAGCATTACGCAGAATGCCAATCTGATCGATCTCGGCCTCCATCACATCGCCAGCCTTCATGTATTCTGGCGGTGTGCGGCCCATGCCCACACCCGATGGCGTGCCGGTTGAGATGATCGTCCCGGCCTCGATTGTCTGGCCAAGGGTAAGATACTCAATAATCGTTGGAATATCGAAGATCAGATCGCTCACCGATGAATCCTGGCGTGTTTCGCCATTCAGGCGCAGGCGCAACCCGAGTTTGGTTGGATCGGGGATTTCGTCCGCCGTAACGACACACGGGCCCATTGGGCAGGAATTGTCGAGGCTCTTGCCCTTGAAGAATTGCATGTGGCGGTTCTGCAGATCGCGTGCGGAGACATCATTGATGATTGTATAGCCGAACACATAGCTGAGTGCAGCGGCCCGCTTCACATTCTTGGCGTTCTTGGCAAAAATAAAGGCCAGTTCAACTTCATAATCGAGCTGGCTGGTCACTGCGGGATCGAGCGGCACTCCATCATCTGGCCCACACACCGCCAGCACTGGTTTGCTGAAGAACACCGGGAATTCAGGCAGTTTTGGCTCGCGGCCACGTGCCCGATCCGATTCGATTGCATGGGCAACATAGTTCATACCCAAACAGACAATATTGGTGCGTGGCCGGGGGATTGGTGCCATGAGTTGTACGGAACTGACGGGGCGCGCAACCCCTGATTCGGCAGCTTTTTGCGCTTGCTCAAGGGCTTGCTGGCCAGCACTGATCAGGCTCAACAGATCGGGTGCGACACTATCGAGTGCAATAACCTGATCGCCACGCAGGGCACCCAAATGAACCGAATCTCCATCGCGGTATGTCACGAGACGCATGAATACTCCTCCTCGAGTTGGCTCAATGCAAAGCGAAACGACACGAAGAAACACATGAAACGACATGAATGCCTGGATGGTACCACACTTTTTTCAACCAGTTGCAGATTCAGTGCATGCTTGGTGGTGTTCGTTCAATGTCAACATATCGTCCACAGATGACACAGATGACACAGATTAGGTACCACAACATCTATGTTCTTGACATCTGTATGCTCCCCGCGTACACTCTCGCGTAATCTGAGCATAGTATGAGATGACGAGATAAGGCAAGGAAATTATTGTGAATCTGCGGGATAGGGTGATCGTCATCACTGGGGCATCGAGTGGCTTTGGAGAGTTGACGGCACGCATGTGTGCCAAAGCCGGGGCACGCCTCGTACTGGTGGCACGTTCAGCCGATAAACTGGAACAGCTTGCAGGCAACCTTGGTGGGCCGGATCGTGTGCTGGTGGTTCCAACCGATATCACCGATCAGGAAGCCGTCACACACATGGCTGCCCAGGTGATCAGCCACTATGGGCGGGTGGATGTGCTTGTCAATAATGCTGGCTATGGTTTCTTCGATCCAGTTGAGAAACTCCCGCTCGATGCAGTAGCGGGCATGTTGGATGTCAATGTGCTGGGAGCATTACGCTGTACACAGGCATTCTTGCCGCATATGCGCGCTCAACGCACTGGCCAGATCGTCGTTGTTGCTTCAATTGCTGGGCTGCTGCCATTCCGGAACATGGGTGGCTACGCGGCCTCCAAGTTTGCGCTGGTTGGGTTGTTCCAAACGCTCCAGCTTGAGCTGGCTGGGAGTGGTATTCGTTGTGCAATCATTTGCCCTGGGCCATCGCTGACAAGTTTTATGCAGAGTCCAAATGCAGATATTCACAAGTTTCCGCGCATCACGCGCATGCTCCCATGGCTGAAGCCCGAACAGGTTGCAGCCGAGGTTGTGCGAGCCATTGCACGGCGAGTTCATGGGCGGGTCATTATTCCACGGATCACCATTCCATTGGTGATCTTCGGGCAGGCATTGCCAGGATTGGCGCGCTTGATTATGCGCCTGGTCGGGTAACATTCTGCTATTCGGCTGGTTTCGTTTCGGTACTATTTTTGTACTCGGTCATTCTGCACACACCTCGATAGGCATGCTAAGATACGATAGTACGTTGTTCTGTGCATTCATACGAGAATATGGCTGCGGTGAACCAACGCCGGCTCTGCCGGAGGAGATACATTCAAACCAATGAGCATTAAAACTGCACAACGGATGGAACGGGTTCCTGCCTCGGGCATCCGCCGTTTCTTCGATATTGCCGCCCAAATGAGCGATGTCATTTCACTTGGGATTGGCGAACCCGATTTTGTGACTCCCGATTCGATCCGGCAGGCTGGGATTCGTTCGATTGAACAGGGCCGAACTGCCTATACCTCGAATTCGGGCTTGCTGGAATTGCGTGTCGCAATCGCCGATCACCTAGAGCGGCTGTATGGTGTTCGCTATGATCCAGAACAGGAGATCCTGATCACGGTTGGGGTCAGTGAAGCACTCCAGAATGCCATGCTCGCAACGATCAACCCCGGTGATGAGGTGATCATTCCCGAGCCATGTTTTGTCGCCTACCCGGCCTGTGTTATCTTTGCCGATGGCAAGCCTGTTTCGGTTTCGACATATGCCGCCGATTCATTCCAGGTCTCGGCGCAGGCGATTGCACAGGCAATCACGCCGCGAACACGGGCACTGCTGATCGGCTACCCGAACAACCCAACCGGCGCGATTATGCCACGCGAGCGCCTGCTTGAGGTTGCTGCGCTGGCGGAACAGCACGATCTGATCGTCTTTTCGGATGAGATCTATGATCGGCTGACCTATGGCACACAACACACCTGTTTTGCCTCGTTGCCCGGCATGCGTGAACGAACCGTTTTAATGGGTGGGTTCTCGAAAGCCTATGCCATGACAGGCTGGCGTTTGGGGTGGGTTGCCGCGCCCGTAGAGGTGATCAGCGCGACCCGTAAGGTACACCAGTATGCGATTATGTCGGCTCCGACGATGGCCCAGTATGCCGGGTTGGAAGCGCTACGCAGCGGCGAACAGGCGTGTGTCGAGATGGTTGCCGAGTATGATCGGCGGCGCAAGACGATTGTATCTGGCCTGAATGCCATCGGGCTGCCAACCTTCGAGCCACAGGGCGCATTCTATGCATTCCCAAGCATTGCCCATCTTGGCATCTCCAGCGAAATATTTTGTGAGCGCCTGCTCCAGGAGCAGAAGGTTGCCGTCATCCCTGGCGATGTATTTGGGCAAAGCGGCAGCGGATTCGTGCGGGCCTGCTATGCCGCATCAATGGATAAAATCGAAACCGCACTTGATCGAATCGAAAAGTTCGTCCGAACGATTACATAATAGGCAATTGACACTATCTGTCAAGATCATCTATCAAGGAGGAGGATTCAATGGCCATGCAGGTGAATACAACACAACAGCCAAGCCCAGAACAGCCCGCTATGGTTGTCGATGAGCAACTCCACTGTTCGCTAACGGGCAAACCAATTCGTTCGGAAGAGGCCTATTGGGCACCACCGCTGATTACCTTTCGTGAACTGGTGACAACGGTTGTCCATACCGTTATGCACACACCGAATGAGCTTGGGCAGGTGCTGTTCGGCGAACAGCCGAATGTGCCATATGCACAGGATGCCCGCGATCTGTTGGCCAAGCGGCGCTCTTCCGAACAGCTCAAACTGCTGATTGGATTGTTGGTGTTGGCGGCACTAATCGCCACGCCGATCTTCCTGATTGCAATGCGCTAAAAGAAATTGTTATGAATCGGATTGATGCCTACCTGGCCAACCTTGCAACAACCCTTGCCGCAACGCCGCGCGAGCCGCTTCAGGCGATCGAGGATGCCCTGTTGGCAACCTATCAGCGCGATGGAACCATCCTGATCTGTGGGAATGGGGGCAGCGCCGCCACCGCAACCCACTTTGCCTGCGATCTTGCGAAGTGGACAATTCGTGATGGGCAGCGGCGTCTGCGGGCGTTGGCGCTGACGGATAATGCCGCGCTGATGACGGCTTGGTCGAATGATTCTGCCTATGAACGCGTGTTTGTTGAGCAATTGATCAGTTGCTATCGCCCTGGCGATGCGCTCGTGGCAATTTCGGGGAGCGGCAATTCGCCAAGTGTTCTACGCGCCATCGAATGGGCCAAGGCTCAGGGTGCGCCAACAATTGCACTGACTGGCTTTGGTGGCGGGAAACTTGCGCCATTGGCCAGTATCGCACATATCGCCCCAAGCCAGTTCATGCCCGAAGTCGAAGATGTCCATAGTGCGATCTGCCATGCGCTGGCGGTTACACTGGCGGAACGCATAACCCGCTGATCGAGCAATCCTCGTGCTTGATTGTATATACTGAGACACCCACATGCTGATTCTGGGCCTCGATTTCGGCGGCACGAAACTCGCCGCTGGCCTGTACGATACATCGGCTGGCGTGTTGCTCGCCCGCACCCAATGCCCAACCCCGCTTGCGGGTGGAGCGATTGCCAGCCGCGCAGCCATGCTGCTGCTCGCTAGGGATCTGCTGGCGGCGCACACAGGAACACTGGCTGCGGTTGGCGTGAGCTTTGGTGGCCCTGTTGCGCCAGATGGCCGTGTTGTGCGGCTTTCGATGCATGTGCCTGGCTGGGAACAAGCAGCACTGGCCGATTGGCTTGAGCAAGAACTGGCTGTTGATGCACGGATCGCCAATGATGGTGATGCCGCTGCCATGGCCGAACATCGATTGGGCGCTGGCCAGGGCGTGCAAACATTGCTGTATGTGACGGCCAGCACTGGCATTGGCGGCGGCGTGATCATCGCCAATACCCTGCATCGTGGCCAGCGCGGCTGGGCTGGTGAGGTTGGCCATATGGTACTCGATCCCAATGGGCCGCCCTGCCCGTGTGGCCGCAATGGCTGCCTCGAAGCACTGGCCTCGGGCCTCTCGATCGCCCGTGATGCCAGAATTGCGCTCGATTCTGATGCGAACGCAAGCATCCTCCGCACCCTTCCACGCGCCGAACTGAGTGCCCGCCATGTTGCAGAGGCAGCGGCACAGGGCGACACAATCGCCCATATGGTGTGGCAACGGGCGATGGCCTGGATCGGGATTGGCCTTGGTTCAGCGGCTAACCTACTCAACCCCGGTAGGATTGTCGTTGGTGGCGGGCTCACTCGTGCTGGCGATCTATTCTTCGAGCCTGTTCGGCGTGGAGCATCACAGCGCGCAATGGATCCCGAACTGAGCATTGTTCCAGCGCAGCTCGGCAATGATGTCGGCATCCTCGGTGGCGTATCGTTGTGGTTATAAAATACGCTCGTGATCACTAAAAACGACACGCACTAGCATCGAGTTCTGCACAAAAGCAAACTGTTTTGGTAGTCTCCCTCGTTTCATTAGGTAAAGACCGTTTATGTACATGGTCGATGCCGAGTATGAGCGAGATACAGTGATGACTACCTATACAATCGATAACCAGCAGATCTATGTGGAAGAACACGGCCCCACAACCGCGCCCCTAGCCGTGCTCATTCATGGCTGGTCCAGTTCCTCATTCACCTGGGCACCGATATTGCCCGATCTCAGCAGGCGCTATCACTGTATCGCCATCGATCTGCCAGGGTTTGGCCAATCGCCTGATCCATCACGCAAGCCGAGTATTGCCTGGTATGCCGATCTGATTGCCGATGTGATCGCCCGTTTTGGGCACGAACGGCCAGCTCTTGTGCTGGGTCATTCGATGGGCGGACAGATCGCTGCAACGTTGGCACTCCACTATCCGGCATTAGTCGAGCAATTGGTGTTGCTCAACCCATCGCTGAGTGGCCGCCTCTCAACCCGTGTGAACCTGCTGCTCTCGCCACATGTATTTGCCGAACGGTTCCAGTTGCTGGAATGGTTGCTGCATACACTGGCCAAGACGCGCTTCGATTATACGGATTGGCTGCTGAAACCATCCAATTTTGCCGAACGCGCCATGATTTCGGCAGAGGATTATGGCCGCATTCGGGCCGATGCCCGCCGCCGTGGGCAGGGGCGCACCCGTGCGATCTGCTATACCGCAATGCGCTCAGGCGATCTACGCGGCAAATTAAAACAGATCGAAGCGCCAACGCTTGTATTATGGGGTGCGGAAGACGATGTGGTGCCGCTGCGTGATGCCGGGCTAGTTGCCCAGGAATGGTCAAAGGCCGATCTGCGAATTATTCCAAATGCTGGCCATTGGCCTCAGTTCGAGCAACCAGATGCGACACGCCGCCATATTGCCCATTTTCTGGGCCTCCCGCCAGCATTGGCTGGCCAGAGCCGTACCAGTGACGATCTTGAATATCTGCGCGGGATCGCCCAGTTTCTCAACAACTCCGAGATTGGCGGAAATTTAACCGAAGCCCAGCGCCTGCAACTCGCATCGCTGGTTCATTCGCATGGCTATGCACCCGGCGAGAAGATCGCCACGATGGACAGCCAGGGCCACGAGATGTATATTGTCAGCGGTGGTTGCCTTGATGTCTGGATCACCCCAACAAACACCGATGGCAGCCTGCGCGAGCCAATTTTGCTAGCCAGCGTCAATGCCGGGCAAGTTGCTGGCGAACTAGCGCTGCTCGATGGCGCACCACGCAGCGCCGATCTGCGCGCCGGCGAACAGGGAGCAACCCTGCTGACACTGACCGAAGAGGGACTCGCAACGCTTGCCAATGATGATCCAGGCATGGGTATGCGCCTGATGCAGAATCTGGCGATCTCGCTTGGGCGGCGCTTGCGCACCCAGAACCGCCGCGCCATCCAAACCGAGCCAGAGCCGATCATGTTTGAATGAGCGTCTGTGGTTGCACCATTGATTGTGGCGCTCCTCAGCCACCAGCGCATCCACCACGTCTCTTTTTGATCGCCAGCTTGGCAATCCATCCCGCATATGATTGATAGGTATGGATGCACCCATCGGGTAGGGGTGGTTCGCGAACCGCCTACTCTGCTGCAACACCCCTTTATGATGGGCGGTTCGCGAACCACCCCCACCTGATGGTCACGGAAACACCACACCGTCATTCCGAAACAATACACCCCTCTCCAACGATTATCTCATTCACATACCTTGCGGCGTGGCTTGGTACTATGCTACTCTTGCAGCACATTGATTCGATCTGCAAGAAACGAGGATAGTATGGCAAAGGCTGGTTTGCTGTTTGTTGGAACAGACGACGGTGTCGTGCTGTATAGCGAACCGGGTGCGGCTGGGCGCTGGATTCGGATAGGCCAGGAGTTGCGTGGTACAGCGATCTCAGCGGTCTGGACGTGCTCCGACGATCCAACGATTGTGTTGGCCGCCACGGAAAAAGCGCTGCTGCGCAGCACGGATGGTGGCGCACTCTGGGAGCCAATAGCTGGCGTTGCGGGCGGCCTCCTGGCTGGCTCAAAAGCCGATCCATTTGTTGTGTATTGTCTTGCACCGGATGGCAAAATCTCGCGGAGTTCCGATGCAGGCGCAACCTGGATGCAGGTTGGGTTGGTGCCTGTCGCAGCGGCCAGTGTGTTCATCGCAGCCCCCGACGACAAAGCAGCGTTATATGCCGCTGCTGGCGCTCAGATCTGGTCAAGCGGCGATAGTGCTGCATCATGGGCCATGCCTGGCGAATTACCTGGTGTTGTTACCGGGCTGGCGGTTCTGCCTGGCCACGCTGGGGTGTACGCAAGTGCTAAGGGCCTGCTCTATAAGTATGATGCAGAACAGTGGCAGCCAATTACGAATGCCCAGCCAGTGGCAGGGCCACTTGCGATACTCGCAGGCCGCGAACCAACGCTGCTTGCCGCATTGGCTTCCGGTGAAATCGGGCGTAGTAGCGATGATGGTGCAACATGGGAAGGCACAGGCTCAGAGATCGATTGGGGCACTGGCCTGCAGGCGCTGGTCGTGGCACCATATCATATGGATATTGCCTTTGCTGGTGGCGGGCCATCGGTCGCGCTATCGGTTGATCGCGGCCGCACCTGGCAACGCCTCAAGGGCGATTCCACGCAGGTTCGCGCAATTGCTGTTGCACGGCTGGTGTAGTATCGTTTCCCCGCGCAAAATTATGGTCGAATGATCAGGCTGGCGAATATCTGGCATGATCCACTATCGCGGATTGTCAATGTGAAATCGCGCTGCTGCAACGCAATGCTGGATGGGTCGGCACTGAGTTGGAGCGTAAGGGTTACATCTCCGTTCAATAGCGCATTTGGGTTGATCGAGATCGACAGGAATTGCTGCAACTGGCCTGGCGCAAATGAGATGGAGCCAGTCGGTGGGAGTGTGTAATCGCTGGGATTGGCGCTCCCACCAGTGATTGTATAGGTCAGTTCACGTGTGTTGACTGGCGCGGTTGCGCGAAGGAAACAGCAGGTAGTTGGGGGTGCATCAGATCAATTCGGCATAGGCTAGCGCTGGCCTGTGATGTACAGATGCCAAAGAACAGCATCCAACGCTGATCTGGAGAGAAGAGAACCGGAGGAGGCGCAGCATTGAACTGTGGTGGCAATGCCGTTGTGCCAACCGTCTGTATACGTACGCTCGTTGTTTCGATGATTGCCAATCGTAAATCGCCACTTGTGTCATTATTGAAAGCGACAAAGCGGCCATTTGGGCTGAGTGCTGCATTATATGATTGGAACATCTGCGATGGCGAATTCTCGATCTGCGCGATTCGTGTGGCCGTCGGCGGATCAGTATAGTGAACCACAGAGATCTCAACCATTGGTGTATCGGCTGGACGAACCCATGTCAGCAGTGATTGGCCATCGGCGCTCCAGATCAGCGGGTAGTTAAAGCTCAGCGGTGTCTGGAATAACACCTCCTGCCGA
>Ga0163144_10004946_pt1 | contig 29810 bp, 26 predicted proteins | sample OliLak19BULKMAT1_FD_123175 | JGI IMG/M metagenome (GOLD analysis project Ga0163144, IMG submission 123175) | Freshwater microbial mat bacterial communities from Lake Vanda, McMurdo Dry Valleys, Antarctica - Oligotrophic Lake LV.19.BULKMAT1 | ecosystem: Environmental > Aquatic > Freshwater >...
CTCCCGAAGCGACGCCGCCCATAACGCTAGCGTCTCTTCAATCGACGCTGTCTGCGTCCACGACCTTCGAATCATCGTTGCCCATGGATTCAGAAATCTTCAGAAAGCGCAACTGTAATGTTAAGGTCGATAATGGCCATGCGCATCGCGTGGAGCGGCGTGGCGCCGGCGAGACGTCGCCTGAATAGGCCGCAACCGACACTCGAGTTTCGTCGAGTCTCTTTGCCGTGACAGCGCGGTGACGGTATTCTGGATTCTGGCAGCACTTCATCCTGGCGTTTCTAGACGTGAAGGCAACCCATCACTCCCGTCTGCGTTTGGTCTAGAGGTCTGAACCTATCACCAGTTTAGCCATCACCAGTTTAGCCGGATAACTCAGTGCAGGACCCCCCAAAGGCGGCACCGCAGGCACCGTTTCGATTGGCGCCATCCGCCACCCTGTTCGACTTCGGGCCGTCTTCGCCCTCATTTCCCGCTCCCGTGACGCGCGTGGAGCCACCCGCGCCTGTACCGCCCGCACCTTGGCGTGCGAGGCTTCGGCCAGCCCTGATGATCACGGTCTGGATCATCGTCGGCGCCGTTGGCATGCGCTTGCTATGGCCAGCTTCCGTTCCGCCCCAGCACGCCATCACGTCGGTCCCGCTGCCGACCGCGAACTCACCCGATCCGATGACGCTCAAGGCCGAGCAGCCGATCGCCCCCGATGGCGAGACCATCAGAGCGAGTATCCTCGCTGCGCTGCAGCCGCCACCCGAGAAGCCAGTCGAGTTGCCCGGTATCGCGGCGATCGAACGCGCGGCGTTGCCGCTGCTTCTGGCCTTGCCTGTGCCCGTCCCCGTGGAGAGTCTCGAAGACCTCACCGAAATCGAACTGAACACCTATGCCGAGTTGCCGCGCGTGACCGAAGAGGCCGCGCACGACTCTCTCGTCGCCGCAATCCTCGCCTCACGTGCGGAGGCCGCGGAACCGAGTCCAGCGTCCCCTGAGCCGGCGACGATGGAAGCTCCGTCGGCCACCGACGATGGCGCCAGCATCATCGCGGCCATCATGGCAGCGCTCGAACCCGCTGCAGGCGAGGCGATCGCGCAAGCCGGCGACGACCACGACGAGGCGCCGACACCCGTCATCGTGCCGGTCACGACTCTGGACGTCCCAGCCGTCCCCGAAATGACTGTGGGAGCGGAGCCCGGCAGCACGGCGGCCGTGTTCAGCCCCGAGGCGGCCCTGACGGCATTTCTGGAGGCGGCGGCGGAGACGGCCAGCGCGCATGCCGCTGAGCCTCCTTCAGCCGAGGCCGTGGATACCGCGATCATGGCGGAGATTCTGGCAGCGCTGACCCGACCGGACACCGACATCGCCACGGTGCCCGTCGTTCCCGCGGAAAGCGCCAGCATTGCATTGGCCCCCATCCGGGACGGCATCATCGTGCCACCGATCGCGAGCGGCGACGCTCCGATCGGGCGGCAATTCGACCGCGAGACGGTTATTCACGCCACGGAACCGCCGCCGGTTCCGACGCTCGCGACACTCGTGGATGCGATCCTGGTCGCCGCCACGCCAGCCGGGGATGGCGAGCCGGGACCGGTCATCGCCCAACTCCAACAGCCAGCGCCGGCGCCCCCCGCCGCCCAAGCGCCGGCGACGCTCCCTGCGCCGGTGTCGGTCGAAGCTGCGGCGCAAGCAGTCCGCTTCCTGGCCCGCGGCGACGAACTGCTCGAGATCGGCGACATCGCCGGCGCGCGGCTGTTCTATGAACGCGCGGCCCGCACCGGCAATGTCCCGGCGATGATCGCACTTGCGCGAACCTACGAACCGGAGGTCTTGCGGCAGCGCGGCGTGATCGGCCTCACCGCGGATCCCGCGCGCGCGCAGTTCTGGTACGGCAGGGCGGCTGCTGCCGGCGCCCCAACGAAATCACCCTGAACCGACTGGAGAGATGATGTCCCCCCGATCCCATGCCCGCCTGCCGATGCTCAAGCTGATCGGCGTCACGCTGCTGGCGGCAGCGCTGCTCACCGCGCTGTGGCCCGCCCATGCGCAGCAGCGTTCCTCGTCGCGCCGCGATCCTGCGAGCCAGGAAAGTCTGCGCGAGCGGACGAACACGGGAACGATCGGGCTGATCTCCGGCGGCGTCGAGGGTACGTATATCCGCATCGCCGCCGACCTGGCCGCCGTGCTGGACGGCCCCGAACTGCGCATCCTGCCGATCGTCGGCAAGGGATCGGTGCAGAACACGCTCGATGTGATGTTCCTGCGCGGGGTCGATATCGGCATCGTGCAATCGGATGTGCTGGCGTATCTCAAGCGCGATCGAACGGTTCCGGGCGTCGAAAAATCGATGCAGTACATCGCCAAGCTCTACAACGAGGAACTTCACCTCCTCGGCGGCAAGGGCATCGCGAACCTCGCCGACCTCGCCGGCAAGAAGGTCAACGTGGACGTGAAGGGCAGCGGCACGTTCATCACCGCGTCGCTGATGTTCGAACGGCTGGGCATCGCGATCGAGGCGACGAATTTCGATCAGGCGCTGGCGCTCGAAAAGCTCAGGACCGGCGAGATCGCCGCGCTCGCCTATGTCGCCGGCCGGCCGACCCGGCTGTTCCGCGACGTGAAGGCGGAAGACGGTTTGCGCTTCATCGCGGTGCCGACGACCGACAGCCTGCTCGACGTCTATCTGCCTGCGGTGCTCGAGAGCACCGACTATCCCGGGCTGATCGCTGCGGGCGAGTCGGTGGAGACGATTGCCGTCGGCGCGGTGATGGCCGTCTATGGCTGGCCGCGCGGCAGCGACCGCTATCAGAAGGTCAGCCGGTTCGTCGATGCGTTCTTCAATCGCTTCCCGGAATTCGCCCAGGCGCCGCGCCACGCGAAGTGGAAAGAGGTGAACCTGGCGGCACGGCTGCCGGGCTGGACCCGTTTCGCCGCCGCCGAGAACTGGTTGCTCAGCGCCGCCGCGAACACCGAACGACAGCAGCGCCAGCAATTCAGGCAGTTCGTCGATCAGACGATGCCCGGCGCCGCCGCCCTGACCACGGCGCAGCGCGACGCGTTGTTCACGCAGTTCCTGGAATGGCAGCGCAATGCTGGCGCGCGCGCGCCCGCGACGCGTTAGCGCGGGTCAAGCCATCAACTGCCCGCCATTCACCTCCAGCACCTGTCCGGTGACGTAGCCGGACAGCTTGTCGGAGGCGAAATAGAGATAGGCGCCGACGCATTCGTCGGGTACGCCGATGCGCGCCATCGGAATGGCCTGCCGCATGCTCTCCATCACCGCGCGTGGCGTCAGGCGATCGTGCAGCGGGGTCGCGATGACGCCGGGCGAGACGGCGTTCACGCGGACGTTCTTCGGCGCCAGCTCGCGCGCCACGTTGCGCGTGAAGCTCGACACGAACCCCTTCGTGCCTGCGTAGAGCGCGACGCCGGGGCCGCCACCGCTGCGGGCCGAGATCGACGACGTGTTGATGATGTTGCCATGGCCTTGCGCCACGAAGAGCCGCGCGGCGACCTGTGTTGCCAGGAACACGGAGCGGATGTTCAGCGCCACCAACTCGTCGAACAGTGCTTCGTCGAGTTCGTCGAGCGGCGTGCGCCGGATGACGTGCCCGGCATTGTTGACCAACACGTCGAGGCCGCCGAGCCCCGCATGGGCGCGGGCGATCAGATCGCGCGTCGCCGCGGCGTCGCGCACATCGGCATGGAACAGCTGCGCGCGCCCGCCGCTGGCCGCGATCGCCGCCACCACCGCCTCGGCCTCGTCGCGGCTGGAATTGTAGTGAACCCCGACCTGCGCGCCGGCCGCCGCGAAGCCGCGCGCCACCGCCGCGCCGATCCCCGTGCTGGCGCCCGTCACGAGCACGCGCTTGTCGATCAGATCATCCATCGGTCGCGCGCTCAATTCGGCAGGCCATGGGTGGCGAGCACGCGACGCATCCGCGCGCAAGCCTGGTCGGGATCGCGGAACAGCCCCGCCGCATCCGCGAGCCGGAACAGTTCCGCGAGATGCAATAGCGACCGCGCGCTCTGCTGTCCGCCCACCATCGTGAAATGCTCCTGCAGACCGTTGAGATAGGCCATGAACACCACCCCGGTCTTGTAGAACCGCGTCGGCGCCTTGAACACGTGGCGCGAGAGCGGCACGGTCGGATCGAAGATTTCATGATAGCCGGCGCGATCGCCCGCGGCGAGCGCATAGAGCGCCGCAGATGCCGCCGGCGCGATCGCATCGAAGATTCCGAGCAGCGCGTCCGAGTAGCCGTGCGCATCGCCCTCGATCAACTCGGGGTAGTTGAAATCGTCGCCGGAATACATCCGCACGCCTGCCGGCAGGCGGCGACGCAGCGCGATTTCCTTGTCCTTGTCGAGCAGCGACACCTTGATGCCGTCGACCTTGGCGGCATGCGCCTTGATCACGTCGACACAGACATCCATCGCCTTCCAGTGATCCCTGCTGCCCCAATAGCCTTCGAGCGCGGGATCGAACATCTCGCCGAGCCAATGGATGATCACCGGCTCCCTGACCTGGCCGAGAATCCGTTCATAGACCCTGCGGTAATCGTCGGGCGTGCGCGCGGCCGCGGTGAGCGCGCGTGACGCCATCAGGATGATGCGACCGCCCGCGGCCTCGACCGCGGCGCATTGTTCTTCATAGGCGGCGATGACATCCGCGATCGTCACGTTCGGGCCGACCGCGAGATGATCGGTGCCCGCGCCCGATGCGATCAGCTGCCCGCCCTCGGCCTTGGCGAGCGCCACCGAGCGCCGGATCAATTCCAGGCTGGTGGGCCAGTCGAGGCCCATGCCGCGTTGCGCCGTATCCATGGCCTCGGCGACGCCGAGCCCCAGCGACCAGAGATGGCTGCGGAATTTGAGCGTCGTGTCCCAATCGATCGCGGCGGTGAGCCAGGGATCGACATCGGCCAGGGGATCGGCGACGACATGCGCCGCCGCATAGACGACGCGGTTGAACTCGCCCGCCCGCTTCTTGAAGTTCCGCGGCGGCCGCATCGTGTAGGGCGCGAGCCGGCCCTCGGCATTGGGCAGTGCGATCATGGGCATGTCAGATCTCCAGCGGTGCGATGTCGATCCAGCGGCGCTCCTGCCAGCTCTTCATCGCGGCCTCGGCCAATTGCACGCCCTTGGCGCCTTCCGCCAGCGTGTACTTGAACGGCCCGTCTTCGCAGACATGGCGGATGAACATCTCCCACTCCGCCTTGAAGCCGTTGTCGTAATTCTGGTTCTCCGGCACTTCCTGCCAGGTCTTGGCGAAGTCGATGACCTGCGGCACATCGGGATTCCAGACCGGGCGCGGCGTGTTCACGCGCGCCTGCGTGAAGCATTTCCACAAACCGGCGACCGCGGAACCATGCGTGCCGTCGACATGGAACGTGACGAGGTCATCGCGACGCACACGCGTGGTCCAGGACGAATTCATCTGCGCGATCACACCGCCCTCCAGCTGGAACGTTGCGTAACACGCATCATCGGCATCCGCCTTGTAGGGCTTGCCCTTCTCGTCCCATCGCTCGGGAATATGCGTGGCGCCGAGGCAGCTGACCGACTCGACCTCGCCGAAGAGATTGTCGAGCACGTAGCGCCAGTGACAGAGCATATCGAGGATGATCCCGCCGCCATCCGCCTTGCGATAGTTCCAGGACGGCCGCTGCGCCGCTTGCCAATCGCCCTCGAAGACCCAGTAGCCGAATTCGCCGCGCACCGAGAGCATGCGGCCGAAGAAGCCGGCCTCGCGCAGCATCTTCAATTTGAGCAATCCCGGCAGGAAGAGCTTGTCCTGAACGACGCCGTTCTTCACGTCCGCGCGCTTGGCCGCGCGCGCCGCATCGAGTGCATCCTCGAGCGTATCGGCGATCGGCTTCTCGCAATAGACATGCTTGCCCGCGGCGATCGCCTTGCGCAGCAGGCCGGCGCGGAGCTGCGTCGACGCGGCATCGAAGAACAGCTCGTCGCGCCGATCGGCGAGCGCCATGTCGAGATCGGTGGTCCAGCGCGCGATGCCGTGCTGCTCGGCCAGCTGCTTCACCTTCGCCGCATCTCGGCCGACCAGGATCGGGTCGGGGACGATGCGATCGCCATTGGCCAGCGACACGCCGCCTTGCTTGCGGATCGCCATGATCGACCGGATCAGATGCTGGTTCGTTCCCATCCGGCCCGTGACGCCGTTCATGATGACCCCAAGTCGACGTTCAACCATGGCCGCAATCCTTCCTGTCCCGATGTTCGACGACGATGCGGCTCACGCGCGCCAGCGCGCGAGATTGGCGCGCACGAATGCATCGTCCGCGAATTCCGGGTACGTCGCATAGAGTCGATCGATCTCCATCGCCTGCCCTGCGCTGAGCTCTTCCGCCGGATCGAGGCAATGCGTGGACACGAGCAGCCCCTGACGGCGAAGGATCTCGTGGCAGCCCGCGATGCAACCGGCGAAATCATTGGCGACGTCGAACACGACGGCGTTGCAATCGGTCACGAAGGAGTCGAGCGCGAGCAGGTCCGGCGACACGGCGTCGGCCGCGATCGCCTGGCGCACGCGATCGAGCAATCGCACCGCGCTGGAGGTCCAGACGCTCCAATGGCCGAGCAGGCCGCCGCGGAAGCGCAGGATCGTCTCGCGACCACCCGTGCGCACCGCGATCGGTGAGACGAGATCGAGCACGATGTGATCGTCGTTGCCGGTATAGAGCGTGATGCGGTCCTCGGCGCGCGCCGCACAGACTCCGAATGCGACGTCGAGCGTTGCGTAGCGATTGAACGGCGCCACCTTGATCGCGATCACGTTCTCGATCGCGGCGAAGCGCGTCCAGAACGCGCGCGACAGTCTGAGCCCTCCGACCGCAATCTGCAGATAGAACCCGACCAGCGGCATTTCGGCGGCCACGGCGCGGCAATGCTCGACCAGCTCATCCTCCGATGCGCCCCGCATCGCCGCCAGCGACAGCAGCACGGCGTGATAGCCGAGTTCGCGCGCGACGCGCGCTTCGGCGACGGCCTGCGCCGTCCGGCCAACCGCCCCCGCGACCATGACCAGCGGCTTGTCGGTCCATCCCGCCGCTGTTTCGGCGGCGAGTTCGAGCACCGGCTGGAACAGGCCGCGCTCGCGGATCGCGAATTGCGTCGTGTGGACGCCGACAGCAATGCCGCCCGCGCCGGCATCGAGGTAGTAGCGCGTGAGCGCGCGCTGGGAGACGGGATCGAACGCGCGCGCCGCATCGAGCGCGAGCGGATGCGCGGGAATCACCGTGCCGCGGCGCAGCAGGGCGAGCGTCGCGGCGGGAAGATCGTGCCAATGCATCGTCGTCATGCGGCTCATCCTAACTCGGGTCCGGCAATCGCGAAGAGCGATCCTGCTTGCGCCAACGCCCCCGGCTCGCCCCGGGTCATGCGCATGAACCCACGCGGCGTTTCGGCGCCATGCGCGGCGAGAACCGCGCTGAAAGCCGTTTGCGCCTGTGGCACATCGAGGATGAAAGGCGGCGCGAGTTCGCGCGTCAAGGCGACCAGCAGCGACCGCGCGACACCGGCATCGGCCGCCACAATCGGGCCGAGCTGCGTTGCAACGCGCCCATCACGGCTGAAGGCGGCGCCCAACACGCGCCCTTGCGCATCGCGCGCCACGCAGGCGGCGCCGCGCGTCGCGAGATGCGCGAGAAGCTGTGCGCGTTCGAGGCCGCTCGCCAGTCGATCGAAGGCCGCGATCGCCGCCAGATCGCCCGCCGTAACACGCGAGATGCCGACGCTGACGTCGCCCGACTCTGCGGTGATCGCGCGCCCGAGCCGCCAGCGCCGCAGCGCGAAGACATCGCGAAAGCCCAGCGGCCGATAGACCGGCTCGCCAAGCTCGGTCGCGTCGAGCGCGCCAAGCACGCCGGTTTGCTCGCAAGCCTCGAGGCATCGCGCCAACAGCGCCGTCCCGAGTCCCAGCCGGCGATGCGTCACCGTGACCAGGACCATGCTGATCCACGCCAGACTCGGGCCCAATGACAGGATCAGGGCCGAGCCGACCGGCGCGCCCTTCGCGTCGCGCGCGGCAAAGCCGGTTCCTGCGACGAGCATGAACCGCCAATCCGCCTCGACCTGGTTCCAGCCGGCCTCGGCCGAGAGCGCGACGCAAGCCTGAGCGTCGGCGCCGCGCAGCTCCGCAATCCGGGGAAGATCAGTACTGGCCATCGCGCACGTCGTAATGCGTGGGCTTGTGGAGGCTGCGACCGCCGCGCTGCAACCATTCCGCCGTCCAGTCGATCATCGCGGACAGCGGCACGCGCGGAGCGCCGAACTCGGCGACCATCCGCGCCGCATTGTTGATCCACCCCGTCTGCGCCTCGAGGCTGCTGAAGCGCGGCGTCGTTTGGAAACGGTCCGCGAAGGCATTGGCGAGCCAGCGCACGGATATCGTGTCCGGCCCCGTCACGTTGATCGCGCAGGTCGGCGTGGTGCAATGCGCAAGGCAGCGCAGCGCCACGGCATTCGCGTCGCCCTGCCAGATCACATTGACGTGGCCCATGGCGAGGTCGATGACGTCGCCGGCGAACACCTTGCGCGCGACGTCGTGCAGCACGCCGTAGCGCATGTCTATCGCGTAGTTGAGGCGCACCAGCCGCCCCGGGGTCGCGTATTGCGCCGAGAAATGCTCGAACATGCGCTCACGTCCGACACAGGAATTCGCGTAGTCGCCGGACGGCGGCAGCGGCGCGATGTCTTCGGTCGCGCCGCCGCCATCGACGGCCACGAACGGATAAACGCAGCCGGTCGAGAAGGCCACGATGCGCGACGCGCGAAACACCTGCGCGACGACCGCCGGGACATGGACGTTCATCGCCCAGGTCATCGGGATATTCCCGCTGGACCCGAATTTCCGGCCGGCCATGAAAATGACGTTTCCGAGGCGCGGGAGTTTCTCAACCTGTGCTTCATCAAGCAGATCGCAGGCGATGGTCTCGATCCCGCTCGCCTCGAGGCTGGTCCGCAATCCCGGTTCGGAGAACCGCGCCACGCCGACCACGCGTTTGCGCGGTGCGGCGCGCTTGGCCAGGCGCGCCAGCGTCGGTCCCATCTTGCCGGCGACGCCCAGCACGAGGATGTCGCCTTCGACCGTCGCCAGATCGCGGACCAGCGCGGCGTCCGGGCTGGTCATGAAATCCTCGAGTTCCTCGACGCTGTCGAATCGACTCGGCAGGGAAGCATTCATCGTCTCTACTCCGTCCGTGCGTGGACGCGGCCAAACGCGCCGGCGCATCCTAGAAGCTGCGGCACGCCATCGTGCCACGATCTCGATCGGAGGAGCTGACCGTGACTTCCCCCTCGCCAATTTCTCACCGTCTCCGTCGCACCGCCACCGCGCTGGCGTTGGCCACCGGCGTTGCCGTCGGATCGCTGGGTGTCTCGGCCCAGGCGCCGGCGCCGAGCGCGCATTTCGAGGCGGTCCGCCAGAAGCTCGAGCTCGGCGGACCGGTATTCGTGTTCATGGACATGGAAGACGATCTCGCCCGGATCGGGCGCGATCTCACCAAGGCCGTGGCGGATGTCATCGGCGACGATCCGGACACCCAGGTCTTCAAACAGGATTATTCCAAGATCCTCGAAGAGATCGGGATCGCCGGCGTCAAGGCGCTGGGCATGAGCTCGACCGTGCGGCGCGAAGGTGGCTACCACAACCGCGGCTTCATCCATATTCCCGAACCGCGTCGCGGCTTGTTCGCGGCGTTGGGCGGGCCGGCTCGGCCCTTCGCCACCACGCGCCTGGCGCCTGCCGACTCCGACCTGTTCATCGAGACCGAGCTCGACATGCCGGCGCTGATCCAGGCGCTGACCACGATTGCCGAGCGTTTCATCCCCGGCGCCAGCATCGACATGCTCGGCGGCGCCGTCGCCGATCAGACCGGCGTCGATGCCAACGAAGGCATCGCGGTGCTGACGTCGTTGCGCGGCCGGATCACCCTCCTGCTGCGTCTGGGCGAAACCACGGTGCCTGACCCGGCGCGGATGGAAGAATGGGGGTTCGGCTTTGCCCAGAAGGCGCAGCTCCTGCTGCGTGCCGAGGGCATCGGCCAGCGCCTGCTGCCACTCCTCGCGAAGGTCGGCGAGCTGAAGAGCGAGACCATCAATGGACGTCCGGTGTTTCGTGCGAACGAAACCGTGCCGTTCCTCGGTGACAATCAGCCGGCGCTGGTCATCGATGGCGACAATGTGCTGCTCGGCTCCAGCCTGGCGTTCGTCGAGCAATCGCTCGCCCGCAGCGCCGGTCTCGCGCAGACTCCGGCATTCAGCAACGCGCTCACGGCGGTCGGGATGACCGAGGGCAACAGCCTGGTCTTCGGCACGCCGCGCTTCTATCAGCTCGTGCGCGCCCTCATCGGCAGTGCGATCGACATGTCCGCCGGCAGCAGCAAGGATTCGCCGCTCGGTCCGATCCTGCAGACCATGATCGATCGCATTCCCAACCTCACGGAGCCGCTGGCAAGCGTCACCGCCAACGTTCCCGACGGGATCGTGATGCGCGCCAATGGCGTGAGCTCGCTCAAGGCGGCCATGCTCTCGCTGGCCATCTACAATCCGGACATCCTCGGTCCGATCGCCCTCGCTGTGATCCCCGCCGCGATCAAGACGCAGATGGATACGCGCAAGGAAGCGCGCAGCGTCGGCATCGCCGAAGCCAACCTCAAGATGATCGGCGAGGCCGCAGTCGACTTCTTCAATCAGAACCCCAACGCCACGGAGGTCACATTCAAGGACATCGAGGCCGTGCTCGCGGGCAAGCTCGGCACCGTGAAGGATCTGGACTTCACGGATTTCACGCTCGAGCGCGGCTTCACCAAGATCGATCTCGAACTGCCGAACGGCCAGACGGTCACCTATCTGGTGCCGTTCTCCGATGCGGATCGTGACTCGATCCGCAAGAACCTCGCGCTCTTCGACCGTGCGGCGGTCTGGTACTTCCGTAAGAATCCGGCGGAGACCGTGATGCTCGGCATCGAGGCGATCGAAGACGGCAGCCCGATGAAGGAGCTGCCGAACGCCTTGCGTGGCGAGGATTATCGGCAGCTGCAGATCCGCCGCACCGACGACGAGATCTCGATCGAAGTGAGCGGCGAGACGCTGATGGTCAAGCGCGACCCCGCATTGCAGCAGGTGCAGCCTCAGCGCCCGCAGCAGCAACGCCGGCCGCCGACACGCCCGCAACAGCCTCAGCCCAAGGGCGGCTGAGTTCCGCTTCATCGGGCCGGCGTCAGCGTCGGCCCGATGCGCTCGCGCGGCGCTGCCGGCATCGGCGCCAGCGCCTGAAAGTCGGTCGCCGCGTCGACCGCAAAACCGGGCCGAACAAGCGAGCCGAGGGCAAGTCGGCCCTCGACGATGCGCAGACGCGTCGTGCCGGACTCCGCGGAGTAGAGATCGGCATGCGCCGACGCGAAGCCGCGCTGCTCGGTCTTCGTGGCAAATGACATCCCGTCGATGAAGTGATGGGCATTGCGTTCGACATGGCCGAGTCCGATCAGCGCGACCAGCGCCAGATCCTGCTGCACGCTGACCCCCGGCCATGTCGTCAGATCCTCGGCCGACATGAACACCCGCGCGTGCCCAGCCTCTGCATTCAACTTGGCGACCCGCGCCGCGTTCAGGATGGATTTGTACAGCCCCTTGCAGGTCTTGCTCGAAACGCCGGTGTAACCGAGCGCCAAGCCATCCGGAAACGATCCCAGTTCGCCGTCGGATTCATCGAGGATCACCGGCCGATGCTGCGCGAGCTTCTCGACCGACTGCGCCAAGGCCATGGCGCGCTTGATCGGCTGTTCGATGAACAGGATCGCGCCGCAGAGGCGCGCGAGGCGCGGCTCCTCGGTCATGCGCTGCCACAAGGCCGCAATCGCGTCGACATCGTCGTATTGCTCGTTGCCGTCGAGGCTCGCCTGATAGGCCGGACCGCGATCGAGCACCGCGGCGATGCGCGTCAGACGATCGAGATCGCCAGCGATCTGACCGCCGACCTTCAGCTTGTAGAAGCGACCGCGATAGCGGTCCACGACTTCCTCGAGCGTTTCAGGCAGCCCGTCGTCCACCGGTGCGCCGATCCGATCGGCGCTGGTCAGCGGATCGACCAGCCCGACGGTGTGGCGCACATCGATCGTCGCGCGTGGCGCCAGCCCGGCGAGAAAGCGATCGATGTCGAAGCCGAGCAGATCGGGGGTGAGATCGCTGATCACCATGCCCGGGATATTGGCGTGCATCATCGCCTGGAACGACTGTCCCGTCGCTCGGCCCAGGGCATCGAGGATCGCGCGATCGAGCAGCGCCGGGCCGTAGGAGGCGACGAGCGGATTGAGGCCGAGCGCCGCGCCGCGCGCCAGTTGCGCGCGATAGGTATCGGCAAAGAGCGCGTAGGCGCTGCTCGAACCCGCCTGCCGATGCAGATCGATCGCGATGTCCAGCGATTGGCGCAGCTGGTCCAGATTCTGCGCATCGCTGAGGGCGAGATTCTTGTCGAACCATTTGGCGGCGAGGCTCTCCGCCGCCACGCCTTCCGCGGTTCGGCCGTTCTCGAGCTCGATGCGGGCGCGGAGCACGGCCTGCGTCGCCTCGGTGACCGTCGTGACGCCGAAGCGAAACGGCAGCCGCAGCTTGACGCTGCGCTCGAACAATTCGACGGCGAGAACGCGCAGCTTCGGGGCGTGCGTCATGACTGGGCCTCGAGCAGCCCCTGGACGTAGCCGATGGCGCGCGCGGCACAGCTCGGCCCATCGGGCTGATAGTCGAACGGCTCCATCGCCAGCCACGAATCGTATCCGCCGCGCGCGAGCGCGCCCAGGATCGGAGCGAAGCGATCCTCGCCCTGACCCGGTCCGCGCCGATTGCGATCGTTGAGCTGGACATGCGCGATCAGACCGCTCGGCAGCCAGCGCGTGACGAGCTCGGCCACCGGCTCCGCCTCGGCGAGGCCGGCTGCCGAGGTGTCGATCATCGTGCGCAGCGCCGGATTGTCGATGCGCCGCACGATCGCCGCAGCCGTGGCGACGGTGTTCACGAAATCCGTCTCCCGCGGCGCCAGCGGTTCGATGCAGTAGACCACCCCGGCCTTGCGCGCAGAACCGGCGACCGCAGCCCAGGCTGCCTCGGCGCGTGCGGCCGCTCCATCGCCTTGTCCGCCGATCATCCGCTGGGCCGGCGATCCATGGACCAGATAGGCGCCACCGAGATCGGCGCAGAGTTCGACCAGCGCCTTCATCACGTCGACCGTGCGCTGCCAGGTCGCCACATCGGCGGTCGTGATCGACAGCCCCTTGGGCGCGACCAGCAGCCAGTGCAACCCGCTGCACGCCACGCCGGAATCCGACAGCGCGCGGCGCAGCTCGGCGCGCGCGCTGGCGGACATCCGATACGCATCGTCGCCGAGCGTGAACGGTGCGATTTCGAGCCCGGCATAGCCGAGCTCGGCGGCCAATGTGCATTGCCGCGCGAAGGGCAGCTCGCGAATCACTTCGTTGCAGAGCGACAGCTTCATGAACTCGATACCTCGATGCGGCGCCCCTCGCGGGACGCGGTGAAAAGAGCGTCGCAGACGGCAGCGACTTCGACGCCTGCGGCGATGCCCGGCATGGGAGCCGAGCCGGCCGCGCGGCTCGCCAAAAAGGCGCGAAACTCCGCGGCGATCATCGGTGTGATCGACTCCGCGGGGAAACTCTCGAGCTGCGGCGCGTCGACTTGCTGGCGCCAAGTCTCGCCGTCGCGGACGTGACGCGCAGCGCGCAGCAGCAACTCGCCCGTGGAGAAATCTGCGCGCACGATCCCGGCATCGCCCGAGAGCTCGAGGATCTTGCGCGACCAGCCGCCCGGCGGCGCGAATGGATCGGGATGCTCGCCTGCAATGACGCAGCTCGCATCGAGACGCCCGATCGTGCCATCCGCCCAATCGAACGTCGCGCAGACGAGATCCTCGAAGCCACGTCCGAGCCCATCATGCATCGCAGCCTGGACACCGCGCGGCGGCGCGGATTTCAGCCACAGGATCAGATCGAGGAAATGCACGGCGTCATTGAGCACGACACCGGCGTCGCGGCGCGGACGCTTGAGACAGAGAAACTCCCCGCTGATCCAGCGCAGCTTGCCGAGCACGCCCGACGCGACGATCGCCCGCAGCCGTTGCGCCAGCGGATGAAAGCGCAGCACGAAGCCGACCTGCATCGCCCGGCCAAGATTCTGCGCCGTGCGCGCGACCAGCCTGGCCTCCGCCGCATGGCGCCCGACCGGCTTCTCGATGAAAACGTCGCGGCCGGCCTGCAAGGCTGCGATCGCGATGGCCGCGTTCACGTCGCTGGGCGCCACCGCATCGACGATGTCGCATCCATCCAGGCCGCTACGCCAATCCGCGAGAATGCGCGCCGCCGGATGCAGGACCGCCGCGCGTGCGCGCGCGTCAGGGGACGGATCGCAGATGGTCAGCGCAGTCTCCAGCCCGAGCGCCGCCCAGCCACGCGCATGCTGCGCGCCGAACGCGCCGTAGCCGACCTGCAATATGCGCACACTCATCACACTGCCTCGCCCGCGCCCTTGACGTGATCCCCCATCGCCCGACAGTCTTAGTAATCAAATCGTTGCTTCGCAAACTGTGCCAGGGAGATCGCGATGAACAAGCTACTGACGGCCGCCGCCACGGCGGTGCTCGCGTTGAGCGCGACGGGCGCCATCGCGCAGAACTACCCGTGGAAGCCCGAACGTCCGGTCACGGTGATCGTGCCCTGGGCCGCGGGCGGGTCGACCGACCAGATGGCGCGAATCGTGGCTTCGGAGCTCGAGGCGGAACTCGGTCAGAAATTCGTGGTCGTCAATCAGCCCGGCGCCTCGGGTTCGGTGGGAACGAAGAATGCCATGGAAGCCCCGAAGGACGGCTACACCTGGGCCGCCGGCGCCGCTGCCGATGTCGGCACCTACCGCGTGCTCGGGCTGCTCGAGAGCGGCCTGCAGGACTGGCACCTCTTCTTCGCGAACGCCAACCTCACCGCGATCGCCGCAAATCCCGGCGCGCCGTTCAAGGATTTCGGCCAATTCCTCGAGGTGATGAAGCAGCGCGGCGCGAGTGTGCCGGTGAGCAGCGCCGGCCTCTCCTCGGCCGGACACAATTTCATGGAGTCGGTGAAGAGCACCACCAAGATCGAGTACCGCCACGTGACCTATGACGGCGGCGCGCCCGCCGTCACAGCCGCGGTGAGCGGTGAAGTGCAGGCCGTCGCGCAGTTGCTCGTCGAGATGTCGGAGCACATCAAGGCCAAGCGCCTCATTCCGCTCGCGGTGCTCGCCGACCAGCCGGTGCCGCTCGCCGGGTTCGGGATCCTGGAGCCGACGACGAAATGGCTGCCGAACATGCCCGCGCCGATGAACTATTTCGGCATCTGGGCGCCCAAGGGCGTGCCCGATAACGTGATCAAGACCATGGAGATGGCGTGGGAGCGCAAGATCAAGAATTCCGAAGCGCTCAAGAAGTACGGCGAGCAGCGCAGTTCGCTGATCACGCCGATCTACGGCAAGGAAGCGCATGACGAGGCGTTCAAGATGGTGCGCTTCACCGCGTGGCTCTACCACGATGCGGGCAAGTCGAAAGTGGCTCCCGACACCGTCGGTATCCCGCGCCTCTGACATGACGGACTCGCGCTGCTGCGGCGCGAGTCCTCTCCTTCCGCTGCACAGCACGAGATGATCAATCCTCTCGACACGGCCGCCAGCGCCGATGCGGAGCGTCTTTCGCCGCGCGTCGATCTGAGCGTTGCGATCGCGTTCTTCCTCGTTGGCGCCGCGATCGTCTGGCAGGCGTTGAACATGCCGACTTTCCGCGAGCGCCAGGGTGAGATCTTCACCGCGCCCGGAATCGTCCCCGGCTTCTACGGCGTGATCATCTGCTTCCTCAGCACGCTGCTCGCGGGTCGCGCCATCGCGCGCGCGCGACGCGGTCTCGGTCCCACGGCGACCGCTGCCGCAAGCGAGGGGCTGCTCGGCCTCGCGCTGGTCGCGCTTCTCTGTCTCGCTTTCGCGATCGGGCTCGTCACCCGCCTGCCCTTCTGGCTCGCCAGTTCGATCTTCGTCAGCGTGTTCATCCTGGTCTTCGAATGGGAAAAGAGCGCGAGCCGAGCATCGCGAGCGCGCCTGCTCGCGATCTCGCTCGCCATCGGCCTGATCGCCGGCGTCGCGATCTCGCTGGTGTTCGAACGCGCCTTCCTCGTGCGGCTGCCGTAGGGCGCGATGTTCGAAAGTCTTGGCCTGTTCGGCGCCGCCCTTGTCGGGTTCCTCACCCCCGCCACCATCTTCAACGTCTTCTGGGCGACCTTCCTCGGCATCGTGATCGGCGCGCTGCCGGGTCTTACCGCGACGATGGGCGTCGCGCTGATGACCACGCTGACCATCAAGATGGATCCCAGCCAGGCCATCCTCGTGCTGATCTGCATCTATGTCGGCGCGATCTACGGCGGCAGCCGCAGCGCGATCCTGCTCAACATCCCGGGCACGCCGGCTTCCGCCTGCTCAACCCTCGACGGGTATCCGCTCGCCCGCCAGGGTCTCGCCGGCCGCGCGATGGGCATCTCCACCTCGGGCTCATGGCTCGGCACGCTGTTCGGCACGCTCTGCGTCGCCACCTTCACGCCGATCCTCGGCGAGTTCGCGCTGAAATTCGGCAGCTATGAATTCTTCTGGATCGCGCTCTTCGGCATCGTCATCGCCGGAACGCTGGCCGGCGGCGATCCCTTGAAAGGTTACCTCTCGGGCTTCCTCGGCCTGTTCATCGCAACGATCGGCGTGGAGCCGCATTACAACTATCCGCGCTTCGCCTATGGCTCGACCGATGTCTCCGGCGGCATCAGCCTGCTGCCCGCGCTGGTCGGCGCCTTCGGCATGGCCGAAGTCCTGCAGGCGATGCGCGGGCCCGCCGTGCAGGCGATTTCCAACAAGCTCGATTCCGTGATTCCGCGCATCGGCGACGTGGTGCAGCATTGGCGCACGATCCTGCGCTCCGGCGCGATCGGCACGTTCATCGGCATCCTGCCTGGCCTCGGCGAGGATACGGCCGCGTGGTCCTCCTACGCCGCCGCCAAGCGCGCCAGCAAGGAGCGCGAGAAATACGGCAAGGGCTCCATCGAAGGCCTGATGGCGGCCGAAACGGGTGAATCCGCTTGCGTGCCCGGCGCGATCATTCCCGTGCTCACCCTGGCGATTCCCGGCTCGGCGCCGGCGGCGGCCCTGATGGCCGCGATGTTCATCCACAACGTCAATCCCGGCCCGATGCTGATGATCGAGGCCCCGCATTACGTCTACGAGATCGTGGCGATGCTGGTGATCGCCGACATGGTGAAGCTGTTCTTCGGCCTGACGCTGGTGCGGCCGCTGCTCTGGGTCTTGCTGGTCCCGCGCGAGCGCCTGATGCCGATCGTGTTCGTGCTCTGCGTCGTTGGCTCCTACGCGATCGCCAGCCGCGTCTTCGACATCTACGTGATGCTCACCTTCGGCATGATCGGGTTCGTGCTGCGCGAACTCAAATTTCCGATGGCGCCGATGATCCTCGGCCTCGTGCTCGGCGATCTGCTGGACAAGAATCTGCTGCGCGGCCTCGTGCTTTCAGACGGCGAGATCGCACCATTCTTCACGCGTCCGCAGAGCGCGGTGCTCGCCAGCCTCACCTTCCTGGCGGCGCTGTGGTCGATCCCGTCGTTCAGCGCGGGCCTGAATTCGATATTCAAACGCCGCCCGCGCTGAGTCCGGTCACCGCTTGCGGCGACGCAGCGAGCCAACCGCCACAATCCCTGGCACGAGCAACGCCATGCTACCTGGCACGGGAACCGAGGACTGCGGCAGCTGGCAATCCGCGGCGGTCGGCGACACCTGCGGGTTCTTGTTCACCGAGAACGTTCCATTGAGATCTCCTTGGATCGTACACGAGTATAATGAGCTATTGCCGCCCGCCTGATCGAGTGTCAGCTCGTAGTTCATCAGGATCGAGACGCCTGGATCATTCTGGGTCGGGCCGAACTCGCCGGGCGACAGCGTCGTAGAACTCACGACCGCGATGTAGTCGCCGGGATCGAGATTCAACTCGATGCGTGCGTTGCGTGCGCCACCAGGTGCGCCGTCCGCACCAAGAAGGGCGCCGAAGCTGCCCCCGATTTCGCGATAGAGCAACAGGCCCATATCTTCGGTCGTGAATGGCCCGCCGATAGGATCCGCCTGTATGCCGGTCAGCAGCGGCGCGCCACCGGTGATCGTGAAGAACCAAAGATCGACAGTCGCGTCCTGGCCCAACACGTCGATCGTCCCGGCGACCAGATTGATTGCGAGAGCGGGTGTGGATGCGGCGAGGATCGCGGCACAGGCGACGCCGGCTAGCAACGAAACTCGACGAGTCATTGTTCTCTCCTGCGGTTAAACGACGGGAGCGCTCTCCCTGGCAAGCATGACGATGCACCCAAACGCGGCAGCTGTGAAGATCGCGGTGCCCGTATTTGCTGTGGACAACGACGCCGACACCGAGCATCCGGCCTTGCTCGCCGGCAGAGCGCCTGCCTAATTGACGGCGTTCAACTCATCAGGAGGGATTCGATGCTGAGCTTCAATCGTCGCTCACTTGTCGTCGGCGCCGGCGCACTCGCCCTTGGCGGACCGGCGCGCGCGCAGGCGCGCAAGATCAAGGTCGCCTCGATCTACACCGTGCCGGTCGAGCAGCAATGGGTGAGCCGCATCCACAAGGCGCTCAATGCGGCCGTCGCACGCGGCGAGATCGAGTATGTCTGGTCGGAAAACGTCACCAATACCGACTACGAACGCGTGATGCGCGAATACGCGCAGAAGGGCATGGACCTGGTCGTCGGCGAGGCCTTCGGTGTCGAGCGTGCCGCACGCAAGGTCGCCGGTGATTTCCCGAAGACCGCCTTCCTGATCGGCTCCTCATTCGGGCCGACGGGAAAGAATTTCTCGGTGTTCGACAATTGGATCCAGGAGCCGGCGTATCTCAGCGGCCTGATCGCGGGCGGCATGACGAAGTCGAACCTGATCGGCATGGTCGGCGGCTATCCGATTCCGGAAGTGAACCGCCTGATGCACGCCTTCATGGACGGCGTACGTGAGACCAACAAGGACGCCAAGTTCCTGGTGACGTTCATCGGCAGCTGGTTCGACCCACCCAAGGCAAAGGAAGCCGCCTTCGCGATGATCGATCGCGGCGCCGATCTGCTCTACGCCGAGCGCTTCGGCGTGTCGGACGCGGCCAAGGAGCGCGGCAAGCTGGCCATCGGCAATGTCATCGACACCCAGGCGCAATACCCGCAGACCGTCGTCGCCTCGGCGCTCTGGCACATGGAGGCGACCATCGATCGCGCCATCGCGAAGGTGAAGGACGGCTCCTTCACCGCGGAGGATTACGGTCAGTTCTCGACCATGAAGTTCGGCGGCGCGAGCCTTGCGCCGCTGGGAAGTTTCGAGGACAAGGTCCCGGCCGCGATCAAGGAATTGGTGAAGACCCGCGAGCAGGAAATCCGCGACGGGCTGCATCGCGTGAACGTCAACGACAGCGAGCCGAAATCCTCGGTGTGAGTTCGATCCCCTCCTCGATGCAGCGCGACGAGAAGGGGATGATCGCGTGGCCATGACCTCCAGCGACATCGCGCTGCGCGTCGCCGGCGTCACCAAGGCGTTCGGCCCGCTCCTGGCGAATGACGCGATCAGCTTCGATGTGAAGCGCGGCGAAGTCGTCGCGCTGCTCGGCGAGAACGGCGCCGGCAAGACCACCCTGATGAACATCGTCTTCGGCCACTACGTCGCCGATGCTGGGCATGTGGAGGCGCACGGCGAGATGCTGAGACCTGGCGATCCGCAGGCCGCGCTCGCGGCGGGCATCGGCATGGTGCATCAGCATTTCGCGCTCGCCGACAATCTCACCGTGCTCGAGAATCTGATGCTCGGCACGGAACGCCTGTGGCTGCCGTGGTCGGATCGGCGCGACGCCCGCGAGCGCCTGCGCCAGCTGAGCGCGCGCGCCGGCCTCGTCATCGATCCGCAAGCGCGCGTCGGCCGCCTCACGGTCGGCGAGCGCCAGCGCGTCGAGATCCTCAAGGCGCTCTATCGCGACGCGCGCGTGCTGATCCTCGACGAGCCGACGGCGGTGCTGACCCCGCAGGAGGCGGAGAGCCTGTTCGCAACCCTGCGCAAACTCGTGGGACTCGGCCTCTCCATCATCTTCATCAGCCACAAGCTGGGCGAGGTCCTGGACATTGCGGATCGCATCGTCGTCCTGCGGCAGGGACGCGTCGTCCTGGAGCGCATGACCGAAGGCGCGACCCGCGACGATCTCGCCACGGCGATGGTCGGACGACAGCTGGTCCCGCCACAGCTTGGAGCCGGGACGGCGAAGGGCGTGGCTTTGCGGCTTCACGCTCTCGACGCCGGCAGCGCCGATGGCAGGCAGCGCTTGCACGGCATCGACCTCACGATCGGTCATGGCGAAATCGTCGGCATCGCCGGGGTCGCTGGAAACGGGCAGAGCCTGCTCGCCGACATTCTCTGCGGGGTCGCTGTGCCGGCACATGGCGGGATCGAGCTCGATGGCGAGAGCATGGAATGCCTGACGCCGCGCGGCGCCCTGGCTGCGGGGATCGGCCGTGTTCCCGAAGACCGCCACGCCAGCGGCGTCGTCGGCGACATGGATCTCTCCGAGAACGCGATCCTCGAGCGCATCGGCGATCGGCGGTTCTCAACCTGGGGCTGGCGCAATCCCCGCGCGGCGCGGACCCACGCGGCGGCGTTGATCGCCGAGTTCGACATCCGCGGTGCAACGCCACGTACGCAGGCGCGTCTGTTGTCGGGTGGCAACATGCAGAAGCTGATCCTCGGCCGCGTGCTCACGGAGCATCCCAAGGTGATCATCGCCAATCAGCCGACACGCGGGCTCGATGTCGGCGCGGTCCTCTATGTTCAGGAACGGCTGGCCGCCGCGCGGCGCGATGGCGCCGGCATCCTGCTGATCTCCGAAGATCTCGACGAGCTGCTCGCGCTCTCCGACCGCATCGGCGTCATGTATCGTGGCCGCCTCTCCGCCTGTCGCCCACGTGACGCACTAGACATTCGCACGCTCGGCCTGATGATGGCCGGCGCCGGTTTTGGCGAGACGTCGCATGCGTCTTGAGCCTCGCGATCATGCGCCGGCCTGGCTCTCGGCTTGCGTTCCCATCGGCGCAGTGCTCGTGACGGTCGCCCTCTCCGCGGGCCTGATCGCGCTCGCCGGCGCGCCGATCTTCAGAGCATTCCGCCTGATGTTCGACGGCGCGGTTGGTTCGGGCTTCGCGATCAACGAGACGCTGACGCGCGCGACGCCGCTGATCTTCACCGGCCTCGCCGCCGCCATCGCCTTTCGCGCACGGCTGTGGAATATCGGCGCCGAGGGGCAGCTCTACATGGGCGCCGTCGCCGCGACGGTGCTCGGGACCGGCGCCATCGACTGGCCGCCGACGCTTCTCATGCCGCTGCTGCTGATCGCCGGCGCCCTCGCCGGCGCCGCGATGCTCGCCGGCCCCGCGCTGCTGAAGACGAAGCTCGGCGTCGACGAGGTGGTCACGACCTTGCTGCTCAACTTCATCGTCGTCCTCTTCGTCGGCTTGCTGCTCGAGGGGCCGCTCAAGGATCCGATGGGGCTGGGGTGGCCGCAGGCGGCGCCGATCGTGCCCGAGGGCGAATTGGTCAAGCTGGCGACCGGCAAGCGTCTGCACGCCGGATTTCTCGTCGCGCTCGCCATGGCATTGGCCGCATGGGTGATCGACGCGCGCTCGACGCTGGGTTTTCGCATCCGCGCCGTCGGTCTCAACGCGACGGCTTCGCGCTTCGCCGGGATCGGCGTCGACCGCACACTGCTCTGGACGGCGCTTCTGTCGGGCGGCATCGCCGGCATGGCGGGGGTGAGCGAGGTGGCCGGGCTCAAAGGCAACCTGACGCTCGATCTCTCACCGGGCTTCGGCTACGGCGGCATCGTCGTGGCGATGCTCGCACGGCTCCATCCACTCGGCGTGATCGCCACCGCGATCTTCGTCGCCGGGGTATTCGTCGGCGCGGATGCGATGAGCCGTGGAGTCGGCGTGCCCAGCTACATCGCCGACGTGATCGTCGCGGCATCGCTGCTGACGATGCTGGTCGCGTTGCTGCTGCTGCGCTATCGCCTGCGCTGGCGATGACCGCACTGCACGACGCCTTGGAGATCCTGATCCAGACGAGCCTCTGGATCGCGGCCGTGCGCATCGCGACGCCGCTGATCTTCGGGACGCTCGGCGAACTCGTCTGCGAGCGCGCGGGAGTCCTCAATCTCGGCATCGAAGGCATCATGGTGCTGGGCGCCTTGGTCGGCTGGCTCGCCGTGCATCAGGGGAGCGATCTCTGGACAGGCGTGCTGCTCGCCGCGCTCGCCGGCGCCGCGTTCGGCCTGCTGCATGGCGTCCTCACCGTGCCCCTGGCGCTCAGCCAGCACGTCGCGGGAATCGGCATCACGTTGCTGGCCACGAGCCTGTCGTATTTCGGCTACCGCCTCGCCTTTCCGCAGATCACGACACCGCCGCGCATCCTGCCCTTCACGCCTGTCGCCATTCCGGTGTTGAGCGAGATCCCGATCCTCGGCCCCGCCTTCTTCGTGCAGACACCCCTCACCTATCTCGCCTTCGGCGCGGTGACCGTCGTTGCGTGGGTGCTCTACCGCACGCCGCTCGGGCTCGCCGTGCGGATGGTCGGAGAGAATCCGGAAGCCGCTGAGGCGCAGGGCATCGACGTGGTGCGCGTGCGCCTCGGCGCGGTTGCAATCGGGTCCGCCCTCATGGCGATCGGCGGCGCATTTCTCACCATGTCGGCCTTCGACGCCTTCTACTTCAACATGGTCAACGGTCGTGGCTGGATCTGTATCGCGCTCGTCGTCTTCGCGCGCTGGACCCCGGGGAGAGCGCTGTTCGGCGCGCTGCTGTTCGCGGCTTTCGACGCCTATCAGCTTCGCTTGCAGCAGGTGATCGGCGGCGTTGTGCCCTATCAGATCTTCCTCATGCTGCCTTATGCGCTCAGCATTCTCGCGTTGATCGTGATGTCCCGACGCGCAACCCATCCGCGCGCGTTGATGCTGCCCTATGTCAGAGGTGATCGACGATGATGGACCTGATCCTGCGCAACGCAACGCTGCCAGATGGTCGGCATGGCCTCGATATCGGAATCACCGGCGAACGCATCGTCGCGCTCGAACCGAGGCTCGCAGCGACCGCGCGAGAGGAGATCGACGCCAGCGGTCTGCTCGTCTCGCCACCCTTCGTCGACGCGCATTTCCACATGGACTCCGCGTTGTCGCTCGGCCAGCCGCGCTCGAACAGATCGGGCACGCTGCTCGAGGGCATCGCGCTGTGGAGCGAGCTCAAGCCGCATCTCACCCATGCTGCGGTGGTCGAGCGTGCGCTCGCCTATTGCGATTGGGCGGTCGCGCAAGGCCTGCTCGCGATCCGCAGCCATGTCGACATCTGCGACGAGCGCCTGCTGGCCGTCGACGCGTTGCTCGAGGTCAAGCGACGCGTGAAGCCGTATCTGGATCTGCAACTCGTCGCCTTTCCGCAGGATGGCGTCCTGCGCTTTCCGCGCGCGATGGAATTGCTGACCGAGGCGCTGCGTCGCGGCGTTGACGTGGTCGGCGGCATCCCGCATTTCGAACGCACGATGGACGAAGGACGCCGCTCCGTGCAGATGCTCTGCGAGCTGGCCGCGGCGCAAGGCCGCCGCGTCGACATGCATTGCGACGAGACCGACGACCCGATGTCGCGCCATGTCGAGACCCTGGCCTTCGAGGCTCAGCGCCTCGGGTTGCATGGCCGAGTCACCGGTTCGCATCTGACGTCGATGCACAGCATGGACAATTACTACGCCTCCAAGCTGATCGCGCTGATGGCGGAAGCGCGGCTGGGCGTCATCGCCAATCCGCTGATCAACATCACCATCCAAGGTCGCCACGACAGCTATCCGAAGCGGCGCGGCATGACGCGCGTGCCGGAGCTGATGGCGGCCGGCCTCACGGTCGCCTTCGGCCATGATTGCGTGATGGACCCCTGGTACAGCCTCGGGTCCGGCGACATGCTCGAGGTCGCGCATATGGCGATCCATGTCGCGCAGATGACCGGGCTCGATGCGATGCGCAGCTGCTTCGACGCGGTGACGAACCACGGCGCCGAGTTGTTGGGGCTGGAGGATTACGGCATTGCCATCGGGCGCTTCGCGGATCTCCTGCTGCTCGAGGCCCAGGACCCGATCGAAGCGATCCGCCTCAAGGCCGCACGCCTGAAGGTGATCCGCCGAGGCCGCGTGATCGCGGAGGCCCCGTCGCGGCGCACGACGCTCAGGCTGGACGGGCGGCCCGGCAGCGTCGCCCTGCTGCACCGCCGCGGCTGACGCCATGGCACGGGGATTGCGGTTGCACTAGCGTGCCGGTTCCTATCTCATGAGTTGCAAGAGGCCGCGCACTGCGATCGTGCGACGAAGGGCCCGGGCCACTGGCGAAGCAGGGAGATGCGCTTGGCATTGCTGCAACTCGAAGGCATCGCGAAACGCTTCGGCGCGATCGAGGCCCTGCGCGGCGTGAGCCTGGACATCCAGGCTGGCGAGGTGATCGGCCTGATGGGCGACAACGGCGCGGGCAAGTCGACGCTGGTCAAGATCATCGCCGGCAATTTTCCGGCGAGCGACGGCACGATCCGGATCGACGGCACGGCGCAGCATTTCCACAAGCCCATCGACGCGCGCGCAGCCGGCGTCGAGATCGTCTATCAGGACCTCGCTCTGTGCGACAATCTCACGGCCGCGGCGAATGTGTTTCTCGGCCGCGAACTGCGTCGCCGGGTTGGCCCGTTCAAGATCCTCGACGCGCGCGCAATGTACGAGCGCGCCGGCGCGCTGTTCAAGGAACTGAAATCCGAAACGCGGCCGCGCGACATGGTGCGGCGCATGTCCGGCGGGCAGCGTCAAGCCGTCGCCATCGCGCGCACGCGGCTCTCGGAAGCCAAGATCGTGCTGATGGACGAGCCGACAGCGGCGATCAGCGTGCGTCAGGTGGCGGAGGTTCTCGAGCTGATCCGCCGCATGAAGAGCCACAACACCGCAGTCATCCTGATCAGCCACCGCATGCCCGACGTCTTCGCGGTCTGCGACCGCATCGTGGTGCTGCGTCGCGGCGCCAAAGTCGCCGACAAGTCGATCGCGGCCTCCTCGCCCGAGGAGGTCACCGGGCTGATCACGGGGGCGATCCATGCGGCATGACGCACCGACCGATCCGCGTGGTGGCGGCGGCGCGACCGCAGGCGTGGCGATCGACGACATCGTCGAACTCAGGGAACGCGGCTGGTGGCAGATCCTGCTCGCCAATCAGGCCTTCTGGGTGACGGTCGCCCTGATCGCGATCTGCGCCGTCATGTCCTACATCGCGCCGACGGCGTTCGCGACCACGGAGAATCTCTACAACATCACGCGCAATTTCGCCTTCGTCGGCATCATGGCGCTGGGCATGACGGTCGTGATCATCACCGGCGGCATCGATCTTTCCGTCGGTTCCATCATGGGCGTGGTCGCGATCGTCGCCGGGCTCATCCTGCAAGCCGGGTATTCCTGGTGGATGGCAATGCTCGCCGGCCTCGCAACGGGAATCGTCGCGGGCGCGGTGAATGGCTGGCTCGTCGCCTATGTGAAGCTGTCGCCATTCGTCGTCACCCTGGGCATGCTGTCGATCGCGCGCTCGCTCGCCATCGTGCTGTCGCAGAACAAGATGATCTACGAATTCGGTCCCGATGCGGAGATCGTCTTCGCAATCGGCGGCGGCGCGATCCTCGGCATCGCCAATCCGGTTTGGATGATGCTGATCCTGACTGCCGTCTTCGCGCTGATCCTCAATCTCACGACGTGGGGCCGGCACATCTACGCGATCGGCGGCAACGAGCAGGCGGCGCGGCTGACCGGCGTGCCCGTCGATCGCGTCAAGCTGCAGGCCTATATCGTCTGCGCGTTCATGGCCGCACTCTCGTCGGTGATGATCATCGGCTGGCAGGGATCCGCCATCAACGCGCTCGGCCAGGGCTACGAGCTGCGTGTGATCGCCTCGACCGTGATCGGCGGCGCCAATCTGATGGGCGGCGAGGGCGGCGCCTTCGGCGCGCTGATCGGCGCCGCGTTGATCGAGGTCATCCGCAATTCACTGCTGATGGCGGGCGTCGACGCCAATTGGCAAGGCGCCTTCGTCGGTATCTTCATCATTCTCGCCGTTCTGCTCGAAAAACTCCGCGGTCGCAGAAGAGACTGACAAGGAGCGCCGAGCCGAAAACACGACCATCCACACCAACAACAGGAGGAAGCGATGTTGAAGACGATCGTGACTGCGGCGTTTGCGGTTGGCGCATTGATGGCGGCCGGCGGCCCGGCCGAAGCTCAGCAGAAGAAGCTCGTGCTCGCCCTCGTGCCGAAGAACATGAACAACCCGTTCTTCGATCAGGCGCGCGACGGCTGCAAGAAGGCCGAGAAGGAACTCAACGGCGCGATCGAGTGTCTGTACATCGGTCCCGGCGAACATGGCGGTGGCGAGGAGCAGGTACAGGTCATCAACGATTTGATCGCCAAGAAGGTCGACGGCATTGCCGTCTCGCCGTCGAACGCGGCTGCCATGGCGCGAGCGCTGGAGGGCGCCAAGCGCGCGGGCATCCCGGTCCTGACCTGGGATTCCGATCTGCTGGAGAAGGACAAGGCGCTGCGCGTCGCCTATGTCGGCACCAAGAACTACGACATCGGCGTCAACCTCGCGAAGCTCGTGCAGGCGATCAAGCCCAGCGGCGGCACGGTGTGCATCCAGTCGGGCGGCGCGGCAGCCTCCAACCACAACGAGCGCATGCAGGGTATTCGCGACACGCTCTCGGGCGATAAGAGCGCCGCCGCGCCCGGCACCAAACTCACCGGCCAGAAGGGCTGGCGCGAGGCGGATGGCTGCCCGCTCTATACCGACGACGATTTCCCGCGCTCGGTGCAGCAGATGGAAGACATCCTGGCCAAATTCCCGCAACTGGATGCCTTCGTCCCGACGGGCGGCTTCCCGCAATTCGTGCCGCAGGCCTATCGGCGCGTCGCCGAGAAGCACAAGGCACGCATCGACAACGGGTCACTCGCGCTCATCGTCGCCGACACGCTGCCGGTCCAGATGGATCTCATGAAGGCTGGCCTGTCGAAGGGCCAGGTCGGGCAGCGCCCGTTCGAGATGGGCTACAAGGCGATGTTCTTCCTCAAGGATCTCAAGGAGGGCAAGAGCGTCGCCGATCCCACCTATACCGGCCTCGACGTCTGCACGCCCGCCACCGCGGCGACCTGCATCGGCGGCTGAGATCACTTCGACTGGCTGACACGACCCAGCGCCCCCGGGGCTCTCCCGCGGGCGCTGGCCTGTCCCTCACCTCGTCCCCCACGCAGGGCGCGGGCTATCCTTCTGGAGTACGGCCTACGCCACCCGGGCGCTCGCGCCGCGTGGTGCCACGCGCCATGTTGCTGGGTATGTCGACACGATTTTCCTCGCTCAAGGCCCGCGAATTGGTTGCAACCTACGGCTTGCAAGCCGTTGATCTGGCGACGCTGGAAGGCGCCCAGGCGATCACGCGGGGCGACCTGATGCTGGCGCGCCGCTGGGCCGACACGTTGAGTGCCGTCGAGGAACTGCTCGCGGCTCAAACCCGGGCCGCCGGTCGCTTGAACTGAGTCCGCCGATCAAGATCGAAGGTCGTACTCCTCGTCCTCTGCATCTGCCGGGCGCGTGAAGCACGCGCTGGACCCACGCAGCTTCAGATACTGAAGCACAAGCAGAAGACGTACCCCCTCGCCAGAGCGCGGTTCGGGTCGACCGCGGTGTCGCGCGGCAAACCCTGCTTAATCATTGCAGCCCAAGAACAGGACGCGATCGACGCGGCACACGCCACGACGTCGTCCCACGATCAGCGCCTCTAGTTAAGCATCCGCTCTGCCATGCTTCGAAACCTGCCGATTGCCGTCAAGTTCCTGCTTTCCCTCGGCCTCCTGGCAGCGGTAGCCCTGGGAATTGTGACGAGCGCGCACCTGGCGATCACCGCCGGCGACGCGCGGATGACGCGACTCGATCAGGCAATGGATCGCGTCTCCGAGGTCGGGCGCGCCCGCGCCGGCCCGCTGGCCTTCGCCCGCGCCGTCGAATTCCTTCCCATCGAAATGGCAGCGCCACAGCGTCAGGCATTCGAAGCCGCCGCGATCGACGAGTTGGCCAAGCTCAAGACGGTGCTGACGGCGCTCGACAAGGCTCTCAGCGTGGCGCAGGAGCGCGACGCCGTTCGCCGGTCAATGGTGGCCCTGGCGACCTATGAACCGATCTACAAGAATGTGGTCGACCTCAGCCGCAAAGGCGATTTCGATGCGGGCGCGAAGCTCATCTTCGACGGTGCGGCCCATATCAACGCGATCAGCGCCGCGAAGCGGCTGATCGAGGATGCCAACCACAAATTCGCCGAGGCGACGATGAAGGAGGCGCAGAACGCCTCTTCGACCACCAAGCTTTGGCTCTGGATCACGGGTCTATCCGGCATCGTGTTGAGCGCCGCCCTCGCCCTCTTCGTGTCGATCGGCCTTGTCGGTCGCCCGTTGGCGACACTGACGGCAGCGATGTCCGAACTCGTCGCGGGCAAGTTGAAGATTGCCATTCCCGCAACCGAGCGCGGCGATGAAATCGGGATGCTCGCGAAGGCACTGGTCCACTTCAAGGCAGCCGCCGAGCAGAAGACCGCTCTCGAGGCCGAGCAGGTTCAGGTGAAGGCCGACGCGGAAGCCAAACGCAAGGCGGCCATGACGGAACTCGCCAACGGCTTCGAGGCCAGCGTGAAGGACATCGTCGACGGCGTTGCACACTCGGCGGAACAGCTGCAGACAACGGCACGCGACATGAGCGCCGTCGCGGACGAAGCCTCTGAACGTACGACCACGGTGTCGAACTCGGCGGAGCAGGCGAGCGCCAGCGTGCAGACCGTCGCAGCCGCCGCGGAGGAACTCTCGGCTTCCATCGGCGAGATCACCCGCCAGGTCGCGCAGTCCGCGTCGACCGCCCAGAGTGCGGCGAGCGAAGCGCAGACGACCAGCCGTGACATCCATACCCTGGCCAATGCGGCACAGAAGATCGGCGATGTGGTCAAGCTGATCAGCGAGATCGCGGCGCAGACCAATCTCCTCGCCCTCAACGCCACCATCGAAGCGGCGCGCGCCGGTGAATCCGGCAAGGGGTTCGCCGTGGTTGCCTCCGAGATCAAGAGCCTCGCGAACCAGACGGCGCGCGCGACGGACGAGATCGCTCAGCAGGTCGGCGGCATTCAGCAGGCCACGACCGGGGCGGTTGCGGCCATCGGCAAGATCGAGACGACGATCCCCGAGATGAGCGAGATCGCCTCCGCCATCTCGACGGCGGTCGAACAGCAGGGCGCTGCGACGCGCGAGATCGCCGCCTCCGTGCAACAGGCGGCTGCCGGAACGGCCGAGGTCTCGAGCACGATCGGCGCGGTCAACGCCACGGCGGCACAGACCGGCCGCTCCTCCGCCAATCTGCTCGAAGCGGCGGGGCAGCTCACCCGCGAGGCGACGGGCTTGCGTGACCAGGTCCGCCGCTTCCTGGACGGGGTCCGCGCCGCCTGACGGCGCACTGAACTGACGGAAAATACGGGAGGCCGGTGTCGTTGCAGGACGATCCCGGCCTTCGCCGTTTCTGCCCCCGCCATGCCGGTCGGACCGGCGGGACTCAG
>Ga0163144_10004948_pt1 | contig 29802 bp, 27 predicted proteins | sample OliLak19BULKMAT1_FD_123175 | JGI IMG/M metagenome (GOLD analysis project Ga0163144, IMG submission 123175) | Freshwater microbial mat bacterial communities from Lake Vanda, McMurdo Dry Valleys, Antarctica - Oligotrophic Lake LV.19.BULKMAT1 | ecosystem: Environmental > Aquatic > Freshwater >...
GGGAAGACATCGACGATATGGGCAGCTGCATCCTGCCCATCGATCAGGCACTTACGCACATCGCAAACAACAGCATCTTCTGGACCTGGACCTGACCTGATAAACGTACAAAGTCGAGCTAAGGCTCCACGATCCCAGAAATCGGACCGCCCCGGCTTTGACCGCCGGGGCGGTTTTTTTTGCCTTACGGCATCCGGGGCCGGGTCACCCGCTGACGGCACCCGGCCTCACCTCCGGCATGCTAAAATCTGGTTGGCAATCGCCTGTAGAGGCCCTAATTGCAAATGAATCGCAAAAAGCCGTATCCGATGACAATCAGCGTCCGCAAGCGGCCATGCCGGTCCACTGCGCGCATCCCTGATCTGGCCAATCCGGGCTGGCAGGTGCCTGGAGCCTCACATGAACATCAATGATCTTCCGGAAGGCGCCACGGCGCACATTCTGTCGATCTCCGGCGCCGAACCTGAACTGGAGGCGAAACTGCGCGAAATCGGCTTCTGTGAGGGCGATGAAGTCCAGCTGATCATCCGCGGCCCGCTGGGCGCCCAGCCGCTTGCCGTGCGGCTCAGCCGCCGCGTGATCGCGATGCGGAGCGACGAAGCGCGCGCTGTCGAGGTTGAGCTGTGAGCGCACTTCGGTTGGCGCTGGTCGGTGCGCCTAACTGCGGCAAGTCGACCCTTTTCAACGGATTGACGGGCGGGCGGGCGAAGACGGCGAACTATGCCGGTGTCACTGTGGAGCGGCGCCGCGGTCAGTTCACGACAGAGGCCGGCCGGAAGATCGAGCTGATCGACCTGCCCGGCATTTATGGCTTGACGACGCGGTCGCTCGACGAACGGATTTCGGTCGACACGATCATGGGCCGCAATGCCGACGAGCCGGCGCCGGACGGCTTGCTGGTGATGATTGATGCAGGCGACATTCGCACACAGCTGCACTTCATCCTGCAAGTGCGCGCCCTCGGGCGGCCGATGCTGCTGGCCCTGAACATGTACGACCTTGCGGAACGCGACGGCGTGCGGATCGATGTGGCAGCGCTGGAGCAGCGGCTGGGTGTCCCGGTCGTCGCGACCCGCGCCACACGGTCGAGCGGCCGGGAAGCGTTGCTGAAGCGGCTGGAAGAAGTGATTGCCTCGGAAGCCTGGCTGAAATCTTCGGCGCCCTCACCGGACGTGGATCTCAAGCAGCTGCAGCGCGAGGCCCGGGACATAGCCCGCGCGACCATTCTAGCCGAACCGGTGATGAACCGTCTGACGCGCGTGATCGACAGTATCGTGCTGCACAAGATCGCGGGGCCGGTCATCCTGGCACTGGCGCTGTTCTTCATTTTCCAGGCCGTCTTCGCCTGGGCGGCGGCGCCGATGGAGGCGATCGATGCCGGCGTTTCAACGCTCAATGGCTGGGTCAGCAGGACCTTGCCGGACACCTGGCTGCGCAGCCTGCTGACGGATGGCGTGATCGCCGGGGTTGGCAGCGTCGTGATCTTCCTGCCACAGATCGTCATCCTGTTTGCCTTCATCCTGTTGCTGGAATCGTCCGGCTACATGGCGCGGGCAGCCTTCCTGATGGATGAACTGATGTTGCGCGTCGGCCTCAACGGGCGCGCCTTCATTCCCCTGCTCTCCAGCTTTGCCTGCGCCATTCCGGGCATGATGGCCGCCCGCACGATCGAGAACGAGCGGGACCGGTTGACCACGATCATGATTGCGCCCTTGATGACGTGCTCGGCGCGGCTTCCGGTCTACACGCTGATCATCGCGGCCTTCATTCCGCAGACCGATGTCGGCCCCTTCGGCCTGCAGGGCATCGTGATGTTCGCGCTTTATGCGGCAGGCATTGCCAGTGCAGTGGTCGTTGCCTTCGTGCTGAAGCGCACCCTCACCAAGGGGCCTCCGCAGGCACTGTTGATGGAATTGCCGACCTACAAGGCGCCGGACCTGCGCGATTTCCTGACCAATCTTGGCGCGCGTGCCTGGGCCTTCCTGCGCCGTGCAGGCGGGGTCATCTTCGTCGTATCGGTCGTACTCTGGTTCCTCGTGAGCTATCCGGAATCGGCGCACGGAATCCGGGGCTCGTTTGCCGGCATGCTGGGCGGATTGATTGAACCTGTGCTGCGCCCGATCGGTTTCAATCTCGAGATCGCCATCGCCCTCGTGCCCGGCCTTGCGGCCCGCGAAGTTGCGGTTGGCGCACTGGGAACAGTCTACGCCCTGCAGGGCAATGGCGAACAGAGCCTCGGTTCGACTTTGCAATCATCCTGGTCCTTGCCGACGGCGCTGGCATTTCTCGCCTGGTATGTTTACGCGCCGCAATGCGTTGCCACCCTCGCGGTGGCGAAACGCGAAACGAACTCCTGGCGCTGGACAGCTGTGATCGTCGTCTACCTTTTTGTCCTCGCTTACGTTGCGGCCGGCATCACATACTGGACAGCAACCCGGGCCGGTCTGTGAGGGCCAGTTCGAAACGGACAGGCAAAAGCAGCGTGCCCTGCCGCGCACGGCTTCCGTCAATCGCTACAACAAGCCGATGACCATCGACTGCAGCTGGCGCATCGTCCGGCCGGGGTCCCGGATCAGCGAATAGCCGATCATGACCGCCGCCAGGATTGCGGTTACGGGGTGCTTGCGGATCATCGACATGACCGCCTCGCCGGGAAGTCCCGCAAGCATGTCTGCCGCAGCCGATTTTGCGTCTTCGGTTTCGGTCGCCACCTCTTCGCTCCGCCTGAAGACGATCCAGAACGCCAGAAATGCCAATGCCGCCAGCATTGCGGCTGCAGCGGCGAGGCCGCCTATGGTTCCCAGCCATCCGGTCAACGCGTGCGTAAGCGCATTACAGGCGAGCCAGAAAGCGCCGAGGCCCAAGAGGGCCCCGGCGATGACAGCGACGACTTTGAAGGTTATCGCCGACACTGGTTCACTTCCTGAGAAGCGCAATCAGCATGCCGGCGCCGAACGCGATGCCGATAGCGGTGAGCGGGTTCTCCTTGATTTGTGAAACCAGCATTTCGCGGGCCTCCTTGGCCTGTACGCCGGCGGCCTCCGCAAGATGCTTGCCTTTTTCGATCGCAGCGTCTGCGGTGTGCGCAACGCCTTCGGCCATGTCAGACGCCTTGTGTGAGGCCTCTTGCACGAAGGAGCTTTTCTCTGCACCGGATTTCATCCGGCTTCCCGGAATCTGGGTGGTCGTGTCACTCATTATGCTCTCCATTGTTTGGGTTGAACGTAGAGCTAAGACGCCGCTGGCGCCTTGATGTTCCCCGGAGAAAGCATGAAAGTTTCTCAATCCCGGCCGCCAGCCTGTACCTTGAAGTCCAAAATGCCCGCCGGATTTGTGAGTGCCTCCCGCTTGAGACGGGCCTTCATCCTCCGACGACGGATTTTCCCGGCAGTAACGCACCCGTCCTTGAACGCAGAAATCTGCTTCCGGACCTCTGGCCGCCTCAACTTTCGGGTTGCAGGCGCAGGGTTTGCCCGCCGCGAACAATGCGCGTCCGTCTCAGGCTCCTGAGTTCGTAACGGGTGGTGAGGCAGTTATCGACTGCCATGAAGTTCACATCCGCCTGTGACGCTGTAAAGACAACCCGCACATATCCCTGATAGCTGTCTTCGGTCCAGTTCACTTCAGGAAGCGCCTCTGAAAACAAGATGTTGAGCCTCGCCGGCGCATCCCCCTTCCAGCCCGTATCAACGAAATCCCCAGGGGAAGAAATTCCGGCTGTTCCAAGCTCGACACCCATTGCGCGGTTCTGCGCGTCGAAGATCTCGTTTTCCCAGAAACTATGGCTGTCGCCGGTCAGAAAGATCAGGTCATTGGCGCCGGAGGCCGTTGCCTGCGCGAACAGGCGTTCGCGTGCAGCCGGATAGCCGTCCCAGGTATCTGTATAGAATGGCAAATTCCACTTTCCCTTCCAGAAAAGATTGGGGCCCGCACCCTGCCGCTCCGCCGGCGGCACAAGATCGTCGCTTATACCGGCCGCGGCAATGTCCGGAACAAGCATCCGGGCAATCGGACTCGCATTCCCGACAAACCGCCAGGGCTCACCCGCGTTGACCGACACCTGCATGGCCGATGCAAAGAACTGTTCCATCTCATCCGACAGCATCTCGCGGTCCGGCTTGCCGATCAGCTGAGACATGAACCGGTCGCGGTCCTGCTTTGTCTGGATAGACTGGAAATGGTCTGCATACTCGACCTGCTGGCTACGTCCGGTATGGCGCGACTCCAGCGTCACGAGGGTCGCAAGAGCGCCCAGCCTGTAGCTGCGCCAGAACGCCTCGCGGCCCCCAGCCGGGCCGGGATCGCGGACGGGCATCCATTCGTAATATGCCTGAAGCGCAGCTGCGCGGCGCGCGAGATAATCGCCTTCGGTCTCTGGCTGGTGGTTTTGCGCGCCCCCCGTCCAGGGGTTGTTGGTCACCTCATGGTCGTCCCAGCAGGCCACGAATGGATGCGCCGCGTGCATGGCCTGCGCGCCTGCATCCGTCTTGTACTGTGCATGACGCGCCCGGTAGTCGGCGAGCGAGACAATCTCGTGCGGCGGCTGATGCCGACGGCCAAGGGCCAGTCCCGTCTCATCACCCCATCCACCGGCGCCGTACTCATAGATGTAATCGCCGGTATGCAGGACGAGATCAACTTCAGGATCCCTGGCAATCGCATCGTATGCATTGAAGAATCCGAATGCGAAATTCGAGCAGGAGGCGAGCGCGATGCCGAGCCGGGCGTCGCCGCTGGAATGAAACAGCCGGGTCCGCCCCACCGGAGACACTTCCCCTCCCGCCGTAAACCGGAAAAACAGGCGCGGGCCGGCAGGGAGCGGACCGGCAATGACCTTAACCGTGAAGTCCGTATCCGCAGCGGCAACAGCTTCACCCTGCAGCAGAATGCGCGCGAAGGCTTCGTCCTCCGATACTTCCCAGAGCACGCGTTCGGGTTGAGCTGCGCCGCTGATCCGGGTCCAGAGAACGATACTGTCCGCGTCCGGATCACCGCTGGCGACGCCGTGAAGAAAGACCGGGTTGGCCCGGGCCTCTTCCTGCGAAGTCGCACATCCCGGCAAGGCGCCTGCGGCGGCAAGTCCGGCAATCAGGTTCCTGCGGTTCAAGCTGATCGGCATGGAGCGTCTCCTCGGGGTCTCAAAATACTGGCGGCTTCCGGAGAGGGAAGCCGCCAGCGTTCAGACTGACGGTTATCAGAATGACTTGCGCAGGGTGACGAAGAGCTGCTGAGGCGCACCGGTCACCAGTGTCTGCGAGTCGCCGGAGTTGACGAACCCGTTGGTGCCCAGCGTGCCGACATAGTCTTCGTCGAACAGGTTGGTAGCGTTGAGCTGGATCTCGAGGCCGTCGAGAACCGGGTTTCCGCCGAAGCGATAACCAAGCGTGGCATCGACCAGGGTGCGCCCTTCCACATCCCCACCCGTGTTGGTGAAGGTGAAGAAGCGGTTGCCGAGATAGTTAGCACTGAGCGAACCGAAGATCTTGCCGTTGTCGTAAGCGGCTTCAACGAACGCGATCGTGTCGGGTGTGTTGACAACCTTCTTGTCTGCAGTCGCGGCGAGGAGAGCCCCGGCGCGGTTCACAACGTCACTCTGGTAACGGGAGTCGTTGAAGGTGAAGGCGCCGAACAGGGTCAGGTCTTCCGTTACGAAGTACGATCCGACGAGTTCGATTCCCTTGGTTTCGACGCTGCCGACGTTCGAGATGACCGGGGCGTTACCGACGATGCCGGGACCCTGCGACACAGCGAGCAGGCGATCGTCAAACTCGACGAAGTAGGCTGCGGCACCGAGTTGCATCTTGCTGTCGCGGTAGCGGTAACCGGCTTCGAAGGTCTGCGAGCTTTCTGCGTCAACCGTGTCGATCACCTCGTCCACGACAGTCTGGCTGCGCGAGGAGAAAGGACCCGCCGTAGCGGCGGAGACGAAGGCAGCCGCGTTCCTAGAGTAGGATCCGAAGATCTCGGCCCGATCGGAGAGCTGGTAGTTGAAACCGGCTTGCGGAAGGAAAGCCTCATCGGTCTCAATCGTGGCGTTGAGGTCAGAGGCTGTACCGGCTACCGGCAGCGCGTTGTTGATGACGAGGGTGTCGACCGAGTTTTCGACGTTCAGCGATTTGAACCCGCCATTGACCTTCAGCCTGTCCGTGACCTGCCAGGTGTCCTGTACGAAGAACTGCGTGGTCTGGGTGTCAAAGCCGTAGCCCCACTGCGTGAAGAACGGGCCTGTGAGGAAATCGAGGAAGTCGCGTGCCGGTGCGGCACGGTTCTCGGAATAGAAGCGGCGATACTGCTCGAAGTCATTCTGCTCGACCCAGAAGCCGCCTTCGATCTTGTGGTCGGCAATCTCGTACGTCAGTGTACCGAGGAAACCCTTGCGGTCGATGTCGTACTCTGTTGTTCGCACGGACAGCGGGGCGTTGGCGGTGGTTGCGCCCGGGGTCAGGGCGTTCGGAGAAATGAGGTAAGGCGTGCCCCAGAGGCCTTGGCCCTTGTTCTGGTGCAAATAGCCCTGGACCCGCAGGTTGAGGGCTTCGGCGAGCGGCCAATCGAGAGCGATGTAGGCCAGATCGTCGTCGCGAACGCCGGAAGCGTTCCAGTAGGCATCATCAGCGGTGGCGATCGGTGCCGGATAGACCGTACCGGCCGCAGCGTTTGTCACGGGCTGGCCTGTATCCCCGCGGTTGTGGGCGATGTCGGCCACGAGGACGGCGAGGTCAAAGTTGCTGTCGCCGAAGTTGTCCCAGTTATAGCCGAGGCGGTCAATCATGCCGAGCGACATATCCTGGTAGTCCTGCTCGCGCCGCTCGGACTTGCTGTAGTAACCGGTCACGGTTGCAGGGCCGACGGGCTGGATGATCTTCAGGCCGAACTGGTCCTGCAGCTGGTCGCCATCACCCTTGAACTTGTCCATCTCGCTGGTCATCAGCGAGAGCCAGCCGCGCGTACCGAACGGGCCGATTTCGCCGGAGTCGATCCGGGCAAAGCCGCGCAGCGTGTTCTCGCTGCCCGTCGTGGCTGCAGCCAGGACACCAAATTCGTCGGCGGCGTCGACGGAGCTGAATTTCAAGGCACCGCCGAGATTGCCGGAAGACGCAACGTCAAGTGCGCCCGAACCCTGCGCGAGGGTAACGCCGCCCAGGTTTTCGCTGATCAGCGCGCGGGAAATGTGCAGGCCGTTATGGTTGCCGTAGCTCATGTCGCCCAGCGGCACGCCGTCCAGCGTAAAGCCCAGCTGGTTCTGGCTGAAGCCGCGGATGTTGATCCGGACAGCCCACTCATAAGCACCGAACGGATCGGCGCCCGAAACGGCGACGCCCGGCAGACGCTGCACGACCTTGATCGGGCTCGTGCCCGGCGCCTGAAGCTTCATCGCATCACTGGACACCGACTGGGTCTGGCGCACTTCGCCACTGCCAATGACGACAACGGAATCAAGAACGCGGCTTGATTCGTCTGAAGCGCGGTCTTCGCTTGCGTACGCTGCCACCTGGGCATGCGCGCCGAGAGCTGCCGACATGGCAAGCGCTGCGGAAGATATAAGGAATTGGATTTTCATGTTTGCCCCGTGCGTAAAAGGTTTCGAGTTCGGTACGGCGGCGAACGCAGGACGCCGCTCGTGCTGCACGGGATTTAACCCTGCTCGTTGACAGTTCTGCGAATTTGGCGCGACGGCCAGATGACGACGGCGGTGCGTTGCATAAAAACGTCAGAGTACAGATAAGATACAAAATACGGAGATATTTCCCCGGACCATCAAGACACACGGGCGCGGGAAGCAGGCGTCGCATGCGCCTGCCTGTTTCTCAAAAAAGAGCTACGGACTTCTCCGAACTGATGATTGCCTACGGACCGCCGAGGCGTATGATCTGATTATCTCCGATATTCGGATGCCCGGCATGATCGGCGCAAGCAAGACCTCTGAAATCGTGCAGGCCTGCAAGAGCGCCAGGCTGGTTCTGATCTCAGGCGACGCTCAGGCGTTCGACATTGCCCAAGCTCTCGCGGACGGAGCTTCCGCCTTCATCCACAAGAGCCAGACAGGCGCCGACCTGATCTCCGCGATAGAAAGCGTCCTTCACCAGACCCCCACGGATGCTGCGGCCATGGAGATAGTGAACGAAACCGCAGGCCTGAATGCCTGTTTCAGCCGGCGAGAGCTTCAGACCATGGAACTGCTGATCGACGTAACATCCAACAAGAACATAGCGGCTTTACTCGGCATTTCGCCCAGCACGGTGAAGGTCTACATCACCTCGCTGATGAAGAAGACCTGAGTCCACACCAGAACCGAAATTGCCGTGTTCGGACTGCGGAACGGCATGTCGGGAGGCCGGCGCCACGATGTCTGATGAACGCGGCCGGGACGATCAAACACCGTCGGAACTTAACATGGCGCTCGAGCAGCACCTGCAACATTTCATGCGGGCATAAAAACATCCTGCTCGCAACATCCCCCGACAGCGAAATGTAAACTGAAACCTGGCTGGTTGCGTTTCTCGATACAAAAACCCGTCAGTGTTTGCGGCCGAAAGCAAATCCCACCTGTTTGCCAGCCTGATCATGTTCCTGATGCTGCGCCAGCAATCAGCGCAAGCGGCAACCGACGATGATCAGCTTGAAAACGCGATTGAGACCGCCGCCGCATTCGCGGGAATCACGCCGGAATCCATCCGGCGGCTCCTGCTCCCCGCCCACGTCTCGTTTCGCACGAACTGAATTCCGGCGCCGAGCGCTTCCCGAAAGAGAAGGTCAGCGGCAAGCGCGACAGGAAAACCGGCTGCGTGCATTCCTATGATGGAACTCGCGAGCATGAAAACCTGCAGGAACAAAAAGAGAGGCCAGCATGGCGCCGGCAAGGAAGACGTATTTCAGACCTAAATGCGAAGCGTACAAACCCAGATTCTCCTGAACCAGACAAGCCCCTTGCGACCGGAACCCGAGCGCGCGAAAGCTGGCGTGCATAAACATTCCTGCACAGTAGGTTTGGCCCGGTACGCCGCCCCTGTGTATTCGCCCAAACGGCGTAGGGAGGTTTACATATCCTCCGTCAGCGGAGTGATGGAGCACCCGGCCGGACGATGCCCGCTTAACCAGCGCCAGGTCTCTGACAGATGCCATATGACCGGAATAAGCCCGATATTGCTGATCTGATCCGGGACCTCGATTACATATATTTATACGTAGACTGATCGCTCATCCGTTTGGGCGAGTGGACAAAAGTCGGACCCGGGGCGATTGCTGCCAATCAGGTTTGCTGGTGCAGAGGGAGCCTCAGGGATGGCGGATGGGCAGGTTACCAAACCCCTGAAAGCAGATCATCCGCGCAAGGCAGCGCGGCGCGGGACCCTCAAGTCGGCAAGGATCGCCTTCAATCTCGGGCGCTCGACCCTTGATGTGCGGATCGAGAACCTTTCCGAGAATGGCGCGCGGCTCAAGATGTCCATTCCCTGGCCTTTCCCCGCTCGTTTCGGTCTCGAAATCCTGAACACCACTTCCGGCTCACCTGGCGTCCGGAGATGCGCGTTGAAGTGGCAGCGCGGAGATTCCTGCGGCGTCGAATTCGTCTGAGCCTGCTTATTGCGGCCACGCTTCATCCCGCATGCTGCCGGCCGAGGCAACCTTCAGACCCCCACCTCTTTCCATCCGCCTGCGGATGTTTGCTGGAAATAGCGCGTCGTTAGCCCCGAGTCCTTGGCGGCCTTGAATTGCTCGCGCGCCCGGGCGCGCGTGTCCTTGTCACCATCCTCGAAGATTACCATGCAGCGCATGAACGGAGCGTCGACGGGAGCGTCGGTGCCATTCATCAGCACAAGGGCGTCGGCATTGTTCGCGTTCTCCAACTTCGCCGATAGCAGCACCGGCTGGCGCGCGGCGTCTAGGCCTGGAGCTTCGGCCTGGCCGTGCGGAAGGAAGGAGGCGTCGTCATAAGTCCAGAGCGCGGCGTCGAGTTTCGCGAGCCGCTCCAGGTCCGGCGAGACGGCGAGCACGCGCCATCCCGCATCCAGGCACTTCTGTATCAGCGGCGGAGCTGCCACCTCCAGCGCCGTGCGCGAGAGGTGGTAGAACCACCATTCGGGCCGTATGGCCTTACTCATAATTGTCCGCGATCCAGCGGCTGAGCAGGCGCGGACCATAGCCGGACGCCCAGCTCGGATCGGTCGGGGCTTTCTCGCCTTCGACCCAGGCAACGCCGGCGATGTCGAGGTGGGCCCATTTCACGCCGTCTTTGACGAAGCGCTTGAGGAACTGCGCCGCCGTGATCGAGCCGGCGGCCGGGCCGCCGATATTGCGCATGTCGGCGAATTTCGACTTGATCTGAACGTCATATTCAGCGCCGAGCGGCAGGCGCCAGACGCGCTCGCCTTCGGCCAGCCCGGCCTTGGTCAGTTCAGCAGCGAGATCGTCGTTATCGGTAAACATGCCCGCATGGTGATGCCCGAGCGAGACGATGACGGCGCCGGTCAGGGTCGCAAGGTCGACGATGGCTTTCGGCTTGAAATGCTCCTGCGCGTACCAGAGCACGTCACACAGGACGAGGCGGCCTTCGGCGTCGGTGTTCTGCACCTCGATGGTCTGACCGGAGGCGGAATGGAGAATGTCGCCCGGGCGGATTGCATTGCCGTCCGGCATGTTCTCGACGAGGCCGATAAGGCCGACCACGTTGACCTTCGCCTTGCGCTGGGCCAGCGCGCGCATCGTGCCGGTCACGGCGGCCGCGCCGCCCATGTCGCCGCGCATGTTCTCCATGTTCGGGCCGGGTTTCAGCGAAATGCCGCCGGTGTCGAAACAGACGCCCTTGCCGACGAGGATGACCGGATCCTCGCCCGGTTTGCCACCGTTCCAGCGGATGATGCCGAGTTGGCTCTCCCTGACGGAGCCCTGCCCGACGCCGAGCAGCGCACCCATGCCGAGCTTCGCCATCTGCTTTTCGCCAAGGATTTCAACCTCCAGGCCAAGCGGCGCGAGTTCCTTGACCTTTTCGGCGAAGGATTCGGGGTAAAGGTCGTTCGGCGGCAGGTTCACGAGATCGCGCGCCAGGTAGGTACCATCGGTGGCCGCATCGAGCGGGCCGAACGCCGCCTTGGCGGCTTTCGGGTCGGTCGAGATCACCGTGAGACCTGTCAGGCTCGGCTTCTGCTCGGGCTTCAGCTTGGTGAAATAGGTATCGAAGCGATAGGCAGCGAGCTTCGCCCCGGCGGCCACACGCGCCGCTGATTCGGCGTCATCCGCCGCGATCGAGGCCGTCTTGAACCCGCTCGAGCCGATGGCTTTCACCAGGTTGGCGCCGATATGCTCCAGCGCGCGGTTGTCGCGCTTTTTCAGCTTTCCGCCGCCGATCAGCACGGCGCGGCGGGCGTCATTGCCCTTCGGGAGCACGACAATCACCTGCTGGCCGGTCTTGCCGTCGAACCGGCCGCCCTCCATTGCCTCTGACAGCAGACCCCCGCTGGCCTTGTCCAGCGCCGCTGCTGCGGCGGGCAGCTTGTCGCCCTCATCGATGATAAAGGCTGCAATATCGGCCTTGGCGCTTTCGGCGAATGTAATCTTCATGTGGGGAAACTCCGTTTGCACGGGAAACTAAGCATCGACGCGCTAAGCGCAACTCGTTAGCAAGGGAAATAACAGCCCTTAACCGCCTGTTTTAACAAGATAGAGCGTCGCACCCCGGCAAAGATGACGAAAATCCAAGCTCATCTGTTCCGTCAGATCCTGCAGGCGGTGGTGATCATCGTGGGCGGTCTCGTGATGATGGCGCTGCTGGCGCAAGGCCTTTCACGTACGGACCTCATCCTCGAGAACCGGCAATCGGCGCTGACTTACTTCTATATCGTGATGCTGGGCTCGCCGCAGGTTATCGCGCTTCTGGCCCCGCTGGCGATCTTCGTTGGCGCGGTTTGGTCGCTCAACCGCATCCACAAGGATTCCGAGATCGTGGTGGCGCAGGCTGCCGGCATGACGCGCTGGCAGGTCGCCTCGCCGATCCTCAGGCTGGCGCTCATGTGCGCGGTGCTGCACCTCGCGGTGAACCTCTGGGTCCAGCCCACGGCCCAGCGCACGATGCGCGAAGCAGTGGCCGTCGCCCGGGCGGACCTGGCTGCCGCGCTGATCCGCCCCGGCCAGTTCACCACCAATGGAGAACGCCTCACCTTCTATGCCCGCGACCAGGTGGGCGGCGAGCTGCGCGGCGTCATGATTTCCGACATGACCGACCCGGATTATCCGACCGACATCCTGGCACGCACGGCCGCGCTGGTCAGCGTCGACGGCAAGCCCACCCTGCTCCTGCGCGACGCACTGAGCCAGCAGTTGGATGAAAACAAGCAACTGTCGATTCTCGAGTTCGACCAGTACATGTTCGACCTGACAGAGTTCATGAAGGAGGATTCCGAACTGATCCTGAAAGCGTCGGACAAGTATCTGCATGAGCTACTGTTCGTGGACCGGAAAGACTACTTCCAGAACAAGGAGTCCGACAACTTCCTTGCCGAGGCGCATGCGCGCCTCACCACACCCTTGCTCAACATCGTGATGGCGATGCTGGCGATCCTTGCGGTCCTGGGCGGGGATTTCAGCCGGCAGGGTTATGGCCGGCGAATCGCGCTTGCGTCCGCCGCCGCCGCTTTGATCCTCGTCGTGCAACTCGCCCTTCAATCTGCAGCCGGCGGCGATCCGGGCCTCAACATCGCGCAATGGGCGGTACCGCTCGGCGCGCTGAGCGGATTGAGCCTGGTCTATTTCGGACGCGGGCGCCAGATCGGAAAACGCCCCCCACCGCGTGGCAATATGCTGGCCGATCGCCAGGAGGCGCTGGCCTGATGCTGTCGCGGATACAGGGCTACATCCTCAAGGAATGCCTGTCGGGCCTCGCGCTGGTGCTCGGCGTGCTGCTGCTGGCAATCCTGCTGATCGACGTCGTCGAGCAGCTGCGCACCGTAGGCGGTGATGTCAGCCTCAGCCTGCTCAGCGCGCTGCGCCTGTCGCTGATGAAACTCCCGCTGCTGATCGAGCAGACCCTGCCCTTTGCGCTGCTGGCGGCCAGCATGCTGGCCTTCACCCGCCTCAACCGGCGTTCGGAGCTCTCGATCATTCGGGCGAGCGGGCTGTCGGCCTGGCGCTTCCTGACACCGGTCATCGTGCTGGCGGCCGGCCTGGGCCTTTTCTCGTCGCTGGTGCTGAACCCGTTTGCGGCGCGCCTTACACAATCCTTCGAGTTCGAGCGCGCGCGCCTTTTGCAGATCGGGCAGGAAACCTTGGCTGTCGCCGATACCGGCATCTGGCTGCGCCAGGGCGATGATACGAGCCAGTTCGTGATCCATGCCCGCAAGGTTGAAAATTCCGGCCGCCGGCTGATTGATGTGAAGCTGATCGAGGAACAACGCCTGTATGACGGGCGCCGGCCGACCAGTGATTTTGCCTTCGTGCGCCGTATTGATGCGGAAAGCGCCACGCTGAATGAGGGCTTCTGGCAGCTCGAAAACCTTGTCGAGAACCTCCCGAACCTGCCGCCGGAGCGCAAGGACAGTCTTGCTATCCCGACTTCGCTGGACGCTGTGACCCTGCTCGACAAGTTCGCTTCGCCCAACACGATCGGGTTCTGGGACCTGCCGGGGTTCATCCGCGAAACCCGCGCCGCCGGCCTTGATGCCTCGCGCTACACGATGCGCTGGTACACCCTTACCGCGACCCCCGTCCTGTTCGTCGCCATGGCGCTGATCGGGGCGCTGGCCTGCCTGCGCCTGCAGCGGCTGGGCGGAACTTCGCAGCTTCTGGCTACCGGCGTCCTGGCGGCTGTGGGCCTGTATTTCTTCACCCAGTTCTCGGTAAGCCTCGGGGCCACAGGCGCGGCGCCGCCGCCAGTTGCAGCCTGGTCGCCCCCCCTCTTTGTGCTGTTCGTTAGCCTTGCGTTCATCGCTTACCGCGAAGACGGCTAACACGGCTGCAGTCTTGACACGGCCCTACCCCCCGGACCATCTCTGCCGCCCTTAAAGAGGGAAAGCCTATGAAACTTGTCGTCGTCGAGTCGCCCGCGAAGGCCAAAACGATCAACAAGTACCTGGGGAAGGACTATAAGGTCCTGGCCTCCTACGGGCATATCCGTGACCTTCCCTCGAAGAACGGGTCGGTCGATCCCGACAATGATTTCGAGATGGTCTGGGAGGCGGATGCCAAATCAGCCAAGCGGATTTCCGACATCGCGAATGCGCTGAAGAATGCCGACACCCTCATCCTCGCGACCGACCCTGATCGCGAGGGCGAAGCAATTTCCTGGCACATCGTCGAGGCGCTGAAAAAGCGCCGGGCGCTGAAAAAGGAGATTGCGGTGGAGCGCGTCGTGTTCAACGCGATCACCAAGAACGCCGTCACCACCGCGATGGAAAACCCTCGCCAGATCGATGCCGAGCTGGTCGATGCCTACCTCGCCCGCCGGGCGCTCGACTATCTCGTCGGCTTCAACCTCTCGCCCGTCCTCTGGCGCAAGCTGCCGGGCTCGCGCTCTGCCGGGCGGGTGCAATCGGTGGCGCTGCGCATCGTCTGCGACCGCGAGAACGAGATCGAACTTTTCCGGCCCCAGGAATACTGGAACATCGAGTGCGAACTGCGCGCGCCGGACGGCACCGCCTTCGAAGCGCGCCTTTACAGTCTGAACGGCGAGACCCTGAAGAAGTTCACCCTTGGCAACAAGGGAGACGCCGATCGCGCGCTGGAGATCGTCAAGACCGCCGGCTATTCGGTCGCGAGCGTCGAGGCGAAACCGGTGAAGCGCAATCCGCCGCCACCGTTCATCACGTCAACGCTGCAGCAGGAAGCCAGCCGCAAGCTTGGCTTCAATGCCAAGCGCACGATGCAGGCCGCCCAGAAACTATATGAGGAGGGCCGTATCACATACATGCGGACCGACGGCGTCAACATGGCCGAAGAGGCCTATGTCGCCGCCCGCTCGATGATCCAGTCGAACTATGGAGCACGCTACCTGCCGGAAAACACGCGGCGCTATTCCTCGAAAGCGAAGAACGCGCAGGAGGCGCATGAGGCCGTGCGCCCGACGGACTTCAATCTGCGCCCGGAAGAGTATCACGGCGAAGGCGACCTGAAGAAACTCTACACCCTCGTCTGGCGCCGCGCAGTGGCCTCGCAGATGGAGACGGCGCTGTTCGAGCGCACGACGATCGACCTTGCCTCGAAAGACAAGCGCGCCGTGCTGCGCACCACCGGACAGGTCGTGGTGTTCGACGGCTACATCAAGCTTTACACCGAAGGCCATGACGCCGGCGACGATGATGACGACGCCGAGGGCCGCCTGCCGAAGATGGCCGAAGGCCAGCATGCCGATCTGCTGAAGGCCGGCGCCAACCAGTCCTTCACGACTCCTCCGCCGCGCTATACCGAGGCCTCCCTCGTGAAGCGGCTCGAAGAACTCGGCATCGGCCGGCCTTCGACTTATGCCTCCACGATGTCGACGCTGGAAGATCGCGGCTATGTCCGCGTTGAAGGCAAGGCGCTGGTGCCGGAAGACAAGGGACGCCTGGTCACCGCCTTCCTCGAGAACTTCTTCGCGCGCTATGTCGAATATGACTTCACGGCGGGCCTCGAGGAGAAACTTGACGTCATCTCCGATGGCAAGCTCGACTGGAAAGCCTTCCTGCGGGACTTCTGGACCCAGTTTGCGGTCGACATCGACGGCACCAAGGATCTGCGCGTCACGCACGTCCTGGACGCGCTGAACGAGACGCTCGGAGCCTACGTTTTCCCGCGCTCCGATGCCGAAGGCAACGCGATCGAGAACCCTCGGCTCTGCCCGCTCTGCAAGGAGGGCGAGCTGTCGATGAAGCTCGGCAAGTTCGGCGCCTTTGTCGGCTGCTCGCGCCATCCCGAGTGCAAGTACACGCGGCAATTCTCCGCCGACGGCGGCGAGAACGGGATCAACCCGGACGGCAACGAGATCGGCATCCATCCCGAGAAGGGCGAGATGATCCTGCTGAAATCCGGCCGCTTCGGCCCGTATGTCGAGATGGCGAACGGGGAAAAGCCGAAACGTGCAAGCCTCGCCAAGACCGACAGCGTGGACATGCTGACCCTGTCGCGGGCCGTGGAACTGCTCAGCCTGCCCCGCGAGATTGGTCCGCATCCGGAAGATGGCGAGATGATGCTAGCGAATTTCGGCCGCTTCGGACCCTACGTTCAGCACGGCAAGACCTATGCGAACCTGAAGGATCCCACGGAAGTGTTCTCCATCGGCATCAACCGCGCCGTGGACCTGATCGCCGACAAGCGCGCCAAGTCTGCGGCAGGCGGCGGGCGCGGCGGCGTGGCGGCGCTCAAGACCCTGGGTGAGCATCCGGACGGCGGCGCCGTCGAGGTGTTCGCGGGCAAGTACGGGCCTTACGTGAAGTGGGGCAAGGTCAACGCCACGCTGCCGAAAGAGATCGCGCCGGAGACGGTAACGCTCGAAGCGGCGCTCGAACTCATCAACGCCAAGGCAGGCTCCGGCACCGGCAAGAAGAAGGCCCCGCCTAAGAAAGCCGCGGCGAAGAAGCCGACTGCAGCGAAGAAGAAGGCTCCCGCCAGCAAGAAACCCGGCGCCTGAGAGTTCCGGCTGGGTAACACTTTTGTAAGACCCCTGCTGAATAGACCCGTAAGGGGCTTGGGTTAAGCTTTTGAATACCCAAGGGGAAGGCGCCGTCATGATCCAACTCAGGCCATTGAATGTTGCGGGCGCCGGCCTGGTGCTGCTGGCGGCCGCGTGTGCGACCGGCGAAGTAGCCCGCCCTCCGGCTCCGGTGTCCGGGGCGCCGGCCTTGCCTGCCCCCAAGCCGCCTGCGCCGAAGCCGGAGAAGACCGTGTTTCCGGCCACGATGTCCGTCTGCCCCGGCATGACCGTCGCAAACCGTCCGCCCACGGACGCAAACCTGCAGATGACCGGCTACGCGCCCTTCATCGTCGCGGCCGGCAAGGTGACGCTGGCTACTGCGCCAGTTGAAGCCGCCTGCTTGTCCTCCGGCTTCGGCCCCCGCAGCTTCAGCAACCACAAGGGCGTCGACTATTACAGCCGCGACGCCGTGGACATCTACGCCGCCGCCGCAGGCGTCGTGAGAGAACAATCCTACCGGGATGATTTCGGAAACCAGCTGGTCATCGACCATGGCAACGGCGTTTTCACGCGCTACGCCCACCTGCAGGAATTCGGCGCGGGCCTCGAAGTGGGAAAGGCCGTCAAGGCCGGCGACGTGATCGGCCTGATGGGCAACACGGCCTCCTATACCGTCGCGCGCCACCTGCACTACGAAGTCCTCCTCGGCGACTGGGGCGCGCAGGCGGGCTCGTTCGCCCTGAAGCCGGTGGATGTGCTGACGCTGCCAGCGGCGCGGGCGGGGAGCTAAGCGCCCGCAATTTTCCCGCGCATTCCGCTGCAAACTCCCCTATATGCGGCCTCATGAGCTTTCCAGATCGTCAGACTGTCCTTGATTTCCTGAAGGAAAACCCCGCTGCCACGTCCAAGGCCGAGATCGCCAAGGGCCTCAGGGTGAAGGGCAAGGAGCGCGCCGTGCTGCGCGAAGTGCTCGAGGAACTGGAGCGCGAGGGCAAGCTGGAGCGGACCGGCAAGCGCAGTTTTGCGCAGACCGACCGCCCCCCGCCGAGTGGCCTCGTCGAGTTCACCCGCCTCACCCGTGAGGGCGACCTGATCGGGCAATGCGTCGGCGACCATAGCCTGTTCGGGCCGGAACTCGTATATGGTGGCCCCTCCGGCAAGAACCGCTCACGCGCCCCCGCCAAGGGCGACCGGGCGGTGTGCAAGATTGCGGGCCGCGAGCATGGCGAATGGCGCGCTTATGTCGTCACTCTGCTGGAAAAGCGCGTCAGCGACCGGATCGTCGGCCTGTACAACAAGACCCCGCATGGCGGGCGCGTGACCCCGGCCAGCCGGAAGGAACGCCGCGAATTCCTGATCCAGGACGCCGACCGCAAAGGCGCCGGCGACGGCGACCTCGTGATCGCCGAGCCGAAGCCGCAGGGCCGCCGCCAGTATGGACCGGCGCTGGGCGTGATCACCGAAGTCATCGGCCATATCACGGATGCCCGCTCCGCCAGCCTGATCGCGATCTACGCGAACGACATCCCGGTCGAGTTTCCAGAAGAGGTGGTCGCCGAGGCGAAATCGAAGGAGCCTGCGAAAGTTCCGCGTACGGACCTGACGCGCATTCCGCTGATCACGATCGACCCGCATGACGCCCGCGACCATGACGACGCTGTGCATGCCGAGGAACTCACCGATGGCTGGAAGGTCATCGTCGCCATCGCTGACGTCTCGGCCTATGTCACCGAAGGCTCCGCCCTCGACAAGGAAGCCGAGAAGCGCGGCAACTCGACCTATTTCCCGGACCGCGTCGTGCCGATGCTGCCGTTTGAACTCTCGGCGGAGGCCTGCTCGCTGAAGGAAGGCGAACTGCGCCCCTGCCTCGCGGTCGAGATGATCTTCTCGAAGGACGGCAACAAACGGTCGCATCGCTTTCTGCGCGCCACGATGCGCTCGGCCGCGAAACTTGCCTATGAAGAGACGCAGGCCGCCATCGACGGCAAGCCGGGCGGCAAGGCTGGCGAGATCCTGGACACGGTGCTGCTCCCGCTCTGGGGCGCCTATGCGGCAGTCTCGAAGGCGCGCGATGCGCGCAGCCCGCTCGACCTCGACATGCCGGAGCGCCGCATCCAGTTCAATGCCGAGGGCGAGATCACCGGTATCGTGACGAAGGAACGCCTCGAGGCGCACCGCCTGATCGAGGAGTTCATGATCCAAGCGAACGTCGCCGCCGCCGAGACGCTGGAGCAGAAGCAGGCGCCGGTCGTCTACCGCGTGCACGATACTCCATCTGACGCGAAGATCGCGGCATTTGCAGAGTTCCTGCAGACGCTCGACATGAAATGGAACATCGGAGAACGTCCGCAGACGCACAGGTTTAACAAGCTGCTCGCCGAGATACGCGGGGGCGACTATGAGGGCATGATCCAGCAGATGGTGCTGCGCTCGCAGGCGCAGGCAATCTATTCGGATGAAAACCTCGGCCATTTCGGCCTGAACCTCGCGCGCTATTCGCACTTCACCTCGCCCATCCGCCGGTATGCCGACCTTGTCGTCCACCGTGCGTTGATCACCGCGCACGAATATGGGCCGGATGGCCTTTCCGAACGCTCCGCCGCGCGGCTGGAAGAGATTGCCAGCCACATCTCGATCACCGAGCGCCGCTCGATGGCCGCCGAGCGCGACGCGACCGACCGCTATCTCGCGATCTTCCTTGCCGACCGGGTGGGCGCCGAGTTCGAGGCACGCATCACCGGCGTGACCCCGGCGGGATTGTTCGCGGCGCTGGCAGGGTCCGGCGCAGACGGGTTCGTGCCGATCTCTTCCTTGTCGGATGAATACTGGGTGCATGACGCCGCCGCGATGGCGGTTTATGCGCGCGGATCCGGCAAGACCTTCTCGCTCGGCCAGATCGTCCGGGTACGGCTGAAGGAAGTGACGCCATTGCAGGGCGGCCTGCTGCTTGAAATGATCTCCGATCCCCTGCCCGCCCCCGCCGGCCGGAACGCTGCGCGCAAGACCATCAGCCGCGACTCCGATGGCAGCCGAAACCACCGCGGAGGCGGCGGCGGCCCGCCCCGGCGCGGCAAGCCGAAGTTCGACGAGCGCTCGCTGCCCCAGGGTTCGGCGAAGAAGAAGCGGCGGTAACCCAGCCCTGGTTCCAAAGTCCCGCCGATCCCCGCTTTCATGGCAGGGGCCGGAATCGCCGGGAGCCTCGCGGGATCGCTGCCTGCACGGGGATGAGCGGACCCCGGCCTGACCCTACGTCACCACTGCGCCGGTCTTGCTTTCGCCGAATTGGCACAGAAGATGCCATCCATGCTGAAGCGTGCATTCGACAAGGAAGAAGATGGCGACGTGGTCGTTACCGGCGTCCCGAGCCCCCGCCCGCGCGACGCCGCCACGCTGATCCTCGTGCGGCGCGACCAGACGCAGCCACGCGTGCTGATGGGCAAGCGGGCGGGCACCAACAGTTTTATGCCGGACAAGTATGTGTTCCCCGGCGGCCGCGTTGATCCGAAGGATGGCAAGGCCATTGCCTGGAAGGAATTGCACCCCGAAGTCGATGCGAAGCTGAGGGTACAGTCCCGCCGGGCGCCGCGCGCCTTTGCGCTGACCGCCATCCGCGAGACCTTCGAGGAGACCGGGCTGATCGTCGGCCGGTCCGCCGAAATGCCGGCCCTCGCCCCACCCGGCTGGGAGGATTTCCACAGGCTTGACGTGGTGGCCGATCTCTCGCCGCTCGTCTTCATTGGCCGGGCGGTCACGCCGCCCTACCGGCCGAAGCGATTCGATGCCCGGTTCTTCATGGCCGAGGCCGAACTCGCCCTGATCGACGAGCGCCCCCCGGTCGACGGGGCAGAGCTGTCGGACCTGCATTGGGTGACGCTGGCGGATGCCATGAAGCTCGACCAGCCCTCGGTGACCCGGTTCATGCTGGGCGAGATTGGTGAGCGGCTGGAAAAGCCGGGAACGGTGCAAGGCCTGCCCTTCCTGCGCTGGAGCCGGGGCGGCCACGCCACGAACCGGCTTTGACCGCTTGACTTGGCGCCCCCACCTCGTCAATAAGCCCCGTTTCCGGTTTCAACCCCATTCGAGAAGGGCCACCCCATGGCCAAACCCGCCACGATCAAGATTCGGCTCAATTCAACGGCAGACACGGGCTTTTTCTACGTCACGAAGAAGAATCCCCGCACCATGACCGAGAAGATGGTGAAGCGGAAATACGATCCGGTTGCGAAAAAGCACGTCGATTTCAAAGAAGGCAAGATCAAGTAAGATCCTGTTCCTTCACGGAATTTCTGGAGACCCGCGCCCGCCTAGCGCGGGTTTTCGCGTTCAGAAGGCCCTGATTTTATCGTCTTCCCGGTCGTGCAGGTAACGGATCTTGCGCAGCTGCGGGAAGATGAGGGCCGACGCCGCGGCGATGCCGACTGCCGCAAAGCCGCCGCTGACGACGGTGACCACAGGCCCTAGGAAAGCGGCCATGAAACCTGCCCTCGCCTCCCCAAGCTCATTCGAGGCGCCGACGAAGATCGAGTTCACGGCGTTGACCCGCCCGCGCACGTCATCCGGTGTCCAGAGCTGCAGGATGATCTCGCGGACATAGACCGACACCATGTCGAGTGCGCCGACGCACATGAGGGCGGCGATCGAGAGCCAGGCCAGCGTCGAGGCGCCGAATACGGCGGTGGCGAGCCCGAACAGGCTGACCGAGACGAGCAGCACCCAGCCGGCATGGTCGCGGATCGGGAACGCCGTGATCAGCGTGATGGCGAGGAGGGCGCCGATGCCGGGGGCCGCCCGCAGCAGGCCAAGGCCGAGTTCGCCGACATGCAGGATGTCGCGGGCGTAAATCGGCATCAGGGCCACCGCACCGCCGAGCAGGACGGCGAACAGGTCCAGCGAGATGGCGCCCAGCACGACCTTCTCCTTCCAGACATATCGGAAGCCGCCGAGAATGCTGGCGAGCGTTGGCGGCTCACGGGAGACGGTCTGGTTGGGCTTGGGAATGGAGAAGATCAGGGCGGCCGCGACAATGAACAGGCAGGTCGCCGTGCCATAGGCCGCCTCCGGAGCGATTCCGTAGAGCAGGGAGCCGATCACGGGCCCGCCAATGGTCGCCATCTGCCAGGACGACGTGATCCAGCTGACCGCGTTGGGGAAGTCCTCGCGCGGCACGAGATTGACGGCCAGGCTGGTTGCGGCCGGGCCGTAGAAGGCGCGGGCGGTGCCGAACAGCGTCAGGACGGCGAGGACAAGGGTAGGATTGAAATTTCCGGTCAGCACCAGCATCAGGATGCTCGTCGCGCAGCTCATCATCACCAGCACGCCGCAGCCCATGACGAAGCGGCGGCCAAGCCGGTCGGCGGCGTTGCCGGTGACGACCACGAGCAACAATGCCGGCAGGAATTGCACGAGGCCAATCCAGCCGAGCAGCGCGGCGCTGCGGGTTTCGTCGTATATCTGCCAGGCGACCGCCACCGAGACGATCTGCGCCGAAAAGGACGTCAGGAAGCGGGACAGGAAATAGCGGTTGTAGGAGGAATGCCGGAACGCCGCGAAACGTTTAGACATGGGACGGTCCCGCCGGGCTGCAAGGTCATCTCCGCCTGTCGCGCGGGCGCGGCAGGCTGTCAATCAGGCAGCAAGGCTTTCGACGCGGTTGCGGCCGGCGGATTTGGCCTGGTAGAGCGCCGTGTCGGCGCGATTCAGGAACTCGGCCATCGTGTCGTCCGGGCCTTGCAGGCTGGAGACGCCGGCACTGACAGTGACGGCAATCTGCCGTGCGTTGCCAAGCACGCTGAACGGGTCTGCCGCGATGGCCTTGCGCACCCGCTCTGCGGCGGCGAAGGCGAGTTCCCCGGGCGTCTCCGGCAGGATGACAAGGAACTCCTCCCCGCCGGGACGGCAGGCCACATCCATCGGACGAATGTTGTGGCGTAGGCGGTCGGCCAGTTCCTGAAGCACTTCGTCACCGGCCTGATGGCCATGCGTGTCGTTGATCGGCTTGAAGTGATCGATGTCGATCATCATCACTGAGAGCGGCTTTCCGCCCATCACCGCACGGTGCATGTATTGCTGCAGCTGGTTGGTCATGTAGCGGCGATTGTACAGCCCCGTGAGCTGGTCGATCACCGACAGTTCGAGACCCCGGTCAACGCGGTCGCGCAGGATTTCGACATAGCGGGTGCGGCGCGTCTGGGTGCGCACGCGGGCGAGCAGTTCCTGCGTATCGACAGGCGCCATGATCATGTCGCTGGCGCCGATCTCGAGCCCCTTCACCGCCTTTGCGCGTTCCAGCGGATCGCAGATGAGCAGGATCGAGACGGCGCGGGTCACATCATTTGTCTTGAAGTGCGCGCAGAGCTTCAGCGGATCGAAACTCCTGGTCAGCAGCGAGACGAGCAGGACGTCCGTGCGCTCCTGGGCGAGGTCACCCATGTTGCCGGCTTCCAGAAGGGTCGCGACCATGTGGCCGTTTTCGCGCAGGACATTGGCGATACGTGCGGACGTGCGCGGATTGTCGTCGATCAGGAAGACGCGGGCCGGGCGGTCCGCCTCTTCCGGGCCTACCCCGTCCACGGCGCCGGTCCTCAGGCCGCTTGCCTCGCGCTGGCGCAGTTCAGACGTCACGGCATTATAGCGCATCAGCGTGTTGACGCGGGAATTCAGCAGGAAATCGTCGACCGGCTTGGTGAGGAAATCCTCCGCACCCGCATCAAGTCCGCGCACACGGTCTTCGGAATCGCTTAGCGCGGTGACCATGACGACGGGAATGTGGCGGGTCACGGGATTGGCCTTCAGGCGGCGACAGACTTCATAGCCGTCCATGCCTGGCATCATCACGTCGAGCAGGATGATCTCCGGATCATGGGTCTGCGCCTTCTCGAGCGCATCCGGCCCGCTGCTGGCGAGGGTAACCGAATGGTACTGAGCCTCAAGCTTGGCCTGCAGGAGGCGGCGGTTCGCCTCGATGTCGTCTACGACAAGTATCCGCGCGCTCATGCCGCTTCCTTGGGCATCAGGGCTTCCACGGCGCGGATGAAGGAGGCGATCTGGATCGGCTTGGAGAGGTAGCCTTCGCAGCCGGCTTCGCGCACGCGCTGCTCATCCGTACGCATCGCAAAGGCCGTGACCGCGAGCACCGGGATGTGGGCAACCTTCTTGTCGTCCTTCAGCCAGCGGGTGATGTCGAGGCCCGACACTTCCGGCAACTGGATGTCCATGATGATCAGGTCCGGCAGCTCCTTGCGGGCGATCTCGACCGCCTTGGCGCCGTCGCGGCATTGGAAGGTCTTGAAGCCAAAGGCCCCGAGCAGGTCACAGAACAGGCGCATGTTGAGGTCATTGTCCTCAACAACCAACACTGTTCGGGAACGCTCTTTGGTCATGGTGCTCGAGATTGCTGGCGATTCGCGCGGATACTGATCCACGTTTTTCAGTTATACTGCCAAAAGTTAACACGTATTTATGCCGGACCCGCGCCGGGATGGCAGCGTTGGATGCCGAGGGAGTGAAAACGACACGATGGCCAGCCTTTGCCGCGACTGCCTCGCTGTAAAGACAGAAGATTTTGACCGGTGCCCGGTCTGCCTCAACCTCCGGGTGGTCCGCCATCCGGCCCTGGCGAATCTGGCCATCGCGCATGTCGATTGCGACGCTTTCTATGCGGCGGTCGAGAAGCGGGACAATCCGGAGCTGCGCGACAAACCGCTGATCGTCGGGGGTGGTACACGCGGGGTGGTGACGACCTGCTGTTACCAGGCACGGCTTTACGGCGTGCGTTCGGCGATGCCGATATTCAAGGCGTTGAAGCTTTGCCCGGAAGCGGTGGTCGTGCGTCCGGACTTTCCGAAGTATCACGAAGCCGGCCGCGCCATCCGTGCGCGGATGGACGCGCTGACGCCGCTGGTGCAGCCGGTATCGATTGACGAAGCCTATCTCGATCTTTCCGGCACCGACCGCCTGCACGGCCTGCCGCCGGCCGCCAGCCTCGCGCGGCTGGCGCTGGAGGTGGAGAAGCAGGTGGGTGTGACGGTGTCGATCGGCCTGTCGTCGAACAAGTTCCTCGCCAAGACGGCCAGCGAAATCGACAAGCCGCGCGGCTTTGCCATCATCGCACCGGAGGAGGCCGAAGCCTTTCTTGCCGAAAAGCATGTGGGATTCCTGCACGGCGTGGGACCGAAGTTTTCCGAGTCGCTGAACCGCGACGGATTCCACACCGTCGAAGATATTCAGCGTACGGAACTCAAGAACCTTGTCCGGCGTTATGGCGAAACCGGCGAGTGGCTGAAGCGCTGTGCGCATGGCCGAGACAACCGACCCGTGAGCCCGCATGATGACCGCAAGTCCGTCTCCAGAGAGACGACGTTCTTCGAGGACACAGCGGACCTTGCCTTGCTGGAGGACCATCTCTGGCGGCTCAGCATGAAGACGGCCGACCGGGCGAAGGCGGAAGGTGTGGTGGGCATTGTCGTGACGCTGAAACTGAAAACATCCGACTTCAAACCCGTGACGCGCCGCATCTCGCTGCATGCGCCGACGCAGCTGGCGCAGGAAGTGTTCCGCACGGCGCGGCCATTGCTGGCCAGGGAAGTCACCGGACGGGTGAGGTACCGGTTGATTGGCGTCGGGCTATCAGGCCTGTCGGCCTACCGTTCCGACAGCGCGGACCTCATCGACCCGAAAGTGGCCAAACGCGCCGCCGCCGAGCGCGCCTCCGACAAGGCCCGGGCAAAGTTCGGCTCCGGCGCCGTGATCACGGGGCGCGCCGCCCGGATGGCGAAGAAGGATGAGGGCTGACTTGCGCCCCCGCGCAGGCTAGACGGAGCGGCGGCCAGATCAGGAGACAAACGCATGTGCACGCCCGAAGAAAGACTCGACGCCCTCGGCATCGTGTTACCCGCGCCGATGAAGCCGGTGGCGACCTATGTGCCTTACGTGATAGCCGGCAAGCTGCTTTACGTGTCCGGCCAGGTGAGTGCGACGGCAGAGGGGCGCATCCTCGGCCGCGTCGGCGAGAACATGGAACTCTCCGCCGGCCAGCATGCGGCGCGCATCTGCGGCATCAACCTGATTGCCCAGTGCAAGGCGGCGGTGGGCGAGCTTTCGAACATCCGGCGCGTGGTGAAGCTCGGCGGATTCGTCAACGCCGCGCCGAGCTTCGTGGACATTCCGCAGGTGATGAACGGCTGCTCCGACCTGATGGTCGAAGTGTTCGGCGAATCCGGCAAGCATGCGCGCTCGGCGGTCGCCTGCCCGACGCTGCCCCTCGGTGTGGCGGTGGAAGTCGACGGCGTGTTCGAGATCGCCTGAAGCGTGGCGGAGCGCTTTGACCTTGGCGCGTTCGCCTATGCCCACCGGGGCCTTTGGCGGAACGCCGGCCCGCCGGAGAACTCGCGCGCGGGATTTCGCGCGGCGGCAGCGGCGGGGCTGGGGATCGAGTTCGATCTGCGGCCTTCGGCGGATGGCGAGGTGATGATTTTCCACGATCCGCTCCTGGACCGGATGACGCGGGACAGCGGCGTGTTCGAGACGCGCAGCGCGGCGGACCTCAAGGCCATGACGCTGGGGGATTCGGGCGAGCGGGTGCCGGCACTCGAGGATATGCTGGCGCTGTGGCCGGCAGGCCTGCCGCTCCTGTGCGAGATGAAGATCGACGGGACGACGGACCCGGCGAAGTTTGCACGCGGCTTGGCAGACCGGCTCGCCGACTGGCCGGGGCTGGCGGCGGCGATGAGTTTTTCCGAGGAGGCCGTGCGGGCGCTGCCAGAGAGCCTGATGCGGGGGCAGCTGGTGCTACCTTCGGTGCAGGCGGGCGAGGCGCGGTTTGCGGCGGTTGCGGGCCGGGCGCTGGCGGACGGGATCGATTACCTCGCCGTGCACCTCACCGACACGGCGCGGGCGGCGGCGCTGACGGCGCAGACGGGCACGCCGTTTGCGGTGTGGACAGTGCGGAGCGAGGCGGATCTGGCGGCGGCGCGGGTTTACAATCCGGCAATCATCTTCGAACATATCGACCCGGCGCTCGCGGCGCCCTAAATTACACGGCATGGACGCCGCCCTCCCCCGGATCACGATTCTCAAGACGCTCGACGGCGTCGATGCTGCCGCATGGAACGCGGTCGCCAATCCGCCGGGGTTGGCCTACGATCCGTTCGTCAGCTGGGAGTTTCTCGATGCGATGGAACGCTCCGGCGCGGCCTGCCCGCGCACGGGCTGGGGGGGCGCGCACCTGGTGGCGCATGATGCGGGCGGGCGCCTGCGCGGGGCGATGCCGATGTGGCTCAAGACGCATTCGCGCGGCGAGTTCGTGTTCGACCAGTCCTGGGCCGAGGCATGGGAGCGTGCGGGCGGGGCGTATTATCCGAAGCTCTTGTCGGCCGTGCCGTTCACGCCGGTGACCGGGCGGCGGCGGCTGGTGGCGCCGGGGCCGGACGAGGCGCTGTACAAGTCCGCGCTGCTGCAGGTGGCGTTGCAACTGGTGGCGGAGACAGGTGCGTCCTCGTTCCACATGAACTTCATCGAAGAGGCCGAGGCGCCGGCGCTGGAACATGCGGGGATGCTGATCCGGACGGACCAGCAATTCCACTGGCAGAATGCCGGGTACGGATCATTCGACAATTTCCTGGCCACCCTCTCTTCCGACAAGCGCAAGAACCTGCGCAAGGAGCGCGCCAGGGCGCAGGAAGGCCTTGAGTTCCGGCATATCACTGGCGCGGACCTCTCCGAGGCGCACCTCGATATCTTCTTTGAATTCTACATGGACACGGGCAACCGTAAGTGGGGCTCTCCCTATCTGACGCGGAAGAGCTTCTCGATGCTCCGGGAGCGGATGGCAGACGACCTGTTGTTCGTGTTTGCCTATGAGGGCGAGACAGCGATTGCAGGGGCGATGAACCTGATCGGGTCCGAGACGCTGTATGGGCGCTATTGGGGCTGCACCGATCCGCGCCCGATGCTGCATTTCGAGACGTGTTACTATCAGGCCATCGACTTTGCAATTGCGCGCGGGCTGAAGACGGTCGAGGCGGGCGCGCAGGGCGGGCACAAGCTGGCGCGCGGCTATGCGCCGGTGCTGACCCGCTCGGCGCACTGGATTGCGCATGCGGGCTTCCGCGCCGCCATCGTCGACTATCTCGAGCGCGAACGGGCAGCCGTGGACGCCGATTTCGATTATCTCAAGGACCGGACACCGTTCAGGAAAAACACATGACCCTTCACGCCCCTTACGACCCCGCCAACATCTTTGCGAAAATCCTGCGCGGCGAGATGCCGAGCGTGAAAATTTTCGAGGACGAGGTGGCGCTCGCGTTCATGGATGTGTTTCCGCAAGTGGAGGGGCATACACTGGTGATCCCCAAGGGGGTCTCGGCGCGTAATTTCCTAGACCTTCCGGAGACGGCGTTAGGTGATTATATGCTCCGTGTACAGAAGGTAGCGCGAGCGATGGAGACCGGGCTGAAGCCGGACGGACTGCGCGTGGTGCAATTCAATGGCGCGCCGGCCGGGCAGACGGTATTCCACCTGCATTTCCACATCATGCCAGTGTGGGAAGGCGTGAAAATGGACGCGCATGGCGCCGGGGGCATGAAGAGCGCGGCGGAGCTGGAGCCGATGGCGGCGCGGATACGGGCGGTGTTTTGAGATCGGCACTGCGGCCGTTCCCGCGACTTCTATGGATCTGAGTTTCGGCGTCACCCTCGATGGCCGTACGCCATCTGAAGGCCCATCTCCAGACCTCTCAGCAGCCAACTAGGCCAGTTTGCCGTCATCCCGGTTTCGCAGCTTGCTGCGAAGACCGGGGCCCAGCGCAAAGAAAGTCTGGGTCCCGGGTATTTGCTTCGAAAATCCCGGGATGACGACAAACTTCTGGTGAGGGCGAGGAGAGGTCTGGAGATGGGCCCTCAGATGCGCGCCGCGCAGTGAGGGTGACGTTGGAGGGCGACAATTCGCTCTACCCGAACATCGCCGCCCTCGGCGGCACCCCGATGGGCCGGGCCGGCCGGCCGGAGGAAGTGGCGGAGCTGATACTGTTCCTCGCCTCGGATGCTTCGAGCTTCACGACCGGACAGGAACATGTCGTGGATGGCGGGCTGACGGCGCGGTAAGCGCAGCACGTTGGGCTGGAGCGCTCGGGGAGCGGGACGGTTGGAGTTTGTTCTGCTGGGGCAAGGCCCTCACCTCCAACGCCCTGCAGGCGTGGGCCCCTCCTCTCCCATGAAATGCAGGGCTGATCGGGGAATGAGTCGAGGTGTCGCGGTGCATGATCAGCGCTTTGTAGGTGAACGCCGCTATTTTGTTGTTGTCGAGACATCAAAAGATAAAGTGCCGGTTATGCCCCACCAATTTACGCATTTGAACACACTTCTCAAGTGTGTTGATCGACGAGCGGTAAATGCCAAAGGAGCCGAGCGTGTGAGATCGGACGCTTATGTAAAATCGTTTGGGGCTTGGGAGCACCTGGTTGCACTGGTCTATGCGCAGGTATCAGGCGCCAGCAGCCTTCGAGGATGAAGCGCCGTGGAACCGGCGCGGACGCGGGCCCAGGCGGCGTATCACGCTCGGGGCCGACAAGGCCTATGACGTGGAAGCCTTCATCGCCGACCTGCGCCAGCGAAAGGTCACACCGCATATCGCCATCAACGGCGCTGCCAGCAAAACCGGCAAGACACGCAAGACCGCCCCTGACGGGCGCACCACCCGCCATCCCGGATATGAGGTCAGCCAGCGCATCCGAAAGCGGGTCGAGGAAATCTTCGGATGGGTCAAGACGCAGGCCGGCTACGAAAAAGTCAAAGTGCGCGGCAGGCCGAAAGCCGAAGCCGTCTTCACCTTCGCCGCCGTCGCCTACAATCTCATCCGGATACCCAAACTGCTGCCGGAGGTATCGACATGACCGCCCGGCTCGCGGCGGGTGACGCGCAAACCGGACTCACCGCCCGCACCACCCCGTTCAATGAACCGGAATAAAAACTGAACCCAGCCTTCGGATCCGTCAAAACATGCCAAATTACCAGGGTCTGTTGACGTTCACCTTAGTCGGAAGACGGTTGCTGCGAGGGCGATGAAGGCGCTGAAACTGGTGTCGGTCTTGCAGTATCGCGTTGCTATACCTCTGTATTCCTTCAGCTTCCCGAAGAAATTCTCGATCAGATGCCGCCACTTGCAGGTATCGCGGTCGAACTCGGCAGGGAAGCGGCGGTTGGATTTGGGCGGGATGA
>Ga0163144_10004949_pt1 | contig 29802 bp, 23 predicted proteins | sample OliLak19BULKMAT1_FD_123175 | JGI IMG/M metagenome (GOLD analysis project Ga0163144, IMG submission 123175) | Freshwater microbial mat bacterial communities from Lake Vanda, McMurdo Dry Valleys, Antarctica - Oligotrophic Lake LV.19.BULKMAT1 | ecosystem: Environmental > Aquatic > Freshwater >...
GACATGCAATCCTCCGTGATTGCGGGTGACCGAACACGTGCCGCCCGTGTGTGGCCGGGCCCGAACTCTTCTCATCTCAAATGGTGTGCCAAACTGCGGGCTGCGGCCGGATGAGGGGCCGCGGATACAGGGTTATTTCAACCGGTTCCGGCCTTGCGGGCGGGCGCGGGGAGGTCGGTGCCGACCAAGCCCAACCGGGGCGGGGTCGTTGTGATTCTGGAACCCACGAGCGGTCGGGCGGGTGGTGGTGAGACCGGCCGGACCTTGGAACGGTGGGGGCCGGGAGCGACCGCGGCGATGGCCGCGAGGTCGGTTCCGTTGACGCGTGCGGCCTGCTCATTTTCCTTGCGGATGGCCTCGTAAATCTCTTTGCGATGAACGGCGATGCGCGTCGGGGCGTTGATGCCGAGCCGGACCTTGTCGCCGCGGATATCCACCACGGTGATTTCGATCTCGTCTCCGATCATGATCGTCTCGTCGCGCTGCCGGGAAAGCACCAGCATGTTGTGGTTCCTCTCGTGCCCGGCGGTTTTAGAACCCGCGAGGGGCGTGACCCACCGAAGGCCCGTCCATAGGCCGAATCGGTTGATCCCGGTGGCTGTCGAAAAAGAGCGGCGCGGTCGCCGCCGGTGATGGTCACATTCAAGCGGAGGTGGCGCGAACGGTGTCGCGGAGCGCGTTGCCCACATTGACGAGCGGGTGCCGGGTGGTCCAGCGCTTCTCGGCGAGAACCATCTGTTCGCCCGTGCGGGTGAGGGTGTTGACAATCAACGGGCCCTGCAGGTTGCCGGTGAGTTGTTGGTCGATCTTGTTGACGATGACGAAGACTTGGGCATCATCAAGCCGGCCGAGTTTGAGTTCGACCATCTGCTCGGGCCGGATGGGAACGGAAAACTCGGGGACGAAGAGGCTGGGGTCGGTGACCACGAACGCCAGGCCCGGATCTTCCAGCGATTGGAGCCAAAAGAAGGCGGCCTGATCGCCGGGTTCGAGCAGGCAGTAACGGGTGCAGGCCGCGAACCCGAGCAGCCCCTTGGGGAACTGGATGATGCGGTCGTCGGATATCTGAAGCGTACCAAACCGTGTCGTCCTGACTTCCATGTGTGCAGCCTCCCGCGTGCAATCGGCCGGATAGAGCGCCCGGCGTTTCAGCGTGAAACGCCCGGCAGCCCCGTGATCCCCTTGGTCCCGTCACGCCGGCCGAAGCGCGTGCGGGGTGGAAACTGGTGGCTCCGTCACTTCAAGGGTGAAAAGGGACGGAGGTGAATGAACGATCACGAGATGAAATCCAAGAGGGAGAGAGAAGATGAAAGGCTGGTGACCCGGATGGAGGCCTCGAGTTGCGTCTGAAGAAGGGAGAAGCGGGTCGCAGCTTGCGCGTAGTCGGTGTCTCGGAGTGAACTGCGGACAGTGTCGTCGAGGGTGCGGCGGTCTTCTTCGCTTTCGATCGCGGATTCGACGCGCTGGGCGAAACTCCCGACCATGCCGCGGCTTTCGGCCAGCGACCCGATCGAGGTTTCCAATGATGACCCAGCAAGTCCTATGCCAGCCACGTCGTTGGCCCGGAGGGCGTCACGGAGGTCCATCAGGTGGGTGAAAAGGCTATCGATGCGCACCCTTGCGCGATCTTGGCCGGTGAAGGTTGCGCTTGCAGCGTCGAACGAGCCTCCGGTCAGACCGAGTTGCTCGGCAGCGCCGGAGTTGTTGCGGGGTTCGATGCGGATGGTGCCGGTAAAGGAAGCGGTTTGGGTGAAGGCGATGCCGTTGGAAGTGGGAGAGATCGACGCGCTAAACGCGGTGGGGGAGAGGCCGGCGGCGGCGAGTTGCGGAGCGGCTTCGGCGTTGATGCGGTCGATCACGGTCTGCACCGTGATCATGTCCTGGGGCCGGAGGTCGATATCGACAGTGGTGTCGGCGGCGTCACCCAGGCGGATGCGGAGATCGGTGTTGAGGGCCCGATCAATCGTGCCGGTGACGGGGTTGGTGACGCCGTTCACGACGGAGACGCCCCGGCCGAAGTTGAAGTCGTCGATGCGCGTGTCCGCGATGAACGAGCGGATTCCCAAGCGGGTTGCGGTGAAAGTTCCCGGATTCGATTCGGCGATCGAGAGTGCGGCGGAACTCGCTCCGGAGGCGTCGTTGAGGACGTCTATCCCGGTGCCCGCGTCGTTGATGACGACACGGACGCCGACGTCGGCGGCTTCGATGGCGTTGCGGAGGTCTTGGAGGGTGGCGGCGGAGGAAAGGTCGATGGTGGCGGCGCGGCCCAGGTTGCTGATCGAGATCGACCCCAACGGCCCGGTGACGCCGGCCAACGACGTGATCGGCGCGGTCCACGACAGTCGGGGGTCGAGCGCACCCGCGGCGGCGGTGGAGGCACTAAAGGTAATGCCCGAAAGGCCGAGATCCGCGGCGGTAACCCCCGAGGCGACGTCCAAGAAGTCGATCGTGCCGGAAGCGATGTCGAGGGTAACTCCGTCGGTACCCGTCGCCACTCCGGAAGGCCCCAGCACGACGATGCCGGTGTCGGTCTCGTGCCGGCGGATGGCAGCTTCGAGTCGGTCGGCGACGTCTTGGACGGTGTCGGCGTCGGTGAGATCGACGGGGACTCGCTGTCCGGAGTTGATCGATAACTCGATGGATCCGGCGCGAACGCCGAGGCCGCGTGCGCCGCGGACATCCGTCAGGCGAGTATCGGTGGTGAGTGACGGGTTAAGGTCAACGGTGCCCCGAACGCGGATCGACGAGGAGACCAGCGGATTGCCTTGGCCCAGGGTGATCGGGACGTTAGTGGCGGGCCCGAGATCGGTGGTGAGGCCCGCCCCGTCGCCCCGGAAGCGATACCCGCCGTTGAAGGCGACCACGGGCGCCTGGCTGGTGACGTTCCCTCCGAAGATGTACCCGGCGACGCTGGTTTGATTGGCGACGTCAAAGAGCGAACGGAGCATCTGATCGATAACAATCGCCTGTTGGGCCCGCTCGCTGGACGAAGCGGTGAGGTTAACCTGGTCAGAGGCGATCGAGCGGGCCTGAAGGGCGAGGGTGTTGGCCTCTTCGAGCGCGGAATCGAGGACCCCGAGCGAGGCCTCGGCATGCGAGAGGTTGCGGGTAATCTGGGTCGAGCGTTCGATGCGGTCGTCGAGGGTGCCGATGGTGGCGGCTTTGACGGAATCATCGCTGGGCCGGAGGATGGCGCGGCCGGTGGAAATCTGTTCCTGGATGCGGAGGAGCGAGGTGCCGGTGCGGCCGATGTGACCAAGGGCCAGCTGTGACGACAGGAGGCTTGTGGTGCGGGAGATGGAGGCGGGGAGGGACATGGAAATGAGGCACTAGGAGTTAGGAATTAGGCACTCGGCATTGGGCACTGGGCATTCGGGATTCGGCGTCGGGCACAAACAAACTTCGGTCCATCGTTCTTCGTGACTCGGTGACTTCTTTGGATCGGCCCCGGTGCCTCGTGCCCGATGCCGAACGCCTTTTCTCTTTACACCAGCCCCAGCAGCGTTTGGGTCAGTTCGTTGGCTATGGAGATGAGGCGGGCGGCACCCTGATATTGGCGTTGGTAGTTCATGAGATCGATGGATTCTTCGTCGATGTTGACGCCGCTCACGGCGGCCCGCTGGGCTTCAAGGCTCTCGTGGACGACCGCCGCAGCCTGGGCGAGGCTGTTGGTCGAAGCGGTCTGGGTGCCCGTGGCCTGGACGGTGTCGCGCCAATATTCCGTGAGCGAACGCCCACCAAGGGACTCAATGCCCGTGGACTGGAGCGACGTGATGGCGAGGGCGGTTCCGTTCTCGACAAAGACGCCGTTCTGATCCCTTCCGGCCGAAAGGCGGGTCGGATCGGCGAGCAGTTCGCCGTTCACGGCGATGGTGGCGGCGTCGGTGCCGGTGAAATACGAGTTGATTCCCATCACCGCGAGCACGCCGGAGGAGTCGTCGGCGAAATTGAACGAGAAACCCGGCTCGGCCGCGATCTGCAACTTGCCCTCGGCATTGAACGACGCCGACAGTCCGTTGATGGCGTCGATCGCGTCCGCGATATCCTGGGGTGACGTGTCGTCGGTGGTGCCGCTGAGGCCTGCCGCGGTCAGACCGTCGAGGTCAACGTCGATCCGCACGGTGCGGGATTGACCACCCGCCTGATCGCGGACGGTGACCGAGAAGCCGCCGTTGACGGCGGCGAACGGCAGCCCGTTGAAGGAGGAGTTGCTGGAGTTGTTGATGGCGAGCGTGCGGTCGGGCGTAGGGATTCCCAGCGTCGCTCCCGCGTTCGTAATCCCGGTGCGGGTGCGGCCGGTCGAGTGCAAGCGGTTGACCTGAAAAATGACGCCTGCGGCCAAGGTATCGAGCGACTCGATGGTGCCGCCGGTCGAATCCGAGCGAGCCTCCAAAAGTCCGCCGATCCGGCCGGATTGGACGGTCAGTTGGGTCTGATCGGTACGGCTCTGGAGCGAGTAGACAGTCTGGCCGTCCTCGAGTTCCCGCCGGATCTCGATGCCGCGGGAGGTGGTCCCGAGAACGACCGGCGTGGAGCCGATCAGAACGTCGACGCCCTGTTGGCCACGATCAATGACGGACACGTCCACAAGAGCGGACAGTTGAGCGATGAGTTGGTCGCGTTGGTCGCGCAGGGTGTTCGCGGTGCTGCCGGTACCCTCGGCGATGGAGATCGAACCGTTGAGGTTGGCGATCTGGGCGGCCAGGCTGTCGGCCTCCTGCGTCGCGGCTCCCAGTTCGCGGTCAACCTGCGAAGTCTGATCTTCAATCCGGGAGCGGAGCGACTGAAGGAAGTCGGCGAGTTTGCGGCCCTGCTGAACGACTACAGAGACACTCTGGCTCTGGTTAGAACGCTCGGACCATGCGGTAAAGAACGAGGAGAGTTCGGACGAAAGATCGTTGTCGCCCAGTTCGCCCAGGGCCGATTCGACCTGGGACATGATGTTGGCGAGTGTGGTGGTGCGCTCGCGGTCGCTGAGGCTGGCGTTCAGCCGGCCTTCGAGAGCCTGATCGACGCGGCGGCGAACATCGGAAACCTGAACGCCCAGTCCGACAGACCCGCCGATGGATGTGCCGTCGCCGCGGAGGGGGGTGAGCGCGAGCGATTGACGCGAGTATCCCGGCGTAGCGGCATTCGCCATGTTGTTGCCGGCTACTTGGATGCCCAGTTGGCTGGCTTGCAGGGCCGTTCGGCCGATGTTGATGGCGGAGGAGAGTCCCATCAGGTTCGTACGTCCAGCCCGCTCATGACGGCGGCCCCGGCGGAGACGTTGCCGGCGCGGCCATAGACGCCGCTGTGATTCAGGCGGGTGGCGACGACCCTCAAGAGGCCCTCCATGTGCGACGCCAGATGACGCGACGCGATCTTCAGCGTGGCGGTGGAGCGTTCGACGGAGCGGACAAGTATGCGGAGATCGTCGATGCGGGCCATGAGCACGGGGCGCTGCCGCTCCGGGAGGAGGGACGCCAGATCGGCGAGGGTGGGTTCGGTACCCCTGCTCCGCTTCAGCGAAGTGCCAAAGGTTGAGGCGGCCGCCGCCGCGAGTTTGCGCCGGTCCGCGTCGATGGCTTTGAGATCGTTGAGAGCCGCGGCGTGGCGGGTGTTAATCTCAGCGAGGGCTCCGGCATCGGCTTTTTTGAGCGCCCGGCGGTGGTCGTCGCAGATGGTGACGAGTCGCCGATGGACATCACCCAGGACATCGACGATGGACGCCAGGCGCGGCTCCAAGGTCTGCACGTTCAGCGGCGGCGCACTGGGGGCCGGGGCCTTGTCGCGGGGTGAATGTGCGGGGCTCTGCGTCACGAAGCGGCGTCTCCAACCAGCGGTGCCTGGGATGCTTGCCTGCGTAGCAAGCGGCTTGCCACCGCATCGACAAGGGGCCAGTTGCCGGATTGGGTCAGTCTTTGCGCGAGTTCGGTGTCCAAGAGTGCGCCGAAGGTGCGCTCCGCCTGGTTCGGCGCGAACGGCGCTGCGGCCTGGTTCGAGGCCCGCAAGCGTTCAAGGATTGGTTGGACAAGGGCGGTGGAGACGAGTTGGGCGGCGGCTTCACGGGTTTTCGATTCCGGCGTCGCGCCCGGTCGATCACCGCTCGAGCGGGACAAAACCTGCGAGAACGACCGCTGGACCGCTGCGAGGTTTGCCCCGGATGGCCCGCGAACGCTGGACGGGGACAGGGGATCAACGGTCATCGTGGATCTCTCGGAAGGCGGGTGAACACAGCGACACGGACGCGTGGAGCGGAAAAAAAGTCGAGAAAGGCGTGAACGCAGAGAAGGCAGACCGATCTAAGGGAGCTGAGAAACAGGCGGCGCAGAAAATGGCAATGCCGAGAGAATCACGTGCCGCTCTGTGTTCACTTCTTACTTCGGTTCTCAATCGATCAGCAGTTTGGCCTTCAGTTGCCCGCCTTTGTGCAGCATCTGGATGATGCCGATCTGGTCCTCGACGGGGACGTCGAGTTGCTCGAAGGCGGCGACCAAGTCCGAAAGTTTCGCAGCTTCCGACGGCCTCGCGCCGGTCTTGATACTGGCCCAATCCGACCGTGAAACGAGCGGGTTCTGGGCGGTCGGGATGGGCGGCGGCGTCACCGTCGTGATCGTCAGGCCGCGGTGCGTGATGGCGACGGGGCTGATCGAGACGTCGACGGGGAGGATAATGGCCCCGGAGCGCCGGTTAATGATGACCTGCGCGGGCAGGTCCAGGAGCGCGACGTTAACGTCCGCGGAAAGGACGTCGGAGAGAAATCCGGCGCGGTCCCTCCGCTCGGATTCCGGCACCGAGACGCGGATCACTCGCTCGGTGATGGCGAAGGCGACTTCTGGGCCTTGGGGCTGGGCCTTGGCGTTAATGGCCGTGGCGATCTGGCTCACCGCGCCCCACCCGGCAAAGGCCGGATCGACGATAATCTCGAAGTTATCGCCGACTTCGGGGGTCAGGATATCGCGGATCATGCGGGCCCCACCCCGCACCCGGCCCGAGGTGGGCGTCAGGATGTCTTCGAGGTCGATCTGTCCCTGGGCGATGGCGAAGGGCGGACTGTCCGGAAAGGGGCCGCGGAGCACGGTCAGGTAAAGTTCACCGCCGCGGAGGCTCTGGGCGCTGTTGAGGACCGAAACGGTGACGTCGAAGAGGTCGTCGCTCATGGCGCCGCTGGCCGGGATGATGCATGTGACGGAAACCAGGGCGACGGAGCGGCTGTTTTTGAGTTCGAGCGGGCTGCCGATCTCGATGCCGCCGTTATCGATCAGTTTGGCGAGCGGGCGGGCGACGGCGAGTTCTTTGCCGGAATCCCCGGTGCCGGGCAGCCCGACCACGAGGCCGACTCCTCTTAATATAGATTGGCCTTGACCGCCCAGACGGGCGAGATCCTTAACCGTGGTCGCGTTGGTGGTGGGGGTGGGGGCGATCAGGAACACCAGCACCATCAGGCAGAGCGCACGCAGGGTCATGCGGAGCCGGTACGCGAACGACGTGCCAGCGCCGTTGCCCCCGAAGATCAAGGGCTTGGATCTGCCGCGGTCGGCGGTGCTTTTCCCGGTTCACCACTTCTACCCTGCTGCATGACCGACCCGGATTCGACTTCCCCCGCCAACTCCCCGACGCCCGCCACTCCGCTCAACTTCATCGAGCAGATTGTCGAGGCGGATAATCAAAGCGGGCGCTGGGGGACAGCTCCCGACGGCACCCCGCTGGTCCACACCCGCTTTCCGCCGGAACCCAACGGCTACCTTCATCTGGGGCACGCCAAAAGCATCTGCCTGAACTTCGGGTTGGCCGAGAAGTATGGCGGGAAGTTCAATCTGCGGTTTGATGACACGAACCCTTCCAAGGAGGAAGTCGAGTACGTCGATTCGATCCAGCGGGACGTCAAGTGGCTCGGGGCGGCCTTCGATTCAGGTCAGAACGCGGGCGGGCTGTTCTTTGCAAGCAACTACTTTGACGAGATGTACGAGTTCGCCAAGGAACTCATCTTGAAAGGCAAGGCCTACGTCTGCCAGCTGAGCGGCGACGAGGTTTCCAAGAACCGCGGCACGCCGACGGTTCCCGCGACCAGCCCTTTCCGCGACCGCCCTCGCGAGGAGTCAATGAAACTGTTCCGCGAAATGAAACTCGGGAAGCACGCCGACGGGTCGATGACGCTCCGGGCGAAGATCGATCTCGCGAGCCCGAACTTCAACCTGCGAGACCCGGTGATGTACCGCATCCTTCACGAGACGCACCACAACACCGGCGACAAGTGGAGCCTGTACCCGATGTACGATTGGGCCCACGGCATCGAGGATTCGCTCGAAAAGATCACGCACTCCGTCTGCACACTCGAGTTCGAGAACCATCGGCCGCTCTACGACTGGTTCATCGATTCGATCAACGAGGGCCGCACCGCGGACGGCTCGGGCTCGTTCGGGACGGCAATCCATCACAGCCAGCAGATTGAATTCGCCAAACTGATCCCGACATACACCATCCTGTCAAAGCGCAATCTCTTGAAGATGGTGAACGAGGGGTTGGTGAAGGGGTGGGACGATCCGCGGATGCCGACAATCGCCGGCCTGCGGCGCAGGGGCGTTCCGGCCGCCGCGCTGCGGGCGTTTTGCGCCGAGATCGGGGTCACCAAGACCGACAGCCTGATCGATATCGGGCGACTGGAGAACGCAGTTCGCACACACCTCAACGTTCACGCCCTGCGGACCATGGCTGTCTTGCGGCCGCTCAAGGTGACGATCGAGAACTGGCCCGACGGACACACGGAAGAACTGGACTTCGCGATTGCGCCGGCGACCCCGGAAACCCCTAACCCCGCGACCCGCAAGGTAACGTTCGGTCGGACGATCTACGTCGAGCATGAAGATTTCATGGAGACCCCCGCCAAGAAGTTCTTCCGACTCGCCCCTGGGCAGGAGGTGCGATTGCGGTGGGCGTATTTCATCACCTGCATCGGAGTCGTGAAGGACGCGGCGGGCAACGTGGTTGAGGTCAAAGCGACGTACGATCCGGCAACCAGAGGCGGCGATGCGCCGCCAGGCCCGGACGGCAAGCCGACGAAGAAAGTGAAGGGAACGCTGCACTGGATTTCGGCGGACAGCGCTGTCAAGGCCCAGGTGCGCGTGTTTGATCGGCTTTTCACGGCCGAAGAGCCGGGCAAGCGCACCGGAAACTGGGCCGACGACCTCAATCCGAACTCGCTGGAAACGATCGAAGCGTGGGTGGACCCGGTTCACGCAGCAGACCTCGCGGGCACGACGTACCAGTTCGAGCGGCTGGGATACTTCACCGTGGACGCCGATTCGACGGCGGAGCAGATCGTGTTCAATCGAACGGTTGCGCTCAAAGATGCTTGGGCAAAAGAACAGGCCAAAACATAAGCGAGAGCGTCCCGTACGACGTCAACGCCCGCCCACCCAGTCCGCCAATGCCCGATCGATCTCCTTCACAGTCCCGCCGTACAACCTCTCGAGCGTGGTCCGATCGCTCTGATGATCGCCCAGTTTCGCCATGAACAGGTGGAGCCGCGCGTGGGGCGCGGCGTGCGGCCCGAAGCGGAGAAAGTCGACCGCGAGGTGGGCCATGGCATAAAGCCGGCTTTCGCGACCCCCGGAACTCGCGGGGCCTTTCCACCCCAGCAGTTCGGTGAACACACCCTTTTCGAGTTCGTCGTCGAATTGGCGTTCCCGGATCGTTTGGGGAGTCCAAACCGACCCGCCGGTTGAAATCGAAAGACTTTCGGCAAGCCCTTCGGAAAGCCAGCGCGGCTGGCGTTCAAACGAGGCTCCGTGCAAGACGTGGACGCACTCGTGACGCACCGTCGCGGCCATCGCGTCCGGCACGGATTCCAGCAGCGCGATCTGGTTGCCGGTCCCCGATCCGGGCCGAAAACTGTTGCCCCCGACCGATGAGTAGCGTGCGCGGTCGGCAATGATGAGCCGGGGCGACGCGATCGGGAGGGGGCCGAACACGGGCTCCGCGGCGGCGATCATCGCCTCCCATTCGGGAGCGGCGAACGCTTCCACCGCGCGAGCCATTTCGGAACCGCCGGTTCGGTCGTTCCCGAACTCGAAGTTAATCAGGAAGTGGCGGATGGGGAAGTACGGCCTGCCGCGAAGCGGCTCTGAAACCAGCGGGGGAGCAGGCGCTGAAGGCTCGTCGAGCGGCTCATTTGATCCGCGTGCGGGCGTCTCTTTGAAGGGCACCGTCACCCTCAGGAGCGCCCCCGCCTCGTTGGCGGAACGGGGACGCACGCCCCAAACCGCCTCGAACGCCCCGTACGCGCGGGACTGCAGAATGTCTTCTTCGTCACCATCCCACTTCGGCTTGAAGGTCGGATTCTCGCGGAGAAGCGGCAACAACGCTTCGGTGAGGGCGGCGTCTTGTCGAACGCCCGCAAGGGTGGCCGCCGCCGCGCGGAGAACTTGATCCTGGTCGGCGAGGAGGGCCGCAGCAACCGCGCGGGCATCCGCCGCGGGAGCGGTCGTTAGCGCGGAGAGCGAAAGCATGACAAGCGTTCGGCGTTCGGCCCGGGCCCGGGACTGATCGAACCCGCGGAGGCACTTCAGAAGTTCGGATGGTGTGACATGCAAGGCGAGTTGAACTATCCCCAAGGGCCGCGCGGCAGTATCCTCGCCAACCGCCAAACGGTGGCTGCTTTCGAGCGCCCAAGACCGGTCGGTTTTCCAAGCCTCATCGAAGATGGCATCGATAGTTGCGAAATCCTTGGTTCGCCAGCCCACATCCAATTTCTCTAGCCGGGCCCGATCGGCGGCGCGAGCGACGCGGCTCTCCGCGGACCGATCCGGTACGGTCGGACTCGGCGAGGCGGCCGTTTGGGCCGCTGCGGGCGAATCAAGCCATGCGATCAGGATGAGGGTTGAGATGACGAACGGTGCCGACCGGTGAAGATCGCGTCTCATGGCCAAAGAATACGAACCGCGCGTTCCTCGGTGAAGCGACCGGGCGGATCGCCCCATTTATTTTAGAAACGGGTGGGTCGATACGAGCCCGCTCCGTCTTTCTCAAATAGAGGCTCGTTTCTATCACCGCCTGAATGGGTTTTCGCGGCATGTTCTTGCCGCGGCGGGCGGTACGTCACTCCAGGGCTTCCGGAATCGAGAAAGGGTTCGTATGAAAAAAGTGTTATGTTGTGCCGCCGCGCTCGCACTGGCGGCGGGGACGCTCCACGCCCAGAGCACGCTGCAGTCGCCGGTGGGCGGTGTGATGCGCTATCGGGCCGACACCGGCTGGCTGGCCAACGCGGCGGCCGATAGCGCCGTGGTCGCGGCCTTCCCGGTGACGGTCGCCGACTCCAATTTCATCCGCGTGTATCTTGCGGACGTGGAACTGGCGGAGGGGAGCCAAGTGCGGTTTACATCCATGCGGGACGGCGAGACGCAGATTCTTGACGCAAAGTTGCTGGAGATGTGGGGGTATACCTCGGCGTACTTCAATGGCGACACGCTGCTTGTCGAGGTGATCGCCGCGCCGAACACGGTCGGGAATCGGATCGCGATCAAGGACGTGGGGTATGAACTGGGGGTTCAACCCGCGGGCGACGGTGCTCAGTGCGGAATCGTCGGCTCGGACAGCCGCTCCCCGTCGTCTGAATCGTGGTCCGGACGGATTATGCCGGTCGGCTGCTCGGGAACCGTGTACTGCAGCGGCGGTGCTGGCATGGTGACCGCGGGGCACTGTCTTGATGGTCAGTCGAACCTGGTGGTGCACTTTAATGTGCCCCCGAGCACCACCGGCTGTGGGACGGTGGCCCCGCCCGTGGCCGACCAGTTCCCCGTGCAGCCGGGCTTCCGGTTTAGCAACAACGGAGTGGGGAGCGACTGGGGCGTCCTTCGGATGGGCACGAACAACCTTGGGCAGACGCCCTTTTCCCGCTACGGCACCTTCCGCGCCCTGGGCGGCTCCGCTGCGGACAACACTGTGACCAGCATCTTCGGCTACGGCCTCGACACCACGTGCGTTCGGAGCCAGACGCAGCAGTTCAGCCCGGGGTCGATCACCGACGTCAACAACACCAATTACGATATTTCCAACGACGTCCGTGGCGGAAACTCCGGTTCCGGATACATCCGCAACAGTGACGGCGCGGTCGTGGGGGTGGTCACGCACTGCCGTCAGGACGGTCCGAACGTCGCACAGCGCATCGATCTCGCGGCGTTCGTGAACGCCCGCAACTTGCTCAACCCCTGCTCGGGCGGCGTGACTCCCTCCAACAATGGGTGCGGGCTCGCGACCGTGGTGGATCTCGGAAACTACTCCGGCACGACTCTGGGGGCTACGCCCGACGGGGTCGCGTCTTGCGGGTCCTCGACCTCCTCACCGGATGTGTGGTATTCGTTCCGTCCCGGTTGCGACGGCGAATATGTTTTCAACACCTGCGGCTCGTCGTACGACACGGTGATCAGCCTGCACACGTCGTGCGGCGGGGCAAGCCTGTTTTGTGACGACGACAGCGGCGACGAGAACGGGTGTGTCGGCAACCGCGATTCATTCCTCAGGGTCCCGTTGACGGGCGGCACCACCTACCTCCTTCGCGTCTCCGGTTTTTCCGGACTCGCCGGCAACTTCAACCTCAATATCGAGGGCGGCCCGGCCCCGTCCCACGACGGTTGCTTCAATCCCATCGGGGCGGTGGCCGGGGATATTTACGCCGGGAGCACCCTGTGCGCTTCCAACGATGGCTCCGCCGGTTGCGGCGCCTCGACCTCCAGTCCGGACGTGTGGTATTCCTACACACCCACCTGCTCCGGCGTCGCGGTGATCGATACCGCAGGTTCAACCTATGACACGGTGCTCTCGGTGCACAACGGCTGCCCCGGCACCACCAACAACCAAGTGGTCTGCAACGACGATGCGATCGGGCTCCAGAGCCGGGTCTCGTTTGATGCCGCGGCGGGGGTGACCTATCGCATCCGCATCAGCGGGTTCGCAGGCTGGTCGGGCTTCTATCAGATGTTCATCAACGACTGCACGCCCGACAACAACGCCTGTCACAGCCGGTTCGCGGTCTCCGACGGGTTGACGAATTTCACGACCGTGAACGCGACCACGGATGGTCCGGCCGAGCCGACCAACTGCTTCTTCGCGAGCGACGCCCAAATTTCCCAGGACGTCTGGTACGTCTATACCGCGTCCTGCACCGGCACCGCGAACCTCACCACCTGCGGCCTGGCGACTTGGGACACGGAACTCGCCGTGTACGCGGGCAGCCAGTGCCCTACCTTCGCGTCGGCGATCGCGTGCAACGACGATGCCTGCGGCTTCCGGTCAAATCTGGACTTCCCGACGATCGCGGGCCAGAACTACGTGATCCGCGTGGGCGGCTACCGCACCAGCGTCGGCAACGGTTCGTTCTCGCTCGTCTGCACGCCCGGCGCTGGCTGCGCATGGCAGACGCCCGGCGGCTGCGCCGGCGACTTCGATGGCGACAGTGACTTTGACTCCGACGACATCACCGGGTTTTTCGGGGCCCTTGATTCCGGCGACGGCTGCGCCGATGCCGACGAAGATGGGGACAGTGACTCGGACGATGTCGTTGAGTTCTTCAATCGCTGGGATGCCGGTTCCTGCTAACCCGGATCCGCCAGCCCTCCACCGGGCAAGGCGTGTCATTACCAAACGAGACGGGCGGGGCCGAGCGGTCCCGCCCTTTCATTTCAGTCCCATCTTTGCGTTGGTCGGGCCAAGCGGCCGAGGGAGCAATGGGTCCAAGTGAAGTTCGAGGTCCTCAGTCGCCCTCCCACCAAACCCCAATCCGACCGTTGCGGACAGTCAAGGTTATGGATACCTACTATCTACCTGACAAAAGGGCCGCCGCACTCTTGACCGAAGCGGGAGTACGCGGGGCCATTCTTATCTCTCGGAGGCTCCATGAATCGCAATTCGTTCGCACTGTGTACCGTTACCCTTGCCGCCCTAGCCGGGTCTATCGCGTTGGCCCAGCCCGCGACCAAGGGAACCAAGCCCGCCACTCCCGCCGCCCCGGTCAACTCCAAGCCCGTCACCGCGACTGCACCCGCCAAGCCCGTAGCCCCCGCCGCGCAGCCCGACATGAAGGGCATGCCGGAAGGAATGAAGTTGCCCGCAGGTTGGACGATGGAGGACATGACGGCCTGCATTCAGGCGGGAACGCCGGGCGACCAGCACGCCATGTTGACCAAGGGCGTGGGCAAATGGACGGGCTCGACGACGCAGTGGATGGGGCCTGATAGCGAGGGAATGAAGAGCCAGAGCACGTGCACCGTCACCCCGATCATGGACGGCCGTTTCGTCTCGATCGACTGGGCGGGCGAGATGCCGGGCATGGGGCCGTACAAGGGAATGGGAATTGCCGGCTTTGACAACGTCTCCCAGAAATATGTTTCCACCTGGATCGACAACATGGGCACGGGCGTGATGGTCGGTGAGGGAACCATGTCCGGCGACGGCAAGACGACGACTTGGAACTACCAGTACAATTGCCCGATCACCAAGAAGCCCGCGGTGATGCGTGAAGTCGAAACCGTCACCGGGCCCAACAGCAAAACGGTTGAGATGTACATGAACGACCCCAAGAGCGGCAAGGAATACATGATGATGAAGACCGAACTCACCCGCAAGGCGTGATTTCGCTCCGGCGTTGAAGACTATGGGACCCCGGGCCCGGTGCCCGGGGTTTTTTATGGACGATTTCTTGGGGGGCGACGCGGCACCTCAAAGCAGTCGCGGGTCAGGCCAATTCTGCCGCGGCCGCCACAACCGACCAAATCTCGAAATCCCGCTGTGGCTTCAGCCCCGATCGGAGTGCCCGGCAGGCCTCACGCAGGGTCGCCCCCGTCGTGATGACATCGTCCACGATCACGATCAGTGGAACGGACGAGCCCGGCAACCCGGAACCGGTGTCGGAGCCCGGAGCGTTGGCGAGGGGGACCCGAAGACTCATGGTTCGATGAACGTTGCGGCGCCGTGATTCGGCGGTGAGGCCGACCTGAGCCCGGCCGTTTTGCCGCGAGAGAAGGTGGGCCGTGGGGATCGGCAGATGCCATCCGATCTGCCGTGCAAGCCGGCCCGAGTGGTCGATGCCGCGGCGAAAGGTCCGCCAGCGCGTGGTCGGGATGGGCACCAGAACGGTGTCGACCGGTGAACGTCCTTCGGACAGCATCGCCCCCGCAAGAGAGGCAGCCATGGCGCGGCCGAGAACCTTGATAGCGGAGTGATTGCGCTCGAACTTGGCCTCGAGAACGCCGTCCCGCAAGACGTCGTCAAAGCGCCCGAGCCGGACCAGCCGTGTCCACGGCGTCGGATCGTCACGGCAGCGACCGCACCCGCCGGCTCCAAGATGCTGGGCCTCCGCCCGACGCAGAGATGCCCCGCACCGATGGCAGTATGCATCGGGCTCGTCGGCCTCCCAACCGGCCTCAACGATCCGTTCGTGGAGCGAAGATCGGAGGAGCCCCAGCCAAGTTCGCTCGATCGATTGCCACCAAAAGCGATCGGCGTCGGGCGGCGCGGCCCGAAGTCCGGTTGGGATGGTGAGAGTCGGGGCCGGCGGGGCGCCCAACGAACCGGCGTTGGGCGGCCAAACAAAGCGTGTGGGCTTGGGCGGTGGCATGACATCCGTTCGTAACAGTCAACAAGGCCCGCGGCCGGGCCGAAATCAGAGTCAAGAGTAACTCGAGCGACCGAAGGCTACGCCTACTTCAACTCCATCCTGACAATGTCCGCGCGGGCCACTTTCCGCTGTTCCTGGTCCAGCGAGGTTCCGGAAAGCATTTGCAGGTGGCCCGGCTGCACCAGCAGGAAGAGGCGGTTGACCTTGGCTTGGGAATGCGCGGTGATCAGCCCGGCCACAACGCCGAGCCGAACAAGGCTGAGGAGTGTCATGGACTCCTCGGTTCCGAGGAGTCGGGCGTGCAAGAGCGTGCCGTACGCCCGGTAAACTTGGTCTTCGATCGTCGAGAGCCGCTTGGAAAGCAGTTCGCGCCGCGCGGAGCGCTCGTACTCGACGACGCGGGGCAAGATCTCCTGCTGGAGTTCGGTCAAGATCGTCGCTTCGGACTTGCCCAGCGTGGTTTGATTGGAAATTTGATACAGGTCTCCGATAGCCTCGGATCCTTCACCGTAGAAGCCGCGGACCGCGAGCGCGATGTCGTTGGCGGCCCGTTTGACCTTCTCCAGTTCGCCGGTCAGCCGCAACGCGGGCAGGTGCAGCATGGCCGACATCCGCAGGCCCGTTCCGACGTTGGTCGGGCACGCGGTGAGGTACCCGAAGCGGGGCGCGAACGAGAACGGCAGCGATTCGCCGATGGCGTCGTCCACGCTGTCCAGAGTTCGCCAGCAGGCGTCGAGGCAGAGGCCGGGCATCACCGACTGCATCCGCAGATGGTCTTCCTCATTCACCATGATCGAGATCCGCTCATCCGGGACTGAAAAGAGGACCGCCCGCGGGTCTTCGGCGTTGCCGCCGCGAGACTTGGAGTGCTGCTTGGAAATGAGGTGCCGTTCGACCAGGATGGTGCGGTCGTTGACCGACGATTCGTGGAGGTTGATCCACACCATTCGGCCCATCGACTGGAGGCTGGTGGAGTGGGCCCGCACCGACTCCAGCACATGCATCCGCTCCCGCCGGTCGGCCTTGCCGACAAATCGGACCCCCGCCAGGTTGCGGGCCAGGCGCACCCGTGACGACAGCACCACATCGGAAGCTTCGCCCTCGCCCGCCAACCATGGAACGCCGGACCCCGGCGAGAGGTCGCCGGCCGATCCGGATGACGATGGGCTCTCGCTCACGGAGCGGGCTCCTCGCCGGGCTTGGGTTTTCGCCGCGACGCTCTGGCGGCCTCGGGCGCGGCCTCCTTGAGTTTCACAATCTGATCGCGGATTTTCGCAGCAGCTTCGTAATGTTCCGCGCCCACGGCTTCTTTGAGGCGGATCTGCAACTGTTCAAGGACCATGCCCAACTTGAACAGTTCCGGATCGCCCGGCCCGACTTTCTTGACGCGACCGACGGGCGTCGGCCCGGTCGCGGACGGCTCGGCGACGGCACGTTTGCCGGCGTCGCCAGACAGGCGAGTGTGGGAAGGCGATTTACCACGATGGGCGACGCCACCTTCATGAGCCCGTTCAAGGAGCGGGACTAACTGGGGCTCGAAGACTTTGTAGCAGTCGGCGCAGCCGAGCAGGCCGTGCTGCTTGAAATCGCTGAGGGTCGTCCCGCACACCCCGCAAACCGAGGCAATCGGGCGACCCTGAACAGAAACGTACACGGCCTGTGAAGCGGAACCCGTAGCGGCCGCGGCGGTATCCGGCAACACTCCCAATTGGATGGCACAGGCTTCGCAAAGATTCCGCTCGACCTTGGCGCCGTTGGTGACGGTGGTTTCGCGCACCGTAGCGGATTTGTCGCAGTGATCGCATTTCATCGCAGGTTCTAAAAAGAACCGTAGGGAAGCCGAAAAGCCTTCAAGCAGGTGAAAGCTGAGATGGACCGAGCCGTTTCCAAGGGCCGCCCCGCGAACGCATCCTCGACTTTTGTGAAACGCCGACAGGACTGGTCAGGAGTGATGACGTCACCACATCGTGTCGTTGAACGCACTGACATCTCACCCGCAACCGCCCGCGACGTCCCGGGCGCCCCGTTGAAAACCCGTGATTTCATTCGTCGGAAAACCCATCATGGGTGGCCCTCGAAAGGGTGGCGGGGATGTTCTTTGTTTAACGCAAGCCTCATCGCAGAAATGTGGCAGGGCGGAGAATTAGTCAGTAATGCGAGTGGTCGTGGTGGTGTCGGTTCCGTCTATATTCGTTTAAGGAGAGAGGTCGTGATTTCACCGAGGCAAGCACGGATCGGGATGGCGTTGTGTATTTTTGGGGCAGCGCCAGCGCTCGCTAACCCCGTACTGGAGAACGAAATCGACGGTGCCGCGATCAACAACTTACGCGGATCCGCCCAAAGTCTTCCGGACGGGGCATTTACGGCTAACGTCAACCCGCTCGTGTTCGGCAATATCCCGACGGCCAGCGTCACCGGGCGAGCCGGTGGAAGCGACATCGATTTCTATTCCTTCAACTCCCCGGGCGGGTTCGCTTGGTTTGATATCGACGGCGGAGCGGCTTTCGACAGTTACGTCGCGGTTTTTTCCGCCGATGGAACGCTGCTGGGCGACAACGACGACTCCTTTCCGACCGACCCAGGCAGTTCGACCGACCTCGATGCCTTCCTCGGGATGATTTCTCTGACGGGTGCGGGTCAGTACTTCGTCGCGGTGGCGTCGGCATCGAACACCGCGAACGCCAGTTTCACCGGCTCCCTGTTCACGGAACTGGCTCGCCCCGACGGAGAGTTCGGCGGCTACGCCTTCGGTGGCGCTACCCCGGGCGACTCTTCGTTCACCCTCGGCGGCCCGCAAGCTGGCGCCGAGTACACACTTCACATCTCGCTTCCCGCTCCGGCGTCCGTGGCGCTGCTCGCGGTGGGAATCGTCGGGTTCCGTCGTCGCCGCTAAAAACCCCGTTTTGCCCCCGCCCACTGCTTAAAGAGGAGGTTCCCCGAATGAAATCCGCTATCGCCCGGCTCCTGTTGGCTGCCACGTGTACGTCGTTGTGTTCGGCTACGGCCCTCGCTTCGTCCCACGCCGAAGCCCCCTTCGTGAAAGAGCATCCCAAGACCGACTCGACCGACGTGTACCTTTTCAACAGTTACGAACCCGGTCGCGAGGGCTTCGTGACCATCGTCGCCAATTACTACCCGCTGCAAGATCCTTACGGCGGGCCGAACTACTTCACGCTCGATCCCGACGCCGTGTACCAAATCCACGTCGACAACAACGGCGATTCGCGCGAGGACATCACGTTCTCATTCCGGTTTCAGACCGTGAACCGCAATATTTCCCTCGATGTAGGCGGCCAGAGCGTCCCTATCCCGCTGGTGATTGCCGGCGGCGTCGGCCCCGGCCCCGCCGATACGGCGTTGCTGAACGTCGTTGAAACCTACAACCTCTCCGTGGTGCGGGGCGACCGCTACACCGGTGCCAGCAACTCCGTGCTTGATCTCAGCAACGGCTCCGCCACGTTCCGCAAGCCGGTGGACAACATCGGCAACAAGACCATACCCGATTACGCGACCTACGCCAACGCCCACATCGCCAACATCTCACTGCCCGGTTCAGCCCTCACCGGTCGTGCGTTCGTGGGTCAGCGCAAGGATCCCTTCGTCGTGAACCTCGGCGAAGTCTTCGACCTCGTGAACACCAATCCGCTCGGGCCCGAGAGCGGTGAGGCCGACGACCTCGCCGACAAGAACGTCACGAGCCTGATCCTTGAAATCCCGGCCGCCTTCCTCCGCGGCAAGGCCGGAGACCCGGTCATCGGCGCATGGACCTCGGCCAGCCTCCCCCGCTCGCGAGTGCTCACGACCAACCCCACCTTTAGCAAACCCGCCTCCGAGCAGGGCACGTTCGTTCAGGTTTCCCGCTTGGCGATGCCGCTTGTGAACGAACTGGTCGTCGGCCTAAGGGACAAGAATCTCTTCAATGCCAGCCCACCCTCGGGCGATGGGCAGTTCGCGACTTACGTCACAAACCCGACGCTCCCGGTGCTCCTCAACACGCTGTTCGGCGTGACACCCCCGTGTCTGCCGAGGGCGGACCTTGTCTCGGTTTTCTTGACCGGCGTTACCGGCCTCAATCAGCCCGTGGGCGTTGTCGCTTCCGAAATGCTTCGTCTCAACACCAACACCGGCCCGAGCGGTATCCCCATCACTCCCCGCGGCTCGCAGAGCCGGCTCGGCGTTCTCGGTGGAGACCTCCAGGGCTATCCCAACGGGCGTCGCCCGGGCGATGATGTCGTCGATATTTCCCTCCGCGTGGTCATGGGCGCTCTCTACCCCGACGCCGGTGTCCCGGGCGGTTGCGCCCCTCAAGGCAATCTCCCCTTCACCGACGGTGCGTTCATTGACGATTCGTTCTTCGGAAATCAATTTCCCTATATCAACACGCCGCTCCCCGGGTCGCCCAACTGAGGTCACGTCGCGAGCGCAATGTTCCGTCGTTCAGCCCAACTTTCCATCTAAGGCGTCAACCACTTATCGCTCGTCAACTAATATCTGGGGTGGACGATCCAACGCGGTCGTTCACTCTTTTTCACAAAGCAGACCCCTGCCCTATCGAGATATCCCTGATGATCCGAACTCTCCAAACCCTGGCCGCCGCACTCTCGCTTGCGCTTTCCGCCGGGGCAGCGATCGCCCACGAGTACTGGGTTCTACCCGCACAATTCCATCCCGATAACAACGCGGTTTTGACCTTTCACCTTCAGGTCGGTGACGGCTTCCCGGGCGAGTCGCGGCCGCGCGACCCCACGAAACTGGAGCGGTTTTTCATCGAAGGTCCGGGTGGTCGGGCCGACATCGGCGGCATCGATGGTCGCGATCCGGCGGGGATGACGCGTCTGCGGGACGTCGGAGTTCACGTGGCGGCTTATGAAGGTAAACCCACCGTCATCACGTTAGAGGCCGAAAAATTCAATGCCTATCTCAAGGAAGTAGGACTCGACCACATCGTCAAGGACCGCGCGGATCGGGGAGAGACGGCCAAGGAAGGCTCCGAAGCCTTCCAACGATGCGCAAAAACCGTCATCTGCGTCGAGAAGACCAACGCCGCCGAGGTTTGGAAGAAAGCACTGGGCCTCAAAGTGGAATTTGTGCCCCAGAGCGACATCTACGCGCACGCGGCGGGCGATGAGATACAATTCCTGCTGCTCTCGGACGGCAAACCCATGCCCGATACCCTCGTGCGGGCCACCAACGCCGCAGCTCCCCAAGAGTGGCTGAAAGTCCGCACCGATGCGAACGGGTTAGTCAATTTCAAGTTCGAGACCGCCGGAACGTGGCTCATCAACTCCATCCGCATGGAACGCCGGCCCGACGGCAGCGAAACCGACTGGCTCAGCACATGGTCATCGCTGACCTTCGAGTTGGCCCCGGCCCCGGCGGCACCGACGCCACCACCTGCGCCGGCCGCAACGCCCTGAGAGGCTCGACAGGATCGCGCTCGCGCCGGTTGCGGAAGGCAGCGGCGGGGTTACACTGCGCCCCACCGATGCTGCCGCTCTTCACCGCCGCAATCTTTCTCTCCGCAGCGCTGCTCTTTCTCGTTCAACCGCTCACCGGAAAGCTGCTGCTGCCGCTCCTGGGGGGCAGCCCTTCGGTCTGGAACACCTGCATGGTGTTGTTCCAAGGACTGCTGCTGCTGGGGTATCTCTACTCCCATCTAATCGGAAAGTTGAGACGCCTCGGGGTCCAGGCGGGCGTGCATGTCACGGTCCTGGCAGTCGCCGCGCTGCTGCTGCCGATCGCCACGCGTGAGGGCACTTGGAGCGACCGATCATCCCCCACTCTCTGGCTGCTGGAGACCCTTCTCCGCACCGTTGGCCTTCCGTTCTTCGTGGTCGCGACCACCGGACCCCTGCTCCAGCGATGGTTTTCCCGCACCGACCATCCGGCCGCTAAAGACCCGTACTTCCTGTACGCGTCCAGCAACATCGGCAGCGTGGTGGGGCTGCTCGTCTTTCCGTTTGTGCTCGAGCCGCTCCTCTCGCGAACCGGGCAGTCGATGGTCTGGACGGTCGGCTACGGACTGCTGGCGGCGCTTCTCGTGGCCGTCGCGACGACCACTCTCAGACGTTCCGAGCCGAGCCCGCCCCCCGCCCGCACGATCCGGTCGCCCGCTGCGAAGGGGGCAGTGAACGACCTGGGAATCGTGGACTGGCGTCGGCGGGCGTATTGGATCGCGCTCGCCTTTGTCCCGTCTAGCCTCATGCTCGGCGTCACGCAGCACGTCTCCACGGACGTCGCGGCGGTGCCCTTGCTTTGGATCATCCCGCTCCTCATCTATCTTCTCAGTTTCGTCTCGGCGTTCTCCAAGCGGGCCCGAGTATCCACGCGGATTTTGGGTCGCCTGCTCCCGATCGGGCTCCTCACCCTCATTTATATGTTTTTGGCCGGGTCGAGAAGCCCTGTGCTGGTCATCGCCGGCTCCCATCTCGCGGTCTTCGCCGTGGTCGCGTTGCTGGCTCACACGCGGCTCGCCGACGACCGTCCGGACGCAACGAGCCTCACGCAGTTTTACCTCTGGATGTCCGTCGGCGGTGTGCTGGGCGGGGTGTTCAACGCGCTCCTCGCACCGCTGCTCTTTGACTTCGTTCTCGAGTACCCCATCATGCTCGCCGCGGCGTGCCTGCTCACACCGCGGGCCGCAGCGGAACTCGGCGAACGAACCACCACGCCGCAAGCCGTGCGGCTGACGCGTCTGGGGTTGATTGTGTTGGCCGCCGTGGCCGCCGCCGCCTCGCTATACCTCGCGGAGGTCTCGATCACCTCGACATGGATCGACCGGGCCGTGGGCGGGTCCGATTCTCCCGCGTTTCTGTATCTCTCCGCGTTCATGCGGGCCGGTCTGCCGACCCTCGTCGCCGCCGGGGCGCTGCTGGGGAACGGATCGCTGCGGTTCGCCACGGTCACGCTCATCCTCGCGGTCGGGTCGCCATTTGTCGGCCTGGGAGGGCAGGTTCGGGAAGTTGAGCGGACGTTCTTCGGGGTGCACCGCGTCACGACAAACGCCGACGGCACCTTGAACGTGCTGCATCACGGGACGACGCTCCACGGCTTGCAGTTGAGGCCTTGGCCGGAGCGGCCCCAAGATGCGAACCGGATAGATCCCGAGACCAGGAACCGGCTCTTCTGGGGGAATCGAATGCTCTTTTCGCCCGAGCGGCGTGCGGAACTAGTCTACCTGCTTCCCACCAGTTATTACTACCCCACCGGCCCCATCGGCGACGTGATGGGGATGCTGACAACGCAGGATCGTCTCAAGGAGATCGCCGTCATCGGCATGGGCACCGGCTCGCTCGCGGCATATTCCCGTCCCGGCAGCCGCTTCACCATGATCGAGATCGATCCCGCAGTCAAACGAATCGCCGAGACCCCGGACTATTTTTCGTTCATCGCCGATTCCGCAGGCGCCATCGACATCCGCGTCGGCGACGGTCGGCTGGTCATGGGCGATTTCTCGGACCGCGCGTTCGATCTGATCGTCGTCGATGCGTTCAGTTCGGACGCCATCCCGGTCCACCTCCTCACCAAAGAAGCCGTCGAGATGTATCTCTCCAAGCTGAGCGACCGCGGCGTCCTCGCGTTCCACACCAGCAACCGCTATTTCGATCTGTCGCCGGTTTTGGCCCGCGCGGCCAGCGAGATCGGGGCCGTCGCGTTCGAGCGGAACGACAACGCGTACCCCAAAGCCGAAGCCGCAGAATTCAAGAAGGACTCGACGTGGGTGGTGCTCTGCCGCGACACCGAGCACTTCCAGCCGCTGGCGACGCTCCCGAATTGGAAGCGGCTGCAGGTGCGCCCGGGCGATCCGTTGTGGACCGACGACTACTCGAACCTGATGGACGTGTTCGTCGGGTGGTAGGCCGCAGGGAAGTCACGAAAAGTCACGGCAAGTCACGCGAATCAGGAAAGCCCAGACCCCGCACGCGTGCGTTCTTCAACGTTGCCCCTAACCTCACCCCCGCATGAACCTCACCTATTCGACCGCCGGCGAATCGCACGGCCCCGCGCTGGTTGTCATGATCCACGGCATCCCCTCCGGCGTCCCGGTCGATCTCGGTTTCATCAACAGCGAACTCAAGCGGCGGCAGGGTGGGTATGGGCGGGGTGCCCGGCAACGCATTGAGGAAGACACCGCCGAGCCCCTCACGGGCGTCCGCCTGGGCCGCACCACCGGAGCGCCGATCACTCTTCTCATCCGTAATCACGACTCGCGTCTCGACGATCTCTCCAGGACCCCGCCGGTGTACCGGCCCCGGCCCGGCCACGCCGACCTCGCCGGCAGCGTCAAATGGCTGACGACCGACTGCCGCGAAACCCTGGAACGGGCCAGCGCCCGCGAGACCGCGAGCCGCGTGGCCGCAGGAGCGCTCGCCCGCTGTCTGCTGCGCGAGTTCGGGATCGAAGCGTTCGGGTTCGTGCGCTCGATTCTCGATTCCGCCAGCCCCGTTGAGGTGACCGAGTCCAACTGGCCTTCCATCCGAACCCAGCGCGATGCCAGCGACACCTACTGCCCGGACGACGCCGCGACGCAGCGCCAGTGCCAAATCATCCGGCAGGCCAAGATCGATCAAACGACCGTCGGCGGGCTGATCGAGGCCCACATCTTTGGTTGCCCGCCCGGACTGGGCTCTTGTGTCGACTGGCGAGACAAACTCGACGCCCGTATCGCCTACGCGGTCATGGGTATCCAGGCCATCAAGAGTGTGGAGATCGGGCTGGGCAAAGAAGTGGCGGCCCGCCCAGGACACGACGTGCACGACGCCATCGGGTTCGACGAATCACAGCGAGAACGAAGCACCCTCGGCTTCACCCGGTCCTCGAACAACGCGGGCGGCACCGAGGGGGGCATGACCAACGGACAGCCGGTGGTCGTGCGGGCCGCGATGAAACCGATCGCAACCCTGCTCCGCGGCATGCCATCGGTCGATCTCAACTCCAAGCAGCCCGAGCAGAGTCAGTACGAGCGAAGCGACGTGTGTGCGGTGTCTGCGGCGAGCGTCGTGCTGGAAAACGTCGTCGCGTTCGAGGTCGCGCGCGTGCTCCGTGACAAATTTTCGGGCGACTCACTGACGGAGACGAAATTGCAATTCGATGCGTACATGGAACACGCGCGGATTCTCCCGCTCGAGCCCCCGCACACCCGTCTCGCGTGAACGTCACACACGCGCCGCCCGGTCACCCGGCGACGCCGTCACGGCTGTCGGCTGAAGAATTACCCACAAGGGGTTACCGGTATTTGTCAACCGACGGATCGCGACCGTCGTCGCCCAGCCACGCTTCCATGTCGAACTCGTCCAGCGAGATTCGCCCCGGCCACATGCGAAGCGCCTGCACCAGCAGCGGATCGATCCCGACGGCGCTCGGCCTTTGGGGATTCTCTGATTGATTCTCCCCGCCCTGTTCCGGAGCAGGCGCCGCCGGCCCATTCGGTGAAATCGGCGGCAGGGCGGCGGCCGCGGGGCCGCGCTTGGGTGGCCTGCTCACCAACGAACTTTTCTCCGGTGCTGCTTTCGCATTCTCCGGCGCACCCGCGATCGCCGACGGAGACTGCATCGTGGGTTCCACTCCGAACTCGCGCAACCATCGTTCAGTTTCGCCCGGCGACAGCGGCAGATCGCTCGCAAAGGCCGGACGGAGCGGTCGGAAACCGCCCCCTCCCCGCTGCACGTCGCTCACCAGTTCCACTAGGAACTCGTCGCTTCGGACCCATCGTGATTTGAGCCCGCGGGCCGCGCGTCCGAGCCGCCGGTCGCTGCTCACGACCGTGATCGCCCGAGTTCCCCCGAATCGGGCGAGCAGGGTTTCGATGAGGCTGTCCGCATCCCGGCCCCGCCCTGCGAACAAGATCCCTTGGAAATCGGCGGCCCTGGGTTCGCGCCCCTTGAGAATGGCGTGAGCCGCCGCATCGTCGGCGGTGGGGGACCCAAAGCCATCGCACACCAGGAACGTCTTCCCTTTGCCATACCGGCTGATCGCCACCAGGTCCGCCAGACCGAGCACATCAAGCCCGGCCAGTTCGGGCGGGAGGACGCCGGTCACGTGCAGAACGTTGTACACATCGACGATCAACATTCTTCGATAGGGTAGAGAGTGCCGAGCGTCACGCCGACCTCAAACCAAGTGATTACACCGAATGTTCCGGAAATCAGTCCAAAGAAGATGCCCTGGGACCGTTTTTTTCGCTTGGATACATGTGCGGATGTGGTAGGATGTCCTGCTCTCATCAAGGAGTGTAAACGATGCGGACCGTGATTTTCGTAGTTGCCGTGGCCCTGATGGCCTTCTGCTCGACTGCCAAGGCCCAGTTTTCCATCGACTGGTACACGATCGACGGCGGTGGCGGAACCTCTGCCGGCGGCACGTTCGAACTCTCCGGCACCATCGGCCAGCCCGATGCCGGCCCCGAGATGACGGGCGGAACCTTCTCCCTGACCGGCGGTTTCTGGGCCGGAGCGGGCGTCCCCTCCAACCCGTGCCCGTGGGGTGCCAGCGGCTGCACCGCCGATCAGGACGGCGACTTCGACGTCGATTCCGACGACATCATCCTGTTTTTCTCGAACTTTGAGAACGGCGATTCCTGCGGCGACCAGGACGCCGACGACGACGTTGATTCCGACGACATCAACACCTTCTTCGGACTCTTCGAAGCCGGCGGCTGCTGAACCCCGCGCTAAACCGGCCGGTTCCGATGCCCGCCGCCCGGCCACCCGACAGATACAGACGACATCCCACGCCGCGAACCCGACTGGGGTTCGCGGCGTTTTTTGCTGCCTTATGTGGCCCGGGCGGCCCACCCGAGCACACCGCTCGGGATCGCAGGGCCACATTTGGAATTTCGTGGCGGATTGGATGCCCCTTTCTCGCGTTCTCTCGGTCGAGGGGATTCCTCAAGGAGGTGCAGGATGTCGCGAACATGCTGTGTTGGAATCGTGGTGGCGTTGGGCGCGTCGGTCCCGGCGTCGGCCCAGTTGATCACCATTAGCAACCCAAGTTTTGAGGCCAACCCGGCACCGCCCAACGGGTTCCCGGTCCTGATTCCCACGGGGTGGCAGTTGCACGATCCTTCCCGGATCATCGACTTCGGGAACGATGCCGTGGGGGTCTTGAACCCGACGGGCTCAACCTTCTTCCCCGCGGGTGCTCCGCTAGGAAGCAACGTTGCGTTGGTATTCATCGCTCAGGACGTCGGGGCCGGCCCCGCAGGCTTGAGACAGTCGCTTGCCGCCAATCTGCTGGCCGAGCGGCGGTACTCGCTGACTGTGGAGGTGGGGAACATCGCTTCAGGAGTTGGCAATCCGCCATTTGACTTCTTCTTTGATCTCGACGGGTTTCCTGGATATTCGGTGCAGTTGCTCGCGGGCGGGGTCGTGGTCGGGGAGGACCTCAACACCCTCGCGTCAGAGATTCCGGAAGGTGAGTTCCGGCTGAGCCGCGTGGTGGTGGATGTTCCCGCTGGGCACCCGATGGCGGGCACTCAGTTACAGATCCGGTTGCTCAACCTCAACATCCCCGGCACACCCATGGAGCCGGCAATCGAGGTGGACTTCGACGACGTTCGTCTCTCGATGGGTCCGATTCCTGAATGCCCCGGCGACTTCGACGGCGATTCCGACACCGACTCAGACGACGTCGTGCTCTTCTTTGGGGCGTGGGATGCGGGTGACAACCCGGCGGATGTGGACGATGACGGCGATACGGATTCGGACGACATCATCGTGTTCTTTGCAGCGTGGGACAGCGGCTGCTGAGCGCGCGTGAAGAATCGAGCCGTTGGCGACGCGAACAAAGCACCTTATTTTGGTTCGTGAACTGCGGGATCGAACCAGTCGGGCGCGAAGGGCGGCATCGGAACGACCTCGAAGCGGAGCAGGGCTGGCGGCGGCAAGCGGCCGGGCCGAGCTTGGGGGCCGGGGTTCAAACGGCGCGCAGTGTCGGGGCCAAGCCCGGAAGCATCGCGCGGATGTTCGGGCCTCGAACCATCGGGCCTCGAACCATCGGGCCTCGAACCATCGGGGCGTTGGGCTGGCGCAGGGCGGTACTCTCGCGGACGGTCGCCTATCGGGCCGCCTCGATCACCCTCGGGAGCACGCCCTTCAGGTCCCCGTTCGCGCAGCGGCGGACGGTCGCGTGATCCGGGATCACCCATGCGAGCAATGTGCGCCTTCGCTTCATCAATTGCCGCTTGGCTCCAGCGAAGATCAAGACGGGTGACGGCCAGGGAGGATTGGTCGAGGCAGACCGAAACTTCGGTGGGGCGGCGGCGCGGGCCCATGGGGCGCACGGTCCCCACAATCACGCGCTGTGGGCGTCCGTTGAGTTCAATGGAATCCGAGACGTTGAGGTCATAATCGCGTGCCAGCACCACGAGCACTTCTTCAGGGCTTGCGATCAGGGCATCGTCGGCCAGGTGCAGCCACCCCGGCCAGGCCCGACGCGGCTCGGCGCGATCGACGGCCCCGTCCGGGCGCACGGCCCATTCACCGGTTTCGTTGCGGCCCACAATCAGTCCTTTGCCGTCGGCCGCCTGGGTCGTCAGGAGCATGCGGTCGGTCGGGGCAAGGTCGAGCGTGCCCACCTCGCGCGGGGCCTGACCAACTTCCGGAGTGACGATCAGGGCGTACCGCCGCGGGCCAACGTTGTCTGAATTGGCGATGGACGCGTGAACGAGCGCTTCGGCGTTCTGAGTGGTATTCGAGAACAGCAACCCTAGCGTGCCCACCGCCAGAATGAGCGCGGCCGCCGCGGCGAAGATTCGAAGCAGTGGAGAAGGCCGCCTCAGTGGGAGCACCTCCGTGGCGGAGGCGGCCCGAATCGCGAGGAGAACCCGCCGAGATTGGCTTTCGGGTGTGTCGCGGTTGCGGGATTCAATGAGACCGTGGATCACGAGTTCATCCGCGGTGGTCGCTGCGGATTCATATTCGGCGAAGCGTTCATCGAATCGCCCAGTGAATTCGTTGCCGGGTGCGGGCTCGGTGTTCATTTCATGCCCTCCGTTTCCATGATCGCCGGGAGGGACAGGCCCCCGTTCGGCCGCAAGGCCGAGGCGACTCGGGTGTCGGCACCCAAGCACGTGGCCAGCGCCTGCCGGGCTCGCTGCACCCGCTTCTTGATCGTCTCTTCCATTTCGCCTCGGGATTCGGCGATGTGCTTGAGCAACATGCCTCGGCCGTACGCGAGTTCCACGGCCTCGCGCATGGCGGCGGGCAGACGCGACATGCATTCGGCGAGTGTGGTGAGATGCTCGCGGAAGGAGTCGCCGGAGGAGCGTTCGAGCGTGCCGTAACGATCGCCTACCGCCGCGAGGATCTCGGGGTCGAGCGTCGTGGGTCGGGCTTTGCCCTTGCGGAAGGCGGCCATGACCAGGTTGCCGGCGATGCCGCGGAGCCACGGGCCGAACGGGCGCGTGCGGTCGAAATCAGGGAGGCGACGCCATGCGACGATCATGGTTTCCTGAAAGAGGTCGTCGATGGCGGCGGGGTCGCGCACGGTCGATCGGAGGTAGGCGATCAGCATGTCGGCATGCGCGCGAGCGAGGATCTCAAAGACATCCGATCCGGAGGCGCGCGGCGCTTCGGGCTGGGGATTTGGGCTTGAGATTGGCACGTTCTTTGGTATTGTGGCGGACCGGGGCGCGGGGGACAGGTCCAGGACAAAATGGGAAGCCAACGGATGAACGCAGGGGAGAGAGAGGCGAAGAAGCCAGGAAGGCGTATGGGGGTTCGCAATCTCGACTTCTGAAATCGAGGATTGAGGTTTGGGGGCCCTGAGTCCTGATCTCCCCAATGGTTGCTGTTCTGTCTTCCTTGAGATTCTCTGTCCCCCCCGCGTTCATGCCACGCGCTTTTCGTACTTTCTTAGTGTCCCCCCGATAAGGGCCAAGAACAACTAGGCGACGCAGCCGGTCTGGAGATCGGGATGACCAGAGATACGGGATACAACTCATGGCGAAGTACGGACGGTCGGTGGGGGGTTGGGTGGTGGCCGGGGCGGTCGTGGGGACGCCGTTGGCGGCCGCAGCGGTGTTAATGGCAGCGTATCTTGCGTTCGCGACCGTGCCGCCCGTGCCCGTGCCGCCCGAGAACCCGATCACCGAGCAGAAACGAGTCCTTGGGAAAATCTTGTTCTGGGACGAGCAACTCTCAACGAGCGGCACGGTGTCGTGCGGGACGTGTCACACGCCGACCCGCGGATTCACGGATAACCGTCTGGCC
>Ga0163144_10004950_pt1 | contig 29802 bp, 25 predicted proteins | sample OliLak19BULKMAT1_FD_123175 | JGI IMG/M metagenome (GOLD analysis project Ga0163144, IMG submission 123175) | Freshwater microbial mat bacterial communities from Lake Vanda, McMurdo Dry Valleys, Antarctica - Oligotrophic Lake LV.19.BULKMAT1 | ecosystem: Environmental > Aquatic > Freshwater >...
GCGGCAGAAACAGACAGACCATTTTGCCTGTTACCATTTAGTGCTTACAAGCTATGGCACCTTGCGTTCTGATAAAGCGCTGTTTGAGAAAGTGCATTTTCAGGCCATTGTGCTTGATGAAGCACACGCCATTAAAAACTATGATAGTGCAACGGCCAAGGCCGTCTTTGCCCTTAGAGGGGGGTTTAATCTTTCACTTACGGGCACACCCATAGAGAATAATCTTATGGAGCTCTGGAGCCAGATGCACTTTTGCAACCCTGGCCTGCTGGGCACTGCCAGCCAGTTTAAGACTACGTATGCCCAGGCCATAGAGCGGCAAGCAGATAAGGGCAAAGCAGAGCGCCTGCGCAAGATGATAGCCCCGTTTTTGCTGCGCCGCCTTAAGCAACAAGTGGCCCAAGACCTGCCCCAGAAAACAATACAGACCCTGTATTGTGAGCTTACAGAGCCCCAGCGCCATGTATATGAAAAAGTGCGATCTGCTTACCGCACCACCATTTTAGAGAAGCTAGAAGATGGGTCTATGGCCCAAAACCGCTTTTTGGTGTTGCGCGGGCTCACCCACCTGCGGCAAATTGCCTGCCACCCCAGCCTTACAGAGCCAGACTACACAAAAGATGCTGGCAAGTTTGAGTCTATACGTTACAAACTGCAAGAGGTACTAGATGAGGGCCATAAGGTGCTGGTTTTCTCTCAGTTTGTGCGGCACCTGCACCTGGTGCGCAAGTATTTAGATTCTATAAAAGCCCCGTATGCCTATCTGGATGGGCAAACCCGAGACCGCAGCCACCAGGTAGACACCTTTGAGCAAAGCCCACACATACAAGTGTTCTTGCTAAGTTTAAAAGCAGGCGGCGTGGGCTTAAACCTAACCGCTGCAGATTATGTGTTTATGCTAGACCCCTGGTGGAACCCAGCCGCCGAGGCCCAAGCCATAGACAGGGCACACCGCATAGGCCAGATGAAACCTGTATTTGTGTATAAATTTATAACCAGAGACACCGTGGAGGAGCGGATTTTAGAGCTGCAAGAGCGCAAAGCTGCTTTAGCAGATGCCCTTATACAGGCAGATGATAGCCTTGTGCGCCAGCTGTCTGACGATGATTTACGGTCTCTGTTTGGCTAATTCAAGGAAATTTTATTCTAATTAGTCTAGTATAACCTATAGTTGGGCAGCCGGCGATAGAAATACCGCTTGGCTTCTGTTTCTTTGTACTGGGTATACTGCACCTTGGTGATACTGCCTCTTGCTGATACTGCCCCGTAGCTACACCTGCTTGCTAAGAGCACCCTTTCTATTTCTAATGTTGAAAAACCGAATTTTGCTCCGCTTTCTTTTAACAGCAGGTGGTCTATATATCCTCTGGGACTTTATCTACAAAAACGTTTTTGAAGAAGAAGGCGTGGCCATACGTAAAGTGGCTGAGCACGTGGCAGCCGTATCGGTTGGGGTGCTTAATGTATTAGGGTTTAATACTGCTACAAAAGATTTAGGCGGCTTTAAAACCCTTATAACCTTAGATGGACAGTCTCTTGTATGGATAGACTCTGGCTGCACGGGCCTCACACTTATGGCATTGTTTGCTGGGTTTATACTGGCATACCCTGGGCCAATAGCTAAAAAGGCGTGGTATATACCCTTTGGGCTGGTTGTTATATATTTAGTGAATGTGATACGGGTAGTGGTGCTGGCCATTAATCATGTGTACTCTCGTGGTAGTTTTGATTTTAACCATAAGTACACCTACACCTTGGTAACGTATGGGGCAATATTTTGGCTTTGGATGTTATGGGCAAACCGGCTATCTGGCGTAAGCTTATCTGGCGTGTTGCAAGCAGCAGACAACCCAGCAGACAACCCGGCTGAGAGCCCGGCAGAAAACCCAGCGGACAACCCGGCAGGCAGCCCAGCAAACAGCCCGGCAAAAGAGCCATCCAATAAAAACGCCTAACCCGTGGCATTACCACAAAAAGTAAGGGCGTGGGCAACAGGTTTTTGGGTGGGGGTGCTGTTTCTGCTTACCCAGTTTTCTGCCTCGGTGGTTTTTAGACTTTCTTATGGGGCTTACAAGCTTTTGTTTATATCTGCCATAGGTATACCTGCCAAGTGGGTTGCGCAGGCTACAGGGTTTAATACCTATACGGGGTTTTTCTGGGGTAAGGTGTTTTATACGCTGTTAATACTGGGTAGTATGGCTGCTGCTTTATACAGCTATGCCCGTAACAAGCGCGAGTTTCAGCTGTGTATGGGGCTGGTGGGCATTGCTTTGGCATGTGTAGTGGTATCTAATGTGGCCAGTAAAGTGCTGCACAGCTTCTGGTTACAGACATTTAGCCGAGATATGCTGGAAGTTCTTACTTCCCCGTTTCCAGTGTTATTTCTTATTCCCGTGGTGATTCTTTACCGTAATACAACACAGAGGCCTGTTGCCCCTCGTGGAAACGTGCAAAAATAGCTTTGCTCACACATGTAATATAGGGATAACATAGGGGCAGGTAGCGTGTTAGGGCTTGGGCTAAGTTTGTTCAGGTCTTTACACGCCAGCCTATGATCTATAAGATTACCCTTAAAAACTCCGACAAAACAGTGCTTTTAGCGGACGATGGGTATAAACTCGTTACAGAAAACCCCTACTTGCAAACGATAGATTTTATGAAAAATCTACGCATGCACTCAAACGGGTACGCGTTCTATCAAAAGAACCATCCGGACAAGAATGGGGGCTACCGCAGCGAGACTATATACCTGCACAAGTTTTTGGCTGAGGCTCTGATGCCCAGGCCCGAAAGCCAAGAACAATTGTATGTGATGTTTCAAAACTCTAACCGGCTAGACTGCCGCACAGAGAATTTGATCTGGGCCTCACGGTCTATCATCACCCGTAACACCAAAAAGAACACCAGCAAGAGTGGGTTCCGCGGTGTGTACCAAGACGGTAACAGCTACCGTGCCACCTTGTACAAAGGTAAAGAGCGCTTCGAGCTCGGATTCTTTAAATCTGCCGAAGAAGCCGCCCGGGCATACAACTCAAAAAGCGAAGAGCTCTTTGGTAAAACCCGCTCCCTTAACAACTTTGGTTTAGGGCTAGACCCTTTCAAAGCATCAGACAATCAAGACCAATAGGGCCCAGCCCAACAGGCGTATATTCAGGCATCTGTCTGTGCACCGTGGGCTAATTTACCCTTTTGGTTCTATCATTGGCATATTTACCGCACCTTAGAGGGGCACGAGTTGTAAAAAACTCTTGCCCCTTTTATTTTTACAGACTGGCATAAGGCAAGCACCCCATCTGCCATCATTTTGTAAGAGCTCTGATAGCCACCTACCCCTTTTTGATAGTGCATCTTGAGCCCCCACTGGTGCTCTTTTTTATACTGATAATAATGACCCAAACACACACCACACCCTCTAACGGGGCACAAAAGCTTGCCGCCCTGCCGTTAGATCCAGAATATGCCCACGGTGCCAATAATGCCATTGTGCACTGTTTGCGCTTGCAGCCTACAGAAACCATTACCATCATTACAGATGAGGCATGTATGGATATTGCTGCCGCACTTTACCATGTGGTGCAAGAAGTGGGGGCTACCACACACGTAATTGTGCTAGAAGATTACGTAGGCCGCCCTACATTAATAATGCCTCAAGTAGCTCTAGATGCCCTAGAGGTGAGCCACGTTTCTATTTTTTGTGCCCGTGCCCAGCGCGGAGAGCTGGCAGCCCGCAGGCAAATGTCTGATGTGGTGAACCGCCGCCGCATACGCCACGCCCATATGGTAAATATTAATCGCCAAATAATGATGGAAGGCATGCGGGCAGATTTTTTAGCTGTAGATGTTCTCTCTCAAAAATTAATAGATAAAGCCCGCCTAGCACGTACAATTACCGTAAAATCTGCTGCAGGCACAGACATTACAGCAACCTTCTCTCAAGACCTTAAATGGCTTAAAACCAGCGGTATTATTTCTCCTGATAAATGGGGAAACCTGCCCGGTGGCGAGATATTTACCAGCCCCCTGCGTGTAGATGGCACTTTTGTAACCGATGGCGTGGTAGGAGACTACCTGTGCGAGAAATACGGCGTACTGCAAGCCACCCCCCTTTATATTGACATTACCGATAGCCGCATTACTGGCCTGCGCTGTGATAATAAGGAGCTGCTAGAGGAGTTTAATGCCTACACCCACACCGACGAAAACTCAGATCGGGTGGGCGAGTTTGCCATTGGCACAAACCTTGCCGTAAAGCGGGCCATAGGGCACATACTGCAAGATGAAAAACTACCTACGCTACATATGGCCTTTGGCCACCCTTACTCTGAGCATACAGGCGCTAGCTGGGTAAGCAGCACCCACATAGATTGTGTGGGCCTGCAATGCAGCATTTGGTTTGATGGGGAGCTTATAATGGAGCATGGCGCCTTTGTTTTTGAAGCCTAAAACGTAAGAAAAGCATACCAATTTGCGCCTGGTGTAAAAAGCCGGGCGCTTTTTTTAGCAGAAGAAAATCTGTTAGATACCCCTAATTTTACTCTGCCCCAATTACTACCAGCCCCTATGGTCGCACACGTCCACCAGAAATACAACCAGCGTTTTACAGAGGAGAGGTACCAAGCCCTTTTAGCCCAGATAGAAAATGACTGCCCGGGCCAGCTAGAGTTTCGTATTTCAGAAACCCCAGCTTTTATGGATAAAGCCCTAAAGGAGAAACTTATAGAAGCCGGGGAATACGTGGTCTCTTTTCTTAAAAGGGCAGATTTAAAAGAGCTTACTGCCGCTGCCATACCTGCTGGTTGTAACGTGCCTGGTGAGCCAGCCCATTCTCATTATTTGACGCTTGATTATGCCATCTGCCAAAATGCTATTACAGGTGACTTAGAGCCAAGAATGATTGAGTTGCAGGGGTTTGCGAGTTTGTTTGCGTTTCAAGAATATTTTTCTGGCCTGTTGCCTAACTACCTCTATGTGCCAGAGGGGTACAGCTATTTCTTTGATAAGACTATGAACGGGCAAACCTTCATAAGTTTGCTAAAAAGTACTATTTGCGGCACCTACAAGCCAGAAGAGTGTGTGTTACTAGATATTGAGCCCGATAAACAAAAAACCCGCGTAGACTTTTTCTGCACTCAAAAACTTACCGGCGTAGAGGCCGTGTGCCTTACCAAGCTAGAAGTAGAAGGTAATAAAGTGTACCGGCGCACTGCTAGCGGCCGGCGCGTGCAAGTGAAGCGGATATACAACCGCGTTATTTTTGATGAGCTGCAGCAACGCTCAGATCTCACTTATTCTTTTGATTTTAGCGCCAAGTATGAGCTGGAGTGGACTGGGCATCCCGGGTGGTTTTTCCGTATAAGCAAATACCTGTTGCCCTATCTAGACCACCCCAGCGTGCCCAAAACCCACAGGCTTACAGAGTTTGCCCCAGCACAAGACCAGCTGGCAAACTATGTGCTAAAGCCGCTTTACTCGTTTGCCGGGCAAGGTGTAGTTTTTGATGTAACACAAGCAGATATAGATGCGGTGGCAGACCCTAAAAACTGGATATTGATGGAGAAGGTGCACTATGCCCCTGCCATAAAGGCCCCAGAATTTGACGTAAAATGCGAGATCCGCATGATGTACCTGTGGCCAGATGGCGCTGAGCGCCCCACCCTAACTACCAATCTTATTCGCCTGAGCCAAGGCACTATGATGGGGGTCCGTTTTAATAAAGACAAAACCTGGGTGGGCGGCAACACAGCCTATTTAGAGATGTAATGGCCTTAAAGAAGCAGAGCAAAAGTTTTTTAAAGAAACAATAAAGCAGCCTGCCCCGTTATATTTGCATTCTCTACGTTTATCTAATGTTTGCCAATAACCACCACAGCCATTTCCATCTGGTGCATGTATGCACTAGGCAGGCATGGTGTGGGTAAGGCGTTGCAGCATTATCCGTTAGGTAAATAACCAAACAACATCATAGGCCTGCCCCCACCGGGGTGGGCCTTTTTTTTTATTATGAAACTAAAATTAGCTGTTCAGAAATCTGGGCGCCTGCACGAGGATTCTATCCGCCTGCTAAAAGAGTGCGGTATAGACATAAACAACGGGCTCAACCGCCTAAAAACAGAGGCGAGCAACTTTCCTATGGAGGTGCTTTATCTGCGCGATGACGACATACCCCAGTATGTGCAAGATGGCGTGGCAGATATTGGCATTGTGGGGCAAAATGTGCTGCTAGAAAAAGCTGTGCACATAACAGAAGTGCTGCCGCTAGGGTTTGGCAAATGCCGCCTTGCGCTGGCCGTGCCCAAAGGCATGCCTTATGAGGGTGTGCAAACCCTGCAAGGCAAGAAAATAGCCACCAGTTATCCCCGCCTTGTGCAGCAGTTTTTACAGGGAGAGGGCGTGCAGGCAGAGCTGCACAGCATTAGCGGGTCTGTAGAGATTGCCCCCAATGTGGGCCTAGCCCATGCCATTGCAGATTTAGTGAGCAGCGGCAGCACCCTTTTTCAGAATGGGTTAGAAGAAAAAGAAACTATTTTACGCTCAGAGGCGGTGCTGGTAAAGCGGGGTGCACTAGCCCCAGAGCTTGAAGATTTGCTGGCCCAGTTGTTGTTTAGGATAGAGGCTGTGAAAAAGGCCAAAAACTACAAATACATCCTGTTAAATGCCCCCAACGAAAAACTGGCAGAGATACTTAAAATACTGCCAGGTATGAAAAGCCCCACCGTGCTCCCACTGGCAGAGGTGGGCTGGAGTTCTATCCATACTGTTGTGCAGGAGCAAGATTTCTGGCGCATTATCCAAAAATTAACTGCTGCCGGTGCCCAGGGCATTTTAGTAACCTCTATAGAGAAAATGGTGCTATGATAGCCCTATACAAATACCCCACCCCCGCTAGCTGGCCAGCCTTGCTGGCCCGGCCACAGGCAAACCAACCGGTGGTGCAAACAACCGTAGCTGATATTCTGGCTCAGGTAAAAACTGGGGGCGATGCCGCCGTTACTGCCCTTAATGCCCGCTTTAAAGGCTATGCAGGCACGGCGCTCCAGCTAGAGCAAGATGCTTGGCAAAAAGATGTGCTGGCATTAGCGCCAGAGCTAAAAGCAGCACTAGATACGGCCGCAGCTAATATTACAGCTTTTCATGCGGCCCAGCTAGAGAAGCCCAGCCCCATAGAAACCAGCCCTGGCGTGGTTTGCTGGCGGCGTGCCACACCCATAGACCGCGTAGGCCTGTATATACCTGGGGGCTCTGCACCGCTTTTTAGTACCCTTCTCATGCTTGGGCTGCCAGCCCGCCTAGCCGGCTGCCCAGAGATAGTAGTATGTACGCCCGCCGGGCCAGATGGTGCTCTGCACCCTGCCATACTATATGCGGCACAGCTTGCTGGGGTTACAGAGATATACCGGGCCGGGGGCGCACAAGGCATTGCAGCCCTTGCCTTTGGCACAGAAAGTCTGCGCCCTGTATACAAAATATTTGGGCCAGGTAATGCCTATGTTACAGAAGCCAAACAGCAAGTGCAGCTAAAAAGCGTAGCCATAGACATGCCCGCAGGGCCATCAGAAGTAGCAATACTGGCAGATGCTACCTGCTACCCCGCCTTTGTAGCAGCCGATCTACTGAGCCAAGCAGAGCATGGGGCAGACTCTCAGGTGGTGCTTGTAAGCAACTCTGAGGCGGCCATAGCCGCCATACTAGTAGAACTAGAAACTCAGCTTGCAGCACTTCCCCGCCAACAGCTAGCCCGCCAGGCACTTGGCAACAGCAAGGCCATTTTAGTAAAAACGCTAGAGGCTGGGTTAGATCTGCTTAATTATTATGCCCCAGAGCACCTTATTCTTGCTGTAGAAAACCCAGATGCACTAGCAGCGCAGGTGCGCAATGCTGGGTCGGTATTTTTGGGGCATTACACCCCAGAGAGCGCCGGAGACTATGCCAGTGGCACTAACCACACCCTACCAACCAATGGCTGGGCCCGTGTATACGGAGGGGTATCCATAGATAGTTTTGTTAAGAAGATAACGTTCCAGAAAATTAGCCCAGTGGGCCTGCAAGCGCTAGGGCCCACCATTGTGGCTATGGCACGCGCAGAGGGGCTAGATGCCCACGCCAATGCTGTTACTATTCGCCTAAACCCCAAACCCTAAATGACCACTGTGGATGTAATTGCACTGGCGCGGGCCAATGTGCGCGCGCTAAAACCCTACCACTCGATGCGGCAAGAGCTTGATATTGAGGGGTATGTATTGCTAGATAACAATGAAAGCTGCTATGCGCTAGGCACCACGGCGCTAAATCGCTATCCAGACCCTATGCAACGCCGCTTAAAAGCAACGCTGGCAGACAAGAAAGGGGTAGCCGTATCTAACATTGCCTTAGGCAATGGCTCAGATGAGCTCATAGAGCTGCTTATGCGGGGCTATTGCGAGCCGGGCCAAGACAGTATTCTTACCTTTCCGCCCACGTTTGGCATGTATGGAGTGGGGGCGGTGGCCAATGGTGTAGAAAATATCCGGGTGCCCCTTACCGCCACGTTTCAGTTACCAGTGGCAGACGGGCTAGCAGCTGTAAACCACACCACAAAGCTTGCCTTTATATGTACACCAAATAACCCAACCGCCAATGCAATAGCCAAAGAAGATATTCTGGCTTTTTTAGATGGCTTTAACGGGCTGGTACTAATAGATGAAACGTACATAGACTTCTGCCCAGAAAAAAGCTTTTTGCCATTACTGGGTCAATATCCAAACTTAGTGGTGCTGCAAACATTTTCTAAAGGATCTGGCCTAGCGGCCTTACGGCTGGGGGTAGCTTATGCCCACCCAGATGTTATTGCCATACTTGATAAAATACGGATGCCCTATAACATTAATGCACTTAGTGCGGCAGCTGTTACAGAAGCACTTACCCAGCAAGAGGCCATAGCACACAATATTGGCCGCATTTTAAAGAGCCGCGTTTTGCTTACGATAGCACTGGCAAAACTGCCCGTGGTGGCTCATATTTTCCCCTCAGATGCTAATTTTTTGCTGGTGCAAGTAACAGATGCACCCGCCGTGCATGCCCATTTATTGGCCCATAAAATCTTGGTTTCTGACCGTAGCCGAGAAACAGGATGCACCAACTGCCTGCGCATTTCTGTGGGTACAGATTCAGAAAACCAGCAGCTTTTAGCAGCCCTTGCCACCTTTACCAGCGCATAACCCATGGCTAAAAAAGTCCTTTTTATAGACAGAGACGGTACGCTCATTGTAGAGCCTGCTGTTACTTTTCAGGTAGATACCCTTGAGCAGCTGTGCTTTCTGCCTGGGGTAATACAAAATCTGGCAAAAATATGCCAGCAAATGACTTATGAGCTGGTGCTGGTAACCAACCAAGACGGCCTAGGCACAGACAGCTACCCAGAGGCTCAATTTCTGGTGGTGCAAGACAAAATGCTGCAAATTTTTGCCGATGAGGGCATCCGCTTTTCTGCCATACATATAGACCGCAGCTACCCACACCAAAACCTGCCAACTCGTAAGCCCGGTATTGGCTTGCTTGGCCAGTACTTGCAGCCAGAGTATGATCTTGTAAACTCGTATGTGATTGGCGATAGAGTAACGGACATACAACTGGCCCAAAACCTAGGCTGCCAGAGTATTTTTATTACCAATCATGAACAGGCTGGCGAGCACGCAGCAGCTGCCGCCCTGCTGGCCAACAACTGGGCAGAAATCTACCAATTCTTAAAAAATGAGCACCGCCGCGCCCACTACCACCGCCGCACAAACGAGACCAATATACTTGTAGACCTTTGGCTAGATGGCTCTGGGCAGTATGCTATAGATACCGGCCTTGGGTTTTTTAATCATATGCTAGAGCAGCTGGCCCGCCACAGCGGCACAGATATCAACATAAAAGTAAAGGGAGACCTGCACATAGACGAGCACCATACCATAGAAGATGTGGGCATTGCCCTTGGCCAGGCATTTGCAGAAGCACTTAGCATGAAAGCGGGGATAAGCCGGTATGGGTTCTGCTTGCCCATGGATGATGTATTAGCCCAAGCTGCCATAGATTTCTCTGGCCGCCCATGGCTGGTATGGGATGTTGCCTTTGCCCGAGAGCGCGTGGGCGATATGCCTACAGAAATGGTGCACCATTTCTTTAAATCTTTTTCTGATGGTGCCCGTGCAAACCTAAACCTAAAGGCAGAGGGCAATAACGAGCACCACAAAATAGAGGCGCTCTTTAAGGCCCTAGCCCGGAGCATTAAAATGGCCATAGCCATAGACGCTGGCAGCACTACCGTACCCACAACAAAAGGTCTGTTATGAGAATTGCCGTAGTAGACTACAACGCCGGCAACACCTGCTCGGTACTATTTGCCCTTGAGCGGCTGGGCATAACCCCTACCCTTACGGCAGATGCGCAAGTAATAGCGGCGGCAGATGGGGTAATTTTCCCTGGAGTGGGGGCTGCCGGCAGCGCCATGCAGCACCTGCAGGCGGCTGGGCTAGATGCCCTTATTGCTACCCTTACCCAGCCGGTGCTAGGTGTATGCTTGGGTATGCAGCTCTTGTATGATAGCTCAGAAGAAAACAACACAAACTGTTTGGGGATAATACCCGGCCGGGTAAGCCTGTTGCACGCACGCATAGTGCCCCACACAGGCTGGAACCAACTTTTAACTACCCAAGGCCCCCTTTTTGCCCAGTTGCCCACGGGCCATAATCAGTATTTTGTGCACAGCTTTGCTGCTCCGGTGGGCCCGTATACCCTTGCCATTGCAGACCATGACGGGGCTTTCTCGGCAGCTGTGGGCTACAAAAACTTTTATGGGGTACAGTTTCACCCAGAGAAGTCTGGCACAGAAGGTGCCCAAGTATTGGCCAATTTTTTAGATATCGTTAAAAATGCAGCACCCTTTAACTAACTAAGTATATGGAAATTATCCCTGCATTAGATATTATAGCGGGCAAGGTGGTACGCCTGCGCCAAGGCGATTATGCCCAGCAAACCACCTACGCCACAGACCCGCTTACGCTGGCGCGCCAGTTTGAGGCTGCGGGCTGCACCCGCCTGCATGTTGTAGACCTAGACGGTGCCAAGGCTGGGCACCCTATAAACCTAGCTATTTTAAAAACCCTTGCCAAGCATACCAGTCTGCAAATAGATTTCTCTGGTGGGTTGCGTACGGCAGAAAATGTAAGCGCTGCTTTTGATGCTGGGGCAGCCTTTATTTGCTTGGGTAGCATTACTATACAAAACCCAGAGTTGGTGGCTGCTTGGGGCAAAACGTTTGGGTTTGGCCGTATTATACTTTCTGCAGATGTGCGCGATGAGCTTATACAAACTCATGGCTGGCTGCAGGGCTCGGGCCAAGATTTGTTTACCTACATTACCAGCTACCAAGCCGCAGGCTTTACTGCTTTTTGTTGCACAGATATAGCCAAAGACGGCATGATGGCTGGGCCCAATTTTGACCTTTATGCTAAAATACTCACCCATGCCCCCGGCATAAAACTTATAGCCAGTGGCGGCATCACATCTGGGTTACACGTAGAAACCTTGCGCACCCTAGGGTGCTACGGGGCCATCATAGGCAAAGCCATTTTAGATGGAGAGCTGGAGCTTGCGCCTTTATTATCAACGTCTACCTAAGTACATGCCTGTTACTAAACGCATTATTCCCTGCCTGGATATTAAAAATGGCCAAGTAGTGAAGGGCACCAATTTTGTGGGCCTGCGCCCCATGGGAGACCCTGTAACCCTTGCAGCCAAATATGCAGCCCAGCAAGCAGATGAGCTTGTGTTGCTAGATATTACGGCCACCCTAGAGGGGCGTACTACTTTTTTGCCCGTAGTTACTGCTGTAGCAAAAGCCATAAATATTCCCTTTACCGTGGGTGGGGGCATAAATTCTTTGCAAGATGCTTACCAGCTGCTGGGGGCTGGCGCAGATAAAACATCTGTAAACTCATCTGCAGTGCGCAATCCAGCCCTGTTAAGCGCGCTTGCAAAAGAGTTTGGCAGCCAGTGTGTGGTGCTAGCTGTAGATGCCAAGCGCGTAGAAAATGGGGGCCAGAACCCGGCTTGGGAGGTTTACGTGAGCGGAGGCCGCATCCCCACTGGCATAGATGTACTGGCTTGGCTGCAAGAGGGCGTGCGCCTAGGGGCAGGAGAGATTTTACTAACTTCTATAAACCAAGACGGCGCCCGCACCGGGTTTGATCTTGAACTTATGGGCCGTGTGGCACAGGTTGTTTCTGTACCCGTAATTGCCAGCGGGGGTGCGGGCATACCCCAGCACTTTGCCCATGTGCTGGCCCCGGGCATGGCAGATGCGGCCTTGGCGGCGGGTATTTTCCATGAAGATTTGCTTACCGTACCCTATCTTAAGGCATATCTTAAAAACCACAACATTTCTGTACGCTAATGTATACGCTAACCCCCAATTTTGCTAAATACGCCGATGGCCTGATGCCAGCCATTGTGCAAGATGCTAACACCCTACAAGTGCTGATGCAAGGCTTCATGAATGCCGAAGCATTGGCCCAAACCCAGCAAACAGCCCGGGTAACGTTTTTTAGCCGGAGCCAAAACGCGCTTTGGGTAAAAGGAGAAACCAGCGGCAACTACCTTAATCTAGTTTCTATACATACAGATTGTGACCAAGACAGCCTGCTTGTTATGGCCCACCCGCTGGGCCCTATTTGCCACAAGGGAGCCAATTCTTGCTACGGAGATGAGCCTTTAGCCACAAGCGCGCTAGCCTTTATCGGGCATTTAGAGGGCATAATAGCTACGCGCAAAGACTCTCCTGTAGAGGGGTCTTATACGGCCAGCCTTTTTGATGCAGGGCTGGCCCGCATAGCCCAAAAAGTGGGAGAAGAAGCCATAGAAACCGTAATAGAAGCGCTGCAAAACCAAGAAGACAAGTTTGTGGGCGAAGCCGCCGACCTGCTCTTTCATTACTTGGTGCTGCTGCAAGCCAAGGGCGTGCGGCTACAAGCGGTAAGCCACAAGCTGCGAGAGAGGCATAAGTAAAAGAGTTACTTATGAGGAAGATTTTTTTACACTGGTAAAACTGATCTAACCCCCTGCTAAAACAAAAAACCCTCTGAAAATCAGAGGGTTTTAAAGCTGTAATGCGTAGTTGCGGGGATAGGACTCGAACCTATGACCTTTGGGTTATGAGCCCAACGAGCTACCAACTGCTCCACCCCGCGGTACCAAAATCCCTGTACTTAAAAGAGCACTGTTGCCAGTTAGCTTGTTCGTTTAGGGGATGCAAATATAGCACCAAAGGGTGAGAAAACAATGGAGTGGCTCTTGTTATGGTAAAAGAGATAACCGATGCAGGTGTGCGGCCCCAAATGCGCACCTTTGTACTATGGCTCTGGCACCTGCACCCACCCCCCAATCTGTTTTAGCAAACCCGGCTGATAATGAGCGCATTACCAAGCTCCAAGCCTTTGACAGGCTACTCACTATTATGGATGAGCTACGCGAGGGCTGCCCCTGGGACATTAAACAGACCTGGGAGTCTTTGCGCCACCTTACAATAGAAGAAACCTATGAGCTGGCCGATGCCATCATAACCAATGATGCAGACGAAGTAAAAAAAGAAGCTGGAGACCTAATGCTGCACTTGGTTTTCTATGCCCGCATAGCCTCTGAGCAAGGCCTGTGGGATATTGCATCTATGCTGCACAGCGTTTGTGATAAGCTGGTGCACCGCCACCCGCACATATACGGCACCACCCAAGTAGCCGATGCCCATGAGGTGAAACGCAACTGGGAGGCCCTTAAGAAAAAAGAAGGCCGCAACAGCGTGCTAGAGGGGGTGCCCACAGCTCTGCCAGCTCTTGTAAAAGCAATGCGCATACAAGAAAAAGCCCGTGGAGCTGGCTTTGACTGGGAGCGCCCAGAGCAGGTGTGGGAAAAAGTGCAAGAAGAACTAACCGAGCTGGCCCAAGCAAAAGAAAACGAAACCCAAGACCGTATAGCAGATGAGTTTGGCGATGTGCTTTTTAGCTTAGTGAACTACGCCCGGTTCATAGGCGTGAACCCAGAAGAGGCCCTAGAGCGCACAAACCGCAAGTTTATCAAACGTTTCACCCATTTAGAAAAAAGGGCAACAGAGCAAAATCTGGCGCTTACAGATATGACACTGGCCCAAATGGACGTTTACTGGGAAGAAGCAAAACAGCTGTAACACCTGGCACCCACACAAACGAGGGTGCCCTAGGTGCTTATGTCCTATTTTTGCTGTTACTTTCAGGTGTATGCCCAATAGTTTAACCATGTTTAAAGCCTTTGCCCTATGGGCCGCGCTGTGCATGGGTATAGGTGTGGGCAGTACTACTGCTTATGGGCAAAATACACCCGCCAAAACGGCTGCCAAACCGCCCATTAAACCGCCCGTAAAAACACCTGCCAAAACACCTGCCCAAACACCCGTAAAAACGCCCCTAAAAACACCTGTAAAACCTCCCGTAAAATCTACCAAGAAGGCATCTGTAAAATCTAAAAGCCTTACAAAACCCCCTGTGGCTAAAAAGGTACCCGTGCCACCCAAGCCCAAAACAGATACTACCAGGCTAGCCCTAAAAGAGGTATTACCAACAGATACGGCAAGGCTAGCAAAAAAGCCTGACACCGTTAAGGTAAGTAATGACCTTAACACCACCGTGGTATACACAGCAGAAGACAGCATAGTATTCTCTGCTAAAACCCGCATTGCCAGGCTATACGGCAATGCCGACATTACCTATGGGGATGTAAACCTAAAAGCATCTGAGGTAAAAATAAACTACCAAACAAACCTGGTAGATGCCAAGGGCGCTGTAGATACGGCCGGCCGCTGGCGGGGAATGCCCATTTTTACGCAGGGCTCAGAGAAGTTTCAGGCGGATAGTATGCGCTATAACTTCCGCACGCGCAAGGGCCTAATAAAACAGGTAATTACCCAGCAGGGAGACGGATACATACACGGCGAGGCTGTAAAACGCGAGTCTGAAACGGCGCTTTATATCCGCAATGCAGAGTATACTACCTGCAACCTAGCGCACCCGCACTTTTATATTAAAAGTTATAAGATGAAAATGATACCCGGTAAAAAGATTGTCTCTGGGCCGTTTAATTTACATATTGCCGATGTACCCACGCCGCTGGGGTTTGTTTTTGGGTTTTTTCCTATACCTAAGTTTAGGAGCAGTGGCTTGATAATACCCACCTATGGCGAGAGCGCACAACAAGGTTTTTTCTTGCGGAACGGCGGGGTGTACCTGGCCTTATCCGATTATTTTGATTTAAAACTACTGGGAGAGATTTATACCCTAGGTGGCTGGGGCCTTACCCCCCAGAGTGTGTACAAAAAACGCTACCGGTATGACGGCGTCGTAAACCTGCTCTACAACGCGCGCCCAGCCCTATTGTCTGATGGCACCCGGATACAAAATGCTATCAAAGAGTTTCGCCTTAACTGGAGCCACACTCCTGTGCCCCGGGGTAACAGCCGCTTTTCTGCCTCTGTAAATGTGGGTACCAATGGCTCTAACCGTAGGTCTTTTAACATAAACCAGTATGTATCTACCACGTTTTTGAGCAACGTAAACTACTCTGCCACCATACCTAACTCTCCCTTTAGCTTAGCATCTTCTATACGCATAAGCCAAGATGTGGCCAGAAAAACCTTTAATTTAGATTTGCCCACCCTAGCCCTAACTATGAACCGCATCTTCCCTTTTAAAAGAGCGGGCTCTACGGCAAACAACGCCCTCACAAACCTGAGCCTCTCTTATGCGCTCACAAGCCAATATAGCATAAACAATCTGCGGCGCACGGGCTCAGATTTGCTACCGGGCGGGGTGCGTAACCTATCTGCCCCGATTACAAACGCCGCCTTAGAGCCGGTGCCGTTTTCTCAGAATAACTTTGGGTATTTGCTTAAAAATGCGCAGTTTGGGGTGCAGCACTCTGTGCCCATTAGCACCACGTTTAGGGCGTTTAAATACATAAACATCTCTCCGGCAGTAAACTTTAGAGAGATATGGTATGCCAGCAGGCTTAACTACCGGTTTGACAAGGCCCAAAACGGTGTATTTGTTGATACTGCACGCGGGTTTAACCGCTTTTACGATTTTAACACGTCGGCCTCTGCCAGTACGCAGGTATATGGTACTTTTTTTGTGCGCAAAGGTGGTGTAGAAGCCATCCGCCATAGGATGACGCCCACCGTAAGTTTTGGATACCGGCCAGATTTTGGGGTTAGCACTTTTGGGTTTTTCCAAAAAACACAAGTTGATAGCACAGGCCGCAGCCTAAACCTAAACCCCTATGCCAGTTATTTATATGGTGGGCCATCATCGGGGGGGCGCTCGGCAGCGCTATCGTTTTCGCTTACAAACGTGCTAGAGGCTAAGGTGCGGCAAAAAGGAGACTCTGGTAAAAACAAGTTTGTTAAGAAAAACATTTTAGAAAATCTAAGCCTAGCAGGTGGCTATAATTTTCTGGCCGATAGCTTTAAACTATCTGCCATACGGGTGGGGCTTAATACCCGTGTGCTTAATAAAGTTACCATAGCCAGCAATATTGCTCTAGACCCTTATGAATATGAAAACCGCCCAATATCTGGAGCGGCATTTTCTAGAAACGAAGTGCGGCGTAAGGCGTATGCCTTGGAAGCTGGGCAGGGGCTGGGCAAAATTACAAATGCAGATCTTAGCCTTTCTTTTAGCCTGAACCCATCAAAGAACAAAAAAGAAAAAACACTACCTAAAAAAGAGCTTAGCGAGGCTGAGAGACAAGAACTCTCTTTTATAAATGCAAACCCCGACCTCTTTGTAGACTTTAACACGCCCTGGAATATTAATTTTCAGTATCTGGTGCAGTACTATTACCGTGGGCAAGGCGCTAAAACATACGAGATTATACAAAACCTGCAAATAAGCGGAGACCTGAGCCTGACACCTAAATGGAAAATTGGGTACAGCGCACCGTTTGATTTTCAGACCAAGAAATTTGCTTCTACCTCTATTAACATATACCGAGACCTGCACTGCTGGGAGATGCGTATGGGCCTTGTAGTGGCAGGTACACGCCCCTCTTATCAGTTTGACATAAATGTAAAAGCAAGCATTTTGCAAGATTTAAAGCTGAGCAGGCGTAATAGCTTCTATGACCGCTAACTCTCCCCGATATTTACACCTGTGAAAATTCCAGTTTCTGCCCCGGCCGGCCGGGGAAAACAAAGCGGAAACCCCAACGTGTTGGTGGTTTTTCTGGCTGTATTCAGCATTTTTTTGCTGTTAGTAATTTATGTCTGGCTTAAAGACCCTATGCAGGGTACGCTGCTTTCTCAGCTGCCCACGGCTGTAGAAAGTGCTGACGAAGCAAAAGAAGCCATAAGTTTTACCCAAACTAAAACCAACCCAGAGGGTGAGGCACTGCTAGAAGAAGTGCTAGATAAACCCTTAAAAGTAGAGGATGCAGCAGCAGATGGGCCCAAAAAACCCGCCGAGCAACAAATTGCATCTGCCATAGATAGCGCTAGGCCGGCTGCTACCCTCGTAACAGAAGAGCCGGCCGCGGCCCCTATTGCTGGCGGCACAGAGTATGTGTACACCGTAAAAAATGGCGAAACACTTTTTAGTATTGCCTCTAAGTTTAAAAACCAGGCAGCCCTATTGCGTGAGGCAAACGGCCTAAAAGATGACAATGTGCAAAATGGCCAAGCTATTAAAATTAAGATTGCGGCGCTGCATAAGGTAGGCTCAGGGCAGTTTCTGGGTACATTATCGCGCAAATACAATGTAAGCCAAAGCGATATCCGCAAGGCCAATAATCTGGCTACAGACCAGATTAATTTAGACCAAGAGCTCATAATCCCCCTACCTTAAGTGGCCAAATTTATAGAACATGGCTTGGCCGGGTTTGGTACCACAGGCACGGGCACGGGCTGGGTAGAGGTTATTTGCGGCAGCATGTTTTCTGGTAAAACAGAAGAGCTGCTGCGGCGCCTGCGGCGGGCACAAATAGCCCACCAGCGCGTAGAGATTTTTAAACCTGCCTTTGATAGCCGCTACCATGTTACAGATGTAGTGAGCCACAACAGGCAGAGTATGCCCAGCAAAGCTGTAGATCACGCATCTGATATTTTATCGGCAGCCACAGGTTTTGAAGTTATTGGCATAGACGAGGCTCAGTTTTTTGATGAAGACCTGCCTAGTGTATGCAGAGAACTTGCCAACCTAGGCAAGCGGGTGGTTATAGCTGGCCTAGATATGGATAGCAGCGGGGTGCCCTTTGGCCCGATGCCCCAGCTTATGGCAGAGGCAGAGTTTGTAACTAAAGTAAATGCCATCTGCATGCAGTGTGGAGCCATGGCTGCGTACTCATTCAGGCTGGTGCCCTCTGCACAGCAAAAAATGTTAGGTGAAGCTGATGCCTATGAGGCCCGCTGCCGCAAATGCTTTTTGCAAGGAATGCGGGGGCGCTAGCCCCTATCCAAAAAATAAATACCCCAGCCAAATAGCGGCCACTACTCCTATAAAATCTACCGCAAGCCCCACAGCTAGGCTGTAACGAGTATGGCGTATGCCCACAGAGCCGTAGTAAAGGGCCAGTACGTAAAACGTGGTTTCTGTGCTGCCTTGCACAATAGATACTAGCCTGCCCACAAAGCTGTCTGGGCCATAGGTTTTTAAGGTATCTAGCATAAGGCCACGGGCACCAGAGCCAGACAATGGTTTCATAAGGGCAGTGGGCAAGGCAGGCACAAAAGCACTATCCATGCCTAAGGCCTCTACGGTGCGCGCCAATATTGCCAGGCCATAGTCCATCACGCCGGTGCTACGCACGGCAGCAATGGCGCAAAGCATGGCTATTAAATAAGGTATAATGCGCACAGCAGTCTCAAAACCTCCCTTGGCCCCTTCTATAAACGCATCGTACACATGCACTTTTTTATAGGCACCCACAGCTAAAAAACCTACTATGATGCTCACCATAAGAAAATTGCCGGCAAACATAGAGTAACGCCCTAGAGCTACCTGATCTAATTGAGATGCCTGCCAAACCACTAGCCCCAGTACGCCAATTACCCCAAGTAAGGGCAACAAAAGTTTAAGCTGCAACAGGTTTATGCGCTGCAACACAGCCGTAATTACAATACCAGATAAGGCAGATATACCTGTACCAATGAGGGCTGGCAAAAAGATGTCGGCAGGGTTTGCTGCCCCTAGCTGTGCCCGGTACACCATTATAGACACGGGTATGAGCGTAACCCCCGCAGAGTTTAAAATGGTAAACATGAGCTGGGCGTTTGTAGCGCGGTCTGGCTCTGGGTTAAGCTCTTGCAGGCTTTGCATGGCTTTAAGGCCCAAGGGTGTAGCAGCAGAATCTAGCCCCAGCATATTGGCAGAGAGGTTCATTATCATTGCACCAAGGGCAGGATGGCCTGCGGGTATACCCGGAAACAGCCGCCCCAGCACCGGCGATAACACTCTGGCCAATTTATTTATTAGGCCGGCCTGCTCGGCTATTTTCATTATACCTAGCCAAAAAGCCATTACACCAATTAGGCCAAGGCTTATTTCTACACCTGTAGTGGCAGCTTTAAGTATGGCAGAGCCCAAGTCTGTAAAAACCTCTAGCTGGCCCCGCACAAAGGCCTTATAGCAAGCCGCCAAAAACCCCACCCCAAAAAGCGACAACCAAATACGCGCCAATGCCATGTTACAAATATGGGTAATGCGGCCAAGACTAGGCCTGTATAATGGCGGCTGCCAGCTGCCAGACACATGATTTCTTACAACTTTTTTGGGTAAGCTTTAAGGAAAATAAAGAAATTGTTTAGTAGAACCTTGTAGCAGGTGCCCTCTAGCAACTGGCATCTACGTACCTTTGAGCCTGAAAGCGCAGGCTCCTCTTACTAGGATATCTTTTCTATGAACATACACGAGTACCAGGCCAAAGAGATCTTAAAGCGCTTCGGCGTTAAAATACAAGAAGGTATAGTTGCAAATACCCCAGATGAAGCCGTACAAGCAGCCAAAACGCTCACAGAGCAAACCGGTACTAGCTGGCACGTAATTAAAGCACAGATACATGCCGGTGGCCGTGGCAAAGGGGGTGGTGTAAAATTGGCTAAAAGTCTAGAAGATGTGCGCCAGCGCGCTACAGACATTCTGGGTATGACCTTGGTAACCCACCAGACTGGCCCAGAAGGCAAGCTTGTGCGCAAAGTGCTTGTGGCCCAAGATGTGTATTACCCCGGTGCCTCTGAGGTTAAGGAGTTTTATGTCTCTATTTTGCTAGACCGCAGCAAAGGCCAAAACGTGATAATATACTCTACAGAAGGCGGTATGGATATTGAAGAAGTATCTGCCCACACGCCAGAGAAAATACTGAAAGAATGGGTGGACCCAGCCGCTGGCCTGCAAGGGTTTCAAGCACGGAAGATTGCCTTTAATCTGGGCCTATCTGGCACAGCTTTTAAAGAAATGGTGAGCTTTATCACCAATCTCTACAAAGCGTACGTGGCCACAGACGCTGCCCAGTTTGAAATTAACCCAGCCCTAAAAACATCTGACGATAAAATCTTGGCCGTAGATGGTAAGGTTGATATAGACGATAACGCCCTTTTCCGCCACAAAGACCTTGCCGCCCTGCGAGACGTTACAGAAGAAGACCCCCTAGAGGTAGAAGCCAGTGCCAACAATCTCAACTACGTAAAATTAGACGGTAACGTAGGCTGTATGGTAAACGGGGCCGGCCTTGCCATGGCCACTATGGATATGATAAAACTTGCTGGTGGTGAGCCTGCTAACTTTTTAGACGTAGGGGGTGGTGCCAATGCGCAAACCGTAGAGGCTGGGTTTCGTATTATCCTTAAAGACCCCAATGTTAAGGCCATCCTTATTAACGTTTTTGGTGGTATTGTACGGTGTGACCGTGTTGCCTCTGGTGTTGTAGAAGCTTACAAAGCCATTGGCACTATTGATATACCTATTATCGTGCGCCTGCAAGGCACCAATGCAGAAGAAGGCGCCCGCATAATTGATGCCTCTGGCCTAAAGGTTACCTCTGCCGTGCAACTAAAAGATGCCGCCGCCCGCGTGCGTGAGGCTATAGCAGCTATTTAAGCGGCAGCAAACTAATCTGCTAAAGCCCCAGAGCATCCTCTGGGGCTTTTTTGTACCCTACCTTTACGTTTATGCGCGTAAGGCTCATTCTATTATTTATACTCTTAGGGCCCACTATGGGCATGGCCCAAGGATCATCTAGCTACTTTACCTACGATGCCGACCTCTATAATACCTTAGAAAGGCTAAGTATTAAACAAGGTGGCCAAGTGGCAAACCGCTTGGGTACGGTGCGGCCATACTTAAGATCTGATATTGCTGCCCTAGTAGATAGCAGCATGGCTAGTAGTAGAGCTAGGGGCGTGGGCGGTAGTACTGCCAAGGCGCAACAGCGGTTTTTTCAGGTTACTAACACAGAGTTTTGGCCAGATTCTGCCACCCGCAGGGGCAGCGGGCGCACGGCCTTGTACAAAAACGAGGCCGATGTTTTCTCTGTGCGTACCCAAGATTTTGACCTGCACCTCTCCCCTGCTTTTTATGGCGGCCTAGGCAAAGACCAAGGAGATATTAACCGAAACCTGTATACAAATACGCGCGGGATTGAATTACGGGGCACAGTTGACAAGCGCGTATCTTTTTACAGCTTTTTGGCAGATAACCAGGTTAAGCTGCCGGGCTACCAAAGCAGGTATGCAGATAGCCAAGATTCGCTGTTTCCCTCACTGCCTTACGAGGCCTTTGTAAAACCAGACCCCAGCGGCGTAAAGCGGCGGGGCTATTATGATTTTATAACGGCCCGGGGCCACATAGCCGTGCAGGCTACTAAGCACATTGCGGTAGCTTTTGGGCAAGACCGCCATTTTGTGGGCGATGGCATGCGCTCGCTCATCTGGAGTGACTGGTCTCCTGCAAACCCATACCTTAAGCTGGAGACCTCTGTATGGCGCATACGCTACACCAATATCTTTTCTCAGCTAAAGGCTGGCACCCGCAAAGTGGCCGATGGTTTTATCCCCAATAAATGGGCGGCCTTTCACCAGCTGGATATAGACATAAGCCGCAGCGTAAAGTTGGGCTTATTTGAGACAGTTGTTTTTGCGCCGGGAGACAGCAATAAGCGCGGCCTTTTTGACCTTAGCTACCTAAACCCCGTAATTTTTTACCGCTTTGCAGAGCAGTATAACGGCAGCACAGACAATAGCCTAGTGGGTGCAAACCTGCGTGTGGATGTAGCCAGGCAACTTCGGTTTTACAGCCAATTGGTTTTTGATGAGCTGCGCGTAGCAGACTTACGTGCCCAAAAGGGTTGGTGGGGCAATAAGTACGCCATCCAGCTGGGGGCTAAGTGGATAGACCCGCTGGGGCTTAATGGCCTAGATTTGCAAGGCGAGTTTAACCTGGTGCGGCCTTTTACCTATACCCACCAAGACAAGTACCGCAGCTATACAAACTTTGGGCTGCCACTGGCACACCCCGCCGGAGCCAACTTTACAGAGCTTACGGGCCGCTTTACTTACCAGCTCTCCCCCACCCTGCGCCTGCTAGGCCGGGCCATGCTCCTTAAACAAGGTGACGATACCCGCACCCAAAACTACGGCCAAAACATAAACCGCAGCTACCAAATACGGGCTAGAGACAGCGGCAACGAGCTTGGGCAAGGCATTGCTGCCACCACTACGCAAACAGAGCTTACCTTAAGTTATATGCCCTGGCACCGGCTTTTCATAGATGCCGGCCTGCTGTTGCGCACCAAAAAAAGCGACGAGCCCATCCGCAGCCTAAAGACGCAAATGCTCACCCTTGCCGTGCGCTGGAATATAGCTAGCAGGGCGATGTGGTATTAATTTTTGGATTACTTTAATTAACTTTTGGAACTATACAGTTAGATAATTTAATAATTAGCTAGAAGAAGTGTTAGGCTAGCCCGCTGTTTTTTAAATCAATTAGAAGTTAAAGTTGAACGCAACTCTGTGCATAGCGTTTTTACAGAAAGCTACAGTGCAAATCTCATGCATTGTTCCCTTTTTGAAATTAATGAACAGGCTTAAATCATTCAGTTAAATAAATGCCTTTGCTGCGCAGGCAGATTGGAAGTAACACCTGCTTTACAACACCACCTGTTGCAGGTAATTGGGGTAAATCATCAGGTGCTCAGGCTTTACCATGGCGTAAAGTTTTTGCTTAAGCTCTAGAATGCCTTCATCTCGTAGGGCAGAGATGCGCACGGTTTCTATACGGGCGTGGGTGGGCAGGCTGGGCAGGCCAGGCTCTGCCTCTGGCAGAAGGCGGCTTAGCTCGCTATTTTGGATCAGATGGGCCGTCAGCTGTTCTTGGCTCATGGGCAGATTTTCGGCATCTAAGTCTGGGTCATTAATCATAGGGGGTATAGCATCCACCTTATTAAACACATACATGGTGGGCTTATCTGCGGCCTTTATTTCTTGCAAAATAGCAGCTACTACCTCCATTTGTTCTTTGTGGTTGGGGCTGCTGGCATCTACTATATGCAGCAGAATATCGGCCTCGCGCACTTCATCTAGGGTAGATTTAAAGGCCTCTACCAAGTGGGTAGGCAGCTTGCGTATAAACCCTACGGTATCTGTTAATAAAAACGGAATATCTGCTACGCTTGCCTTGCGCACGGTACTATCTACGGTGGCAAAGAGTTTGTTCTCTGCCAGTACCTCTGCACCAGAGAGGCGGTTCATTAAGGTGCTTTTGCCTACGTTTGTATAGCCCACAAGGGCTACACGCACAAGCCTGTCGCGGGTTTTGCGGCGGGTTACAGATTGGCGATCTAAAGCTGCTAGTTTCTCTTTTAAAAAGGAAATGCGGTCTTTAACTATGCGGCGATCTGTTTCTAGCTCTTGCTCGCCGGGGCCGCGCATGCCTGCACCACCACCGCGCTGTTTAGATAGGTGCGTCCACAAGCGGGTAAGCCGCGGGTACATATACTGGTACTGGGCCAGCTCTACTTGCAGCTTGGACTGTGCGGTTTGGGCCCGCATAGAGAATATATTAAGTATAAGCAGTGACCTGTCTAAGATTTTAACAGCTAGGGCATCTTCTAAAAAGCGCACCTGAGAGGGTGTTAGGTCATCGTCAAAAATTACGCAGTTGCAATCATAGGTTACAACAAACTGCCGCACATCTTCTAGCTTGCCTTTGCCCACATAGCCGCGGGTCTCGGGCCTATCAAGCCGCTGGGTTATAGTACCTAGGGTTATGATGTTGCTGGTGGTAGCCAAAAAAGCCAGCTCATCTAGATACTCCCGCGTTTGGCGGTCTGTTTGGTTGGGGCGCAATACAGCCACAAGTAGCCCTCTTTCAGGCTCTTGGGCTGTAGAATATAATTTACTTTTATCTATCAAAACAGTGTGGGTGAGAACAGTTTGTGGCTATGAAAAAACGGGCGCCTAAATTAATCTTGCCTTTATAATATAGGTAAAAGCAAAAGTGAATCCCAAATTTACACCCCTTGAGAGGCAGCAAGAATATCATCGTAGTAAATACCGCTATGGCTGGCATTGTAGGTTGCCTTGCCATCTTTAAGTACAATAGCCTGAGGGCTCTCATGCCTTACGCCTGTTAGTTCTGCAATTTTTTGGCTAATGGCTCGGTAGTTTAAAAGGTCTAAATAAACCGGTTTTACGGTTGCATTATCGGTGTCTTTCCATTTGCGCTCTAACCTAGCTTTAGCGGTAGTAGAGATGTTACAACTAGTACTGTGTTTAAAAAGAAGTATCGGCTGGCTGTGGCTTTCTTTTAAGAGCAGTTGCAACTCTTGCTCACTTGTGAGTGGGGTCCAATTCATAGTTTACAAACATACCACAGCCTGCAATGGTTCTGAAAACAAGGGGGGTTACGCTTCTGGGTTTTGGCTGGGCTCTGCACGCTTTTTTCTTGAGAAAATGAAGTAAAACGGCAGGCCAGCAGCTATTAGCTCCAGACCCACCCTGGCCTCACGTGGGCGTTCTTGCACCGATACAAATACTAGCATTGCGCAAAAGGCTATAAATAGCAGCGGCAACACGGGGTAAAACGGCACTTTAAAAGTGCGTACGCTGTCTTTCATTTTTGCCCGCAGCACAAAAACCCCTGCAGCGCCTGCCCCATAAAATATAAATGCGGCAAATACTAGCATATCTGTTAGCTGATCAAAACTACCAGACAGCACCAGCAGCGAGGCCCAGACCCCTTGTATAAGCAGGGCATTGGCGGGCACGCCCTGGGCGTTTGTTTTGCCGGCTGCGCTAAAAAAGAGGCTGTCTCGCGCCATTGAGAAATAAATGCGCGCTGCGGCCATAATGGTATTATTGGTAGATGAGAAGGTGGCCATCATAATTAGACCTAAAATAAGCATCTGCCCGGCAGGCCCCAGAAACGATGATACCACTTTTACAGCGGCTATCTCATTGGGGCTGGCGGGGTTGGGCACTAAATCTGTAAGGGGTAGCACATACAGGTAGGCTGCGTTTATGGCCACATAGGCTGTCATTACCATGCCCACCCCAAGCATGAGTGCACGTGGAATTACCCGCTGCGGATTTTTTACCTCACCCCCTAAAAAGCCTAATGTGTTCCAGCCCTCGTAAGCCCAAAAGGCGGCCATTAAGGCTGTAAACAGCGGGGTAATTAAACCATGTTGCTCTATGGGTGTGCCCGTGGTCTCAAAAGAAAACCCGCCATGCCCTGTTTGCCAAAAACATAGGCCTGTAATAAGCACTATAGCCACTAATACAGAGGTACTTAGCACATTGCTCACCATACTGCCGTATTGCACGCCACGGTAGTTTAGTGCCGTAAGGCCTGCTATGAGCCCGATGGCCAGCCCCTTTACCCCAATATTTTGCAACGGGGTAAAATCTCCCAGAATAGTAAAGGCTTCTAGCTCTGCACTCAGGTGGGGTAGGTGGATAAAAGCATCTAAGCTCATGGCAAATACGTAGGCAACAGAGGCCGCCGTGGCAGATTGTATGACGGCAAAGCTTGTCCACCCATATAAAAAGGCAAAAAAGCGGCCGTACATTTTCTCAAAATACTTGTACTGCCCGCCTGGCTCGGCAATTAACCCGGCTACTTCTGCATTTGTTAGGGCGCCAGTAAGTGACACTAAACCTGCCAGCACCCATGCTGCCAGCACCCAGCCAGCAGAGCCAAGCTCGGCAGACATGGGGGCCACTTTCTTGAATACGCCAGAACCTATCATGGCGGCAACCACTACCATTACGGCAGAAAAGGTGCCTAGTCTGCGGACAAGCCCGCTATGGTGGCGTTCGTGGTTCAAGTGGGTGGTTGTTGGTTGGTGATTGTTGGTTGAAAGTTGTTAGAAGTTTTGGTAGCGATTTAGTGTGCCGGTAACCAGCTTTTTAGTGGATTGTATTAAGGCTAATACTAGTTGTGGCTTGTGTAAAGGCACTTGTTTTAAGGCGCATATTTAAGCTCGTGTGCAATTTTTATTTGAACCTCTATTTTATAAAAAGATCTACGTGCAATACTTAAGAACTGGCATGTATTTATGCTCAATTTCAGATTAAAACCCTTGTAAAGATTGGAAGAAGCAAAAACTGCAGCCCTTCTTATTAGGCTGATAAGACCATGCAGTTGCTCTTTGGGCCAAGTTGCTGATAATTGATAAACTAGCACAACCAATTTCTTTGCCTCTTTGTAGACGTGTTGCTCTTTAAAGGTCTGCATTTAATCAAGATACAAAGGTGTAAATCTATCAACTAAAAACCAACAACCACTAGCTAAACAGCTACCCAAGCGCCACTACGGATACTTTCTAAAATAGCCAGGCTGGCTTTGCTGGTGTTGTAAATACTCTCGAAAGAAATGAGTGCTGGGCCACCCGTACGTAAGCGCGCAAAAAGAAGGGCAAACTGGGCAGTATGGCCTTTATCTAACCTGGTTTTAAGGTCTGCCCCGCTGTAGCCGTAGCCTTTTAAGGTGCGGAAATTATCAAGAATTAGGGTTTTATTTTGATGGTACACCTCTGCCCGCTCTTTGCTGTATGCTTTGTTGCCGTTAGATACATAATTGATAACGGCTTGGGCACCAGAGGCAAACCTAAGCAATATTATGGCATTGTCACTACGCTCATTTGCATTGGGCCCCAGGGCATTGGCACACACAGCAACTACTGTACTTTGGGCAAAATATGAGGCTAGGTCTATAAAATGGCATGCCTCGCCAAGCAGCCGCCCACCGCCCACGGCAGGGTCATGTACCCAATGGGTGGGGGGTATAAAGCCTGCATTCATGGTAAAGACCATATTTAGCGGGCCGGGGGTAGCGCCCAGCAGTTTGTGTACACGCTGGGCATGGGGAGAAAACCGCCTGTTAAAACCCACGGTAACGGTAAGGTCTGGATGCAGCGCTAGCTCTGCCCGTATGGCCTCTAGCTCTTCATATGAAAGGGCCAATGGCTTCTCTACAAAAACATGTTTGCCAGCCTGCAAGGCCTCTAGAGTTTGGCGGGCGTGCTGGTTGTGGCGGGTGGTAATCATTACTAGCCGTACCTGCTCATCTTCTAGCATATCTTGATAGCGGGTAGTGCTGCGGGCTATACCCGCTTTTTTGGCAAGCAATGTGCCCGATAGCCCACCTGCTGAGGCTATAAATTTTACGGGTGCCTTAGCCTTTTGCAGGGCAGGCAGCATGGTTGCTTTTGTAAAATTGCCTGCGCCAATAATGCCTGCTACAGGGTCTGAAGCTGTAAAAGAGCGCTCTGTGGCAACAATACTGGTGGCCGGGGCGTGGCTTGGGTCTGTGGTATAAACAAGCAGGCTGGCTATAGATTTGCTTTGGCCAATGTTGCCATATATGGCCTTAAAATCTGCAAAGGGCACCCGCTCTGTAATTAGGGTATCTACGTGTAACGTGCCTGAGGCTATAGCTTGCAGCACGGCAACAAAGTTGCGTTGCTCTGTCCAGCGCACAAAAGAGAGCGGGTAATCTTGGCCTTTTTGCTCGTAGGCATCATCATACCTGCCTGGGCCATAGCTACAGCTTACCTGAAAGCTGAGTTCTTTCTCGTAAAACTCTGCCCGGCTAAGGCCTAGCCCAGTAACCCCCACCAGCACTATTTTGCCACGTTTGCGGCTCATGCGGGCTGCTTGGCTCATAAGCTCGTCTCCTTTAGCAGAGGCTGTTACCAGCACACCATCCACGCCCACGCCATCTGTAGCGCTCATGGCATAGGCTACGGGGTCTATACCAGAGGCTAGGTCTACGGCTTCTATACCCATAGTGCGGGCTAGGGCCACCTTGCGGGCGTCAAAATCAAAACCCAGCACACGGCAACCGCTGGCACGCAGCAGCTGTGCGGCTAATAAACCTATGAGCCCTAAGCCAGAGACAGCAACAGTCTCTCCCAGGGTAGGGTTTAGCAGCCTAATACCCTGCAAACCAATGCTTGATATAACTGTAAAAGCGGCTTGTTCATCTGTTACACCATCGGGAATTTTAGCACAAAGGCGGTGAGGCACAGCCACATACTCGGCATGGGGGCCATTGCTGGCCACACGGTCTCCTATTGCAAAATCTGGGACGCCAGCGCCCAGGGCTACCACCTGCCCCACGTTGCAATAGCCCAGCGGTATGGGTTGTTCTAATTTAGAAAAAACGGCTTCTAGCGTTGGCAGCAGGCCCTCGGCTGCAATTTTATCCAACACCATTTTTACTTTATCTGGCTGTGCGCGCGCCTTGGCCAGTAGGCTGGCTTTACCAAACTCTACCAGCATGCGCTCTGTACCCAAAGAAACCAGACTGATGGTGGTACGTATAAGCACCTGCCCCTGGCCCGCTTGTGGGGCTGGTATGGTTTCTAAAATGGTTTCGCCCGTTTTAAAAGACTGGATTATCTGCCGCATGGGGCAAAGGTCGGAAATTGGGGGCAAAAACACCCCAGAGCTCCAGAATGCTGGGCTTACCCATTTTTCTGTATGCTCTCACTAATGCGCTCGTAAAGCTCGTAGAGCTCTAGATTATCGCCTAAAAACCGCTTGTGCATAGCCATGGTGGTTTCGTCGCCGCGCTTAGCTGGGCCTGTTTGTGAGGCCAATGGCCCTAAAATCAATGCTTTATCTACGGTCTCTTTAATAAGGGGGCGCAGGAGTTTAAACTGCATATCTGCCCCTTCTAAAATATGGCTGGCAAGTGCCAGCATATGATTGGTAAAATTATTGGCAAATACCGCCGCTACGTGCAAGGCTAGGCGCTGCTGGCCATCCATCCAATAAATTTCTTTAGATAAGCTAGAAGCCAAGGCATATACCACTTCTTCTGCCTCTTCACTATCTGCCTCTATACATATGGGCACCCCCTCTAGCCGTATTGGCTTCTGGCGAGAGAACGATTGTAAGGGGTAAAATACAGCTTTAGGCCCTGCATACGCGGCAATCTCTTGCAGAGTTCTTGCCCCAGATGTATGAGCAAGCAGGCAACCTTTTGGCAATACTAGGGTCTCTGCCACAACAGAAAGTGCATCGTCTGATACGCAAGCAAGTGCTACATCAAGTGGATACCCGCTCAGGTCTGGGTTGTCTGTAGGTTCGGCATCAAAAATGGCCCCAGCAAGTTGCTGTGCCTGCCCTAGGTCTCGCCCGTATATTACAGATACAGAGTGACCCACCTCTTCAAAAGCTTTAGCCATGTGGATACCCAAATTACCCGGGCCTATAATGCCAATACGCAGATACTGCATGGTAAACAGAAAGTTGTGCCTAAATAAAGC
>Ga0163144_10004951_pt1 | contig 29795 bp, 20 predicted proteins | sample OliLak19BULKMAT1_FD_123175 | JGI IMG/M metagenome (GOLD analysis project Ga0163144, IMG submission 123175) | Freshwater microbial mat bacterial communities from Lake Vanda, McMurdo Dry Valleys, Antarctica - Oligotrophic Lake LV.19.BULKMAT1 | ecosystem: Environmental > Aquatic > Freshwater >...
AGCCGATTCCACGCTCGCGCCGCTCATCGATGGCACGCGCCTGATGCTGGTCATCGAACTCTACCGGGCAAAAAACGACGGCTACCCGGCCTCGCTCGATGCACTCGCCCCGGAATTCATTCCTGCCGTTCCCACCGACGCCTTCACCGGGACACCATTCGGCTACCGACGCCTCGACACGCCCGACGAGTTCGGTCGTTCCTATATCCTCTATTCCTACGGCGCCAACGCCGTGGACGACAAGGGTGCCTACGACCCCAAGGCCAACTTCCTGAGCGATTCCGAAGCCGCCCGCGCCAGCCCGTTCGACGTCATCTTCAACACCCCGCGCACCACCTTCACCCCGCCCGATTGACCGAAACACCCCCCCGCATTACCCCCCGCATTCCTGCTTCCCTGCATCTCTGCATCTCCGCTTATTTGCTTATCTGCCCATCTGCCATCTGGACCTCCCATGCCCTTCAAAATCCTCACCTTCGACGGCGGCGGCATCGGCGGGCTCTTTACCGCCGTCCTGCTCGAACGCATCGCCGCCCAGTTCCCTGGCTTGCTCGCCTCGGTTGACCTGATCGCCGGAACCTCCACCGGCGGGATCATCGCGCTCGGCCTCGCCCACAACCGCTCCCCCGCCCAACTCGCCGACCTCTACCGCACGCACGCCAAGAAGATCTTCGACGACTCGATCTGGGACAACATCCGCGACTTCGGCAACGCGACCGGCGCCGACCACTCCAACAAGAACCTGAAGAAAGTCCTCACCACCGAGTTCGGCACGACACCCCTCAGCGGCCTTTCCAAGCGCGTGCTCATCCCCACCTTCGACCTCGACTTTTCGCCCGAACAGGGACGCCGCACCTGGAAGCCCAAGTTCTTTCACAACGTCCCGGGCCCCGATTCCGACGGCGCTGAACTGGTCGTCGACGTAGCAATGCGCACCAGCGCAGCCCCGACCTACTTCCCCTCCTACCAGGGTTACATCGATGGCGGCGTGGTCGCCAACAACCCCAGCATGGCCGCCCTCGCGGCGGCCCTGGACCCCCGCTCGGGTAACCAGAACCTCTCCAACATCGTCCTGCTCTCGTTCTCCACCGGCTGCGAAGACCGCTACATCAAGGGCGACTCTCACAACTGGGGCTGGGGCCAGTGGGCCAAGCCTCTTGTCAACATCATGATCAACGGCGTCATGGGCGTCGCCGACTTCCAGTGCAAGCAAATTCTCGACCACCGCTACCACCGCGTCGACCACGTCATGGACCGCACCATCAACCTCAACGACGCTCGCGACGCAACCCTCCATTATCTCACCACCGAAGCACACACGGTCAACCTCGCCCCAACTCTGGCGTGGCTCCAGACGCACTGGCTCTAAGCGCTCGCCCGCAGGTCTGGTCGCCCGAGTCCCAGTTTGTTATTGGCGATTTGCGATATGGCTCCCCGCTCCCATAAACTACGCCCATGATCACCGCCGCCCCCGCCAAACCGGCCGCCAAGCCCATCGACCATCACGCCGTCACCATCAGTGGCCTCGTTCTTGAGCCGCACTACTCACCCGACTCACCCGCACCCCAAACCCTGGCGTCTCCCGAGACCATCGACCGCGACCTCGGACAGGACGGCAAGCCCGGTGCCTATCCCTACACCCGCGGCCTCTTCCCCGCGGGCTACCGCACCCGCCTCTGGACCATGCGGCAGTTCGCGGGCTTTGGCTCGGCCGACGACACCAACAAACGCTTCAAGTACCTCCTCGCCGCCGCCAAGGGCGGCAAGTCCAACACCGGCCTCTCCACCGCCTTCGACTTGCCAACCCTCATGGGGCGCGACTCCGACGATGAGCTCTCCATGGGCGAAGTCGGCAAGTGCGGCGTCGCCATCGACACCATCGAAGACATGCACCGCCTCTACGCCGATATCCCGATCGGCGACGTGACCGTGAGCCAGACTATCAACGGTCCCGCGGCCGTCATCTGGGCTATGTACCTCGGCATGGCCCTCCAGCGAAACATCCCATGGAACACATTGGGGGGCACCCTCCAGAACGACATTCTGAAGGAGTTTCACTCTCAGAACGAGTTCATCTACCCGCCCGAACCGTCGGTCAAACTCGTCGTCGATACCATCGAGTTCCAGAGCACGTTTGCCCCCAAGTGGAACTCGGTCAGCATTTCCGGCTACCACATCCGCGAGGCCGGCTCGACCGCCGCGCAAGAACTCGCCTTCACGCTGCGTGACGGCATGGAGTATGTCGAGGCCTGCGTCGAACGCGGCCTCGATATCGAGAGTTTCGCGCCCCGCCTCTCTTTCTTCTTCAACAGCCACAACGAGTTCTTCGAAGAAATCTGCAAACTCCGGGCCGCCCGCCGCATCTGGGCCCGGGTTATGCGTCACCGCTACGCCGCGAAGAACGAACGCTCGTGGTTCATGAAAACCCACGTCCAAACCGCCGGCTGCTCCCTCACCGAGCAGCAACCGCTGAACAACATCGTCCGCGTGGCCTATCAGGCCATGGCCGCGGTCCTGGGCGGATGCCAGTCGCTCCACACCGACAGCATGGATGAGACCCTCGGCCTCCCCACCGAGCAGGCCGTCACCGTCGCCCTCCGAACCCAGCAGATACTGGCCCACGAAACCGGCGTCACCCGCACCGCCGACCCGCTCGGCGGCTCGTGGTTTATCGAGCAACTCACGGACACCATGGAGCGCGAGGCCCTGCGAATTATCGCGGAAATCGACGACATGGGGGATTACAACGTGGGGGGAACAGGCGGCCCGCGTCATTCGCTCAAAGCCATCGACCCCGCCGCCCCGCTCGAAAATCACCCCGCCTACGCCCACCGTACCACCTACGGCCGCTCGTGCGTGGCGGGCATCAACCGCGGCTACTTCCGGCGCGGCATCGCCGAAGCCAGCTACCGCTTCAGCGAAGAGTGCGAGGCCGGTGACCGAATCATCGTCGGCGTCAACGCCTACAACGAGAGCGACGAAGGCCGACCAATCGAAATCCTCCAGATCCCTCACCAGGTCGAGGTCGATCAGGTCGCGACGCTCACCGCCTTCAAAGCCCGCCGTGACCCAGCCAGGGTGACGAAAGCCTTGAACGCCATTCGTACCTCCTGCCGCGGCGAAGTCTTCCAATCCCAGTTCCCCAACCTCCCGTGGTCCTCCGCCCCCACCAGTCTGCACAAAACGAACGTTATGCCCGCCCTCATCGAAGGTGGCCTCGCCAACTGCACCCTCGGCGAGATGGTTCAGGCCATGGCCGACATCTACGGCCGCTACTCCGGCGGTCCCGAATGGTGAATCAAGGAACGTGACGCCCCGCATCCCCATCCCTGTCGAGGCTATCGCCGCCTTCTGCCGCAAGTGGAAGGTCCGGGAGTTCTTCCTATTCGGCTCGGTGCTTCGTGACGACTTCCGCCCCGAGAGCGACGCCGATGTGCGCGTGGCGTTCGGATCCTATTCGGATCGCAGCATCGAGGCGTGGGTGGATATGCACGACCAGCTCCGCGCGATGCTGGGCCGCGACGTCGACCTGGCGGAGCGGAAGCTCGTGCTGAACCCGTTCCGGCGCCATCACATCCTCACGCATCGACGGGTCATCTACGCAGCCTGAGGACCGTGACGCCGCGCAATTAATCTTTCAGCTTTCCTTGCATTTCCCGGGGCGTAGCGCACCTTTACGACGGTCGTGCCGGGAGCAGCCCCGGAATCTTTCGGACCCCCCGCGCGGACGACTCGCTTCCCGTGCTATCTCGAATAGCGGGGTGGGTCTTTGTACCGGTCGGTGCGGTTCATTCGAGCCATTCTGGTGCTGAGGCCGCGCGGTTGAAACCCGAAAAGTCCCGCACTGGAGCGCCGATGCGAAACGGATTGCATCGCAGAACCGGAAATACAAGGTCTTGCCAACAGCGGGACGGGCTGAACGGTGTCAAACGCACGATCAGAAGGCTGTTGGCGGTCAGTTTGTTAGGGGGGGTCGGGTATGTGTCTGCTGGACGTGCCTGAGGCGAGCGGGCAGACGACCCGTCCGGACGTCTACGCGTGGGACAGTCTTCATTACTTCGCCACCAGCCCCGACCCCAACCTCAAGATGATGATCGAAGGGTGGGTGACGACCCCGGAAGCCACGGCGGCGGGCGTGTGCGGACTCATCCGCAACTACGTCTTCTATTCAGGCCACCTCGCCGAAGACCAAATCTGCATTGTGCTCCAGAACTTTGCAGCGGGCGATGAGGGCGCTGCCGGGACGACGCACCTCTTTCACCCTGATGACGGGATCGAAATTGACCCGCTCGAATGGATTGTTCAGCAGGGTCACAGCACGTCAGATCGCAACCCCAACCGCAATCCATGGCTGGACGCGGGGATCACCCGGGCCGCGACGTGGATGGAAGGATTCCTGGATGCCTACGACGAGTGGTGGGCGAACCCGGCAAACACCGACGAATTGCCGCTGGGTTGGGTGAAGCCTGTCCCCAAGGAGTTCCGCTTCGATACCGAGGTTCATGTCGCGGTGGTGGGTGGGGCGAACTACTCCTTCTTGTTGGAACGAACAAGCCTCGACCCACGTTGGACCGATCCCAACCACCCGATCCGGGGCTTCACCAAGACCGGGCAGGAACTGTGGGATGAGGCGGCCACGGTGTACGGGTGGCCCGGCACGGTCGCGGCGGCGGTCAATCACGTTCGCCCCACTGACGATTTCGGGACCTATTTGGGCGCTCCCTTCGATAATCAGAAACCCTATCTGTGGTGGTCCGAAATCTGTTCGCGCGTGATCGAGACCGCCATGAAGGAGTGCGCGTACGACGTCATCAAGGCCCACGACCCCGCCGATCCGCGCTGGGCTTTGGTCAAGTGCTCGGATTACCAGGCTGCCAACGCGGACGGGGCCACCGACTCGCTCCTAAGTTGGCACCAGGTCCGGCTCTTTAACGACGGGGCCCGCAGCCCCCACGCGGCCACGAACCCGGTCTGGCGTCGGACCGACCGCCGGGCGATGCGCGACGAAAGTTGGCACAGTGCCCACCCTTCGGCGCTGGTGGACCCCGCGCTGGTTGCCAATGAAGTCGTGCTGCTGGACAACCGGCAGCCGGTGCTGATCCACTGGAGCAGCACCACCCGCACCCGCCGCGGCGATTTTTCGGCCCCACCTCTCTACGCCGCGTGGAACGAGGCCCGGGTAAGGCAGCCGGTGGTGTATCTCAAACTCGATCCGTGGGACAATGACTTCAACCCGAGCACACCTGTTGAAACTGAAGAGAGCCGCTGGATGTCCACGATGCGGGTACATCGGCTCTCGATCGAGAGCATGATCGGCACCGAGAGTGACGCCTTTGAGTTTTTCCAGCCCTGGGTCCAGCCGCCGCTGAGTTCATGGGCAAACCCGAACATCCCGCCGGTCGCCAACGACACTTTTACGCGGGAAGATTTTCGGAACCAACTGGCGTATCTCCAGGGCGTGAACGTCCAGAGCCTCAGCACCTACAACGCCAGCGGGTGCTTCCTGCGGCGCGTGTGGAACCCGCAGACGGGTCAGTTCGAGGAGGTGTACACGTGCGCGACGCCGGGCAATCCGTTTCCCTCCGGCTGGGTGCAGCAGTTTCAGGCCTTCGCGGAGGAGTACGCCGGGGTGTACGGGCCGCGTGTCGCTTCGTTTGGTCCCGGGCTCGGCCACCTTATCGGCGACACGCTCGGCGTGTTGGACGATCCCGAACGCCTGTGGTACACGCTGCCCCGCGGAACCGGTGCGGCCCGGGGGCACTACGCGGCCACGATCCAGTCGAAGAAGCCGTTCTGGAACGGAGTTGGTTACCTGACCATGTACCCGGCGGTGAGCGAGACGATCGTGGACTTTGAGAACGTCGAATCGGGCAACTATTCGCGGTTGCAACTGAACATCGAAGCCGAGGTGAAGGCCACGCCGGGGATGCCGATGAGCCGGAACGCGGCGGGGCAGGCGACCACCCTGCGGGGTCAGGTCTTCGCGTGGGATTGGAACAACAACGCGTGGATCGATATCACCCGAACCCCGCGGATGCAGGATCGGCATCCGGAGATCGCGTACGAAGGCGGACTTCCGCTGTGCGTCGATTGCCCACCCGGGCCGATTCAATACGGTTTCTATACACCCGGCGCACAGGGAATGCCGGACGCGCAGGACGCCACGCGGCGTTTCTTTCTGTTCCCCCACTCTTGTACACCCGGGACGGGAACCTATCGCTCGTTCGTGAACGCGGGCCGAGTCCGGGTCAAACTGGTTCATCTGCTCTACGAAGCCCAGCCCGCGCCTGACCTGACGGGCGACGGGGTGATCGACCCCGCCTTTACTACCAAGTTTGACCTCGTCCAACTGGTGAACGTCTTCACGGGCGCCGAGGCCGTTTCGGTTACCCCGTGTCCTCCTGAAGACGGTGGCGGCATGATCGACTCGATGACCAGCCAGGGTGCGGACGTCGATTTCTCGGGGGCGGCGGACATGCTGGACGCGGAACTCTTTATGGCAGAGTGGTCGGAGGGGGCTCCGGCAGCGGACTTCGACCAGTCGGGCATCATCGATGGCGACGACGTGATTGAGTTTGTAGAGGCGTTGGTGGAAGTCGAAGAGTAATTGTCTTCAATGCCCCTTGTCACCGGAACGGTGATGAGGGGCGATTTGCTTACTTGGAGAATTGCGATGAAAACAGGTATTGTTATGGGTGTGCTGGGGGTTGTGTGTGGCCTCAGTGACGGACAGGTGTTCCAGACAATTACTCCGCCAGCGGATTACTCATTACTGCGGGCAGAGGGGCTGTCGTACAACGGCGAGGTCGTGGCCGGGGTAACGCTTGGTGACGACATGGCCCACCCGATCGTGGGCTTCTTTGGGCCACCGCAGAGCGTCATCGGACTGAACGGCCCGAACGACCCGACGCGTACAACGATTGTGGCATTGTCGGGGAACGCGGAGTATCAGGTCGGGCACTCGTTCGATTTCAACTCAGGGACGGAGCAGGCGTTCCGCCGTGACTCGTCCGGCATGTACGTCAACATCCCGCGTCTGACCGCGGGCCATCACTTCAATAACGGTTTGGACGTGTCCGCCGACGGTTGACGCGTCGTGGGCTACAGCGGCAGCGGGAGCGGGAGCCGCGAACGGAATGAGGCGTTCCTGTGGGATGAGGATCGGGGGCTTATCCCTCTTGGCCAACTCGACCCGGATCCGGTCATTACCCGGGCCCTCTCGATCAGCGCCGACGGCAACACCGTGGTCGGGTTCACCAACCCGACCGACCTCGGTCGGAGGGAGGGCTTCGTGTGGACGGCGGCGACGGGCATGACGCGCCGCTATCAGGTGGACGGGACGCCCTCATATGAGATCGCGGGCGTGAGCGGTGATGGGCGGTTTGTCACCGGCGACAGCCACCGCTGGGACAACGGAGAGCCCTTGTACTTGGGAAGGTTGCCGGGGTATGAATCCCGGGTGGGCTTCGTCAACGAGATGAGCGACGACGGTTCGGTGATCATCGGGAATTATGACTACAGCAGCCCGGAGAATCCGGACCGCGCGTACGTGTGGACCGAGGAGGGTGGGATCGCGTCTTGGACGCCTACCTCAACGCCCACGGGGCAACGGTCCCGGTTGGTTGGCAACTTACCGAAGTACGGGCTCTTTCAGGCGACGGCCGCACCTTCGCGGGGAGGGCCCGGGACACGTTGGGCATCGGGCGCGTGTTCGTCGCCACCATCCCCGCCCCCTGCCCCCTTGCCGCCCTCGCCGTCCTTTCCCTGCTCGTACCCCGAAGGCGCCGGGCACTGAACATCAACTGAGCTGACGCGCCACCGCAAATGTCCCGTTTGTCTCGGCACGCCAACTCAACCCCCGCAATCCACGAGGACTCGTCCCGAGCGTAAACGCATCGGAAGTTGATACAACTCACCGAGTCTCATAGCGGTTGGTACGCAACATTCGGACCCGCCCCCAAGTCCCGCCTCTTCCCAGCCGATACACCCCGTGATGCTCGGCTCCGACCCCCCCCCTCCCCAGCAACCCCGGCTTACCGGCGCCGCCCACCGCCCCGGCGGGCCCGACGCCAGTTACGCCCAGGTCGACCGGTTATCGGTGCTTGTGGAAGAACTCGGCGGCCTCGTCGATGGCTCCCTGAAGTCCCTCGCCGCCGCCCGCAGCACCATCGCGCTCACAACGTCCAGCCTCGGGGAGCACATCGCCGATGAAGCCTGCCGCCATTTGACGCACGCCGCCGGTCGCCTCGAGAAAATGTCCGAACTCGTCCACGCCGCCATGCAGGGGGATAAGCCGTCCATCGGTTCACCCACCCTTGCCAAGGCCCGCCCGGTCACCTTGGGCGAAGCCATTGAACACGCCACCGAACTCCTTTCCTCACTCTCCACCCGCCACCACATCGAAGTCATCGCTCGCCTCACCGCCCGTCTCGCGGCCTCGCCGGTCGGCCCGCTCTACACCGTCATCCTCAACGCCCTTCAGAACGCCGTCGAATCCGTCATCTCGCGCGGCGGCGACGGCCACATCACCATCGGCGTCATCGAGTGTGTGCCCCCCGCCAACGCCGGCTACGGCCGCGACACCCGCACCTGGCTCGAAATGTCCATCGTGGACGACGGCCTGGGCCCGCCCCGCAACCCCTCCGAGTCGGCCCGCGTCTTTGACCTCGGCTACACCACCAAGAAGGGTCGGCCCGGGCTCGGACTCGCGCTGGCCCGGAGCGTGGTCCAGAGCATGGGCGGCACCATCGAACTGAGTGCCGCGAACCCGGGCGATTCCGCCGGGAATCGCGGCGGGTCGCTCCGCGTCCGCTTCCCCGTCCCCTCCGCCGAAGCCCGCTTTGGTCACGCGGCGTGAACACCGGCCTTCTTCACCCGCTCAAAATCGGGGCGTCGCCGCCCCTTCCGCTGGGCGTCGTCGTCGATCCCGACCGCGCCGCCGCCGGGCCGCTGGCGGCGTTCCTGGATCGCCATCACCTCGCGACGGCCGTCTGTGCAACGCTCAAAGAAACTCGTGAGGTTCTGACGCGTGCCGAGTCGATGGGCGCCGACCAACCTCCCGTGGGCGTGGTCTTCATCGATTCCGGCTTGGCACCGACGCCCGATCCGGTCGTCGATCTGCTGCGGGCCCACCCGTGGATCGCCGTGGTCGTCATCGCCGCTTACGGCAACGTTCAGGCGGCCGTTTCGCTCCTCCGGGCCGGCGCGGTCGATTATCTCGTGCGGCCTTTCGTCGATGCCGAACTCACGGCGACCATCGACCGGGCGCTCCAGCACTCCGCCGTTCGCTCCGAGAACGCTGGCCTCCGCAACCGCCTGTCGCTCCGCTCCCGTGCACGCCGGCTCATCGGGCACGACCCGCGGATGCACACCGTCTACGAACTCGTTGACGCCGTCGCCGCCGGCCGCTCCACCGTGCTGATGACGGGCGAATCCGGCACCGGCAAGAGCCTCATCGCCCGCGAAATCCACGACCGCAGCCCGCGCCGCAGCGGGCCGTTCGTCGAACTTTCGTGCGGCAGCATCCCCGAAACCCTGCTCGAGAGCGAACTCTTCGGGCACGTCAAAGGCGCCTTCACCGGAGCCCACGCCGACAAGGTCGGACGGTTTCTCGCCGCCGACAAGGGCACGATCTTCCTCGACGAGATCAACTCGTCGTCACCGGGCATGCAACTGAAACTCCTCCGTGTGCTCCAGGAACGCCGATTCGAGCCCGTCGGTTCGAGCACGACCATCGAAGTCGACGTCCGCGTGCTCCTCGCCACCAACCAGCCGCTCGAACCGCTCGTCCAGTCCGGTGCCTTCCGTCAGGATCTCTACTACCGGATCAACGTCGTCGGAATCGACGTCCCGCCGCTGCGAGAGCGGGCCGCCGACATCCCGGTTCTCGCCCGCGCGTTCCTTGCGCAACAGTCCGCCGAGCTCGGTCGCCCGTTCGTCGGTTTCACCGACGACGCCCTCCGGGCTCTCACCGCGTATCCATTCCCCGGAAACGTGCGCGAACTCCAGAACGTCGTCGAGCGGGCCGTCGTCGTCTGCCGCGGCTCCACACTCTCCGAGAGCGATCTGCCGGCCCACATCGCCAGGCCCGTCTCGCCCCGCCCCGCCGCGGACGCCGCGGGATGGGCCCCACAGCGGCTCGAGCTCGCCCTGCGCGCTCACGAGCGCGACGTCCTCGAAAAAACCCTGCGCGCCAACAACTGGAGTCGGCAAAAAACCGCCGCCGACCTGGGCATCAACCGAACCACTCTCTACAAAAAAATGCGCACCCTCGGGCTCAACACGCCCGACCGCCTCGCGGGCTGACCCACCCAGAGCCTACTGCCCACCCCCGAGTGCCGAGTGCCGAGTGCCTAATCCCGAGTGCCTTTTCTCTCACAAGTGCTCAAATATCGTCTGCGACCGCACCACCACGCCGCCCGCGGCGAGAAGGTGATACGACTGGGCATGAACTTCCTTGTTGTACTTTTGGATATCAACCATGCTCAGGCACTTGCCCGCTTCGTCGCCCCACTCATGGATGAGGGCCCCGGTTTCCACCGAGAATCGCTGCATCTCGTCAAGCGTTGACATGTACAGGTTGTCCGCCAACGTCTCGGTCTGAACCGAATTCATGTAGGTCACGCCCGCCTTCGTGAAGCGATGCTCAATGTCGCGCTCGCCCGCACAAAGGCCCGCTGTCACCAGCCCGGTCGAAGGGACGCTCCGGTCCTGTTCGGAGAGGAACTCCGTGGCGCACATCGTCTTGTACTCGAACCGGAGCACATGGGCCCCGTTCATCAACCACGTCTCGACCTCAAACTCACCGTGCCGCACCACACGCCGGCCCTTCAGCTGAAAGAGTTCCGGGTGCAACGCTCGGTCGTAGAGCAAAATGGTGTACGACTGCAGAGCGTTTGTCCTGATCGTGCTGTTCATGCCTGCGGAAACGTCCTCTCGTGCGGCGAGTGCCCTCGTGTACTACGGAGCATTCGCCGGTCCTAGCGTCGCTGCCCGAGCGGGGTTCGCCCACGGAATCCAAAAAAGCAGCCGGAATCGGCGCCACGCCGCCGGCCCGCCCCTTCGACGCCCCAAGGGAATCATCCCGCCCACGCTCTTCAGCCGATCCTCATTCTCTCGGGCTTTCCCCTCCGACTGAAGTTGTGAGGATTATGGACAAAACGCACCCCAAGTTGCAAGAGAAATTTCTTCAGAATGTCAATTTTTCATAAGTTCCGGCGGTTTCTGCCCAAAACACCCACCCTCAGACCCCGTTCAGGTGTCGCCAAGGTCAATCCGCTCGCGATTGTCGCCGCAATCGACAGGCTTCCCACGCGCCTTCAACCCTTCGCCCTCGCCGAACTGTTCACCTCCGACCACATCATCGCCCTTCACGCCCATTCGCCCGCGTTCTTCCCAATGCTCGCCCAACGCTGGATGGCGTGCACCCCGTCTCCGGTCGATGTGCCCTGTCCCACCGACGTCGCCCGCGTTGGGCCCGACGCGCTGCCGCCTCTGAATCACTCCTACCCCCAGGCCGCTTCGTCCCGCCGTGCCTGGTGCGCCATCGTCAGACGCTGGGGCCTGCTTCCCCCATCCCTCGCTTCCCAGTTTCGGTCCCGCTACAGACCATCCCTCGACGCCGCCGCGGCAGAAGTCCTCTCCGCCGCGTCCAGCCCCGAGACCCTCCTCCCGTTCCTCGCCGAAGACCGGAGCGCCGCCCTTCGATGCGCTGTTCTCTCACGCTTCCCCGCGTTCTTTGCGGATCGGCACCGCGACCTGCAAACAATGATCGAATCCGCCGTCGCCGAGAATGACCTGTCTTCGATCGTGACCGCGGCCCAAGGTTTTCAAAAGCACCGCTCGCTCGCGCCCGTCGCGGCAGCACTCGCGGCCGCCGACCGCCTTCATCTGCGATCAAACACCGCCCTCGCAACGTGGATGCAAAGCGAGGCTAACGTCGGTTCGGGTGCAGTTCGGGCTGCCATGCGGCGCGAAAGCGGCGACCACGCCGCCGCCCGCGCCCTCGAACTCGTCTCGTGCCCGGTGTGGCAATCGGCCTGTCTCCACGCCCTGCTGCGGGTTCCAACGCCCATCCAGTTTGCCCATGCCGCCGACATCGGTCATCTCCTTGAAAACCCGGCCCGCGCGGCGGCCCTGCGCACTGCGTTCGTGAGACTCCGGCCACAGCGACTGCTGCCCCCGTCCTCGAGCCGGGTCGTCTCAACGGGTGCGGTGCGTTGGGCCTCCTTGGTGCCGCGGGGCGTTGAGTGCTTGCCGACGGCCGTGAAACTATCTCCGCTGGCCCGCTTGGTCGCGTCGAAGCATGCCGCCCCCGCCGCCGACGAAACCGACCCCATCGTCTTGCATGCACGCTTTGTGTTCTCCAGCCCCGCCGGAACGCTGCACGAACGCCGATCTGTCGCGGGCTCCAATCCGATCGTGGACCGTTTCTCCAGTCCGCACGCCGATCTGGATCATGCGATCGCCTCGGATCGCCGTCTCCACTCCGAACATGGCGCTGCGGCCTGCCTCCGCTGGCGGACCCGTCTGCGGGACGATCGATTTTCGGCAATCACAGAATTGCGCCGCCATTGCGATGCAGCGCCGACAGAAAGCCACATCGCGCTCATCGGGCTCGTTCGGCGTCTGGCGTTGGTTTCGGAACTCTCCGGCTGGCTGGGTGCGGTGGCGCTGCGATCAAAGGGCGACGACCATCGATCGGTGGCCACCGCCGTGGCGGCCCTGGGCGATGCCGATGGCCCCGCGGTCCGCAAGGTCCTCTCGATGCTGTGCGGACACCACGATTCTCGAATCCGCGCCAACGCCGTCGAATCGCTGGGCCGCCTCATCCGCCGCGGCGACGCCGACGCCACGCTCCTCGTAGACACGAAGCCCGATCCTCACCACCGTGTCCGTGCCAACGCCATCCGGGCGTTGTTTTCTCACGACGCCGCCGTGGAGCGATGGCTCTTCGACATGCTCGTGGATGACCGCGTCTCTCACCGGATCGCTTCCGCCTGGGTGGCCCGGCGCGTCCCGCTTTCGGCCGTGCAGGCACCGCGCCTGAGCCAACTGGCCCTGGTCGAACCCGACTCCCGTGTGCAGCACGCCCTCCACAACGCCCTCGAACGCATCCTGCACCCTCACCGGTTCGCGTGGCGCAGCGGAGCCCTCTCGCGTACCGACCGCGACCCGCGCTGGCCCCAATCTCACCCTCCATTACCACGCCCGGACGATTCTCCCATTTTCCGGCCGCGGCTCGTCGCCTGAACCCGCCCCAACTTACCAGGAAACGCACCACATGGGAACCATTTCCCTTTTCGCCGATCTTGAGCCGATCCGACTGATGACCGGGGAGGTGACTCCCTCTCCCGAATCGCCGGTCTCCGCGCCAATCCTCGTCGCGTTCGCTGCCGGAGGCGCGATCCTCGGATTCGTCATCCTCGCGGTGCTTCGACGCAAGAACGCGCGGCACCCTGCCGACGCCGCGTTCAACCGGATGGCCCGGGATCTGAAGCTCTCGCGCCGCCAGCAGCGAGCCCTCCGGATCGAAAGTCGGGCCACCGGGTGTCACCCGATCGCGGCCCTCTTGGGGCCCACCGCCATGAGGTAACGGAATGCGTCGCGCGGGCCTACAAGGGACGGAATCGGACCTTTCTTGAAAGGAAAGTCGATGCGATCCCTACCCCACGCGGTCTGGTGCATTCTGCTCGCCGTCAGTTCCTTCGTCGCAACGGCCCAGGAGCCAGCGACACCCGCGACGGGGGCGTTGGCTCTCGCGCCATCCGCCAGATACATGCGCGTCGACGATTCCGACCCCGACCGCATCAAACTCCAAATATCGAGCCGGACGTTGGTCCCGGTCTCGGGAACCGGTGCATCGGTAGAACTTGTCGGCGTCGTCCACGTCGCGGACGCCGCGTATTACCGGGAACTCCAGACATTCCTGGACGGTTTCGATCTCGTGCTCTACGAGGGAGTCAAACTCAGCGGACTGGGGAACGCCCCGCCGGGTCTCGACGCCGACCAAGTCTCTCGGGTGATGCAAACCAAATCCCGGCTGCGCAAACTCGCCGTCCTCATCCAGCGGACCCAAGCCCGGGGCGAGCCGCTGCCCGAATCGCTTTCGAGTCTCGTTGGAGCACTTGAGAGTCCCATTCAGCACGTCGCAACTTCCCTGCTCACTGATGCCTGGGGTCATCCCGTTATATACACATGGTCGACAACAACGGTGGGTGACCAACCCCCGCGCTCCACCTACGACCTGCACAGCCTCGGTGCCGATGGTGCCGACGGCGGTGGGGGCGCGGCGGCGGACCTCTCGTTCAGCGCACAGGAGCCACTGGGCGACCACGAGAAACGCCGCAGACCCAGCCCGATGTCGAAACTCGCTTCCGCCCTGGGCCTCGAATTCCAGTCGGCGATGGACTACACGCGGGCGAAGTGGCGAAACAGCGACCTCGCCATCGACGTCCTCCGCCAGAAACTGAAAGCGATCGGCGCACCGGGCGAAGAGTTCTTGGATTTTATGGACGGAACGTCCGGAAGCTTGAAAGCAGGACTGCTCCTCCTGGGATTTGTCGAGCGTGACCCGAATCTGGCCATGATGGGAAAACTCATGCTGGTGGAAACCGGCCGCGACGATGCCAAGGGCGACGCCAACCCCGAGAGGGACGCCCGCAAGCAGGTGATCTTGATCGACCGCAACACCGAAGTGCTCCAAGACCTGAGAAGAGTGATCGACGACGAACCCCTCCACGGCTGCATCGCGCTCTTCTACGGCGCAGGCCACATGCCCGACTTCGAGTACCGGCTCGTGAACGAGTTCGGATACCGCTTCGCCGCGGCCAGATGGTTCACCGCCCTGGAGGTTGATCTCCGCTCGGCGCCCGGCGGCCTCAAGCAGGGCCAGCAGTTGCAACGCATGGTCCGCAAGTCCGCCGAGAATCGCGGCTCACGCAAACGTGCTCGATGAAGCGTCCGCCGGAGCCGTTTCCGTGCTCATACGCTTCCGGCTCGACGGCCCCCGCGTAACCACTCGCCCCCCGCCGCGTATCAATCCGCGATCCGTTGCCCATCCTCATTGGAAAACTTCCATGTTTCTCCGCCCCGTGCTCGCCGCCGCCGGCATTCTCCTGGCATCTCCATTCTCCTCCGGCCAGGTCGCGGCGCCGGTCGATCCATCCGGCTCCGTCACGCATAACGCCCCGAAATACATGCGGGTCGATGATTCGTCCGCCGACCGCGTCAAACTGCGGATTTCCAGCCGCACCATGGTTCCCGTCTCCGGCAGCGGTCCCGCCGTCGATCTCGTCGGTGTGTCCCACATCGGTGACGCCGCCTATTACGAAGAACTCCAGACCTTCCTCGACGGCTTTGACCTCGTCCTCTACGAAGGCGTCAAGCCGGGCGGCATGGGAACCGCGCCGGGCGATGCGGACGCCGGTGATGCCTCAAAGGTGAAGGTCACCAAGGCCCGCCTTCGGATGCTCGCCACCCTCATCGAGCGGAACCGCACCAAGGGCGTCGCCTATCCCGAATCTCTTTCTACCGTCATCGACACCCTCGACGGCACCATGAAGAAGATGGCCACCGCCGCTTCCACCGACGCCTGGGGGAACACCATCATCTACACCTGGTCGAAGGTATCGACGGGCGATCAACGCCCGGCCCGCCATACGTTCGATCTTCTCAGTCTGGGTGCCGACGCGTCCAAGGGCGGCGATGGCGCCGCCGCCGACCTCGCCTTCAGCATGCAAAAACCGCTCACCAAGGCCGAGAAGCAGGGCGGCGAAGGCATCCAGATCAAACTCGCCAACGCTCTGGGCCTGCAGTTCCAGTTATCCGCGATCAATTACACCCGCGACTCCTGGCGTAACAGCGATCTCGCCATCGATGAAGTCCAGCAAAAACTCGAAGAATCCGGTGCTCCCGGTGACGCCTTCTTCAGCCTGATGGACGGCAGCTCGTTCGGCTCCAAACTGCTCGGCTTTCTGCTGGGTTACGTCGAACGCGACCCGCAGATGGCGATGCTCATCAAGTTGATGCTCGTCGAGACCGTCGCCCACGCCGACGCCCTCATGGAGGCCCAGCCGGGAGCCATGGGCCGCTTCATGAAAGTGATCGTCATCGACCGCAACACCGCCGTCCTCGAGGACCTGCGGAACGTGATCGACACCGAACCCGACATCAAGCACATCGCCCTCTTCTACGGCGCGGGTCACCTCCCCGACATGGAAACCCGGCTCGAAAAAGACTTCGGATACCGCTTCGAAAAAGACGCCTGGTTTACCGCCATGGATCTGGACCTCGCGTCCGTTCCCGGCGGCCGCAAGCAGGCCGACCAGATGCGCCGCATGATCCGCCAGATGATCGAGAAGCAAAAGTCGCAGTCGCGCGAAGAGTGACCCCGCGGCCGTCAGGTGTCCATCATCAACGCCCGCGCCAAACCCTGCGCGAGCCCGGGCTCCGCGTGCGTCACGTACAGCCGGTTGCACTCCACCCAGCAGGCGTGCGAATACGCCTGACCGTGCATCTGGCGAGAGACATCCTCACGCGGGTTGCTCTGATCGTCCTCGATCAGGATCATCCGTGGCCGCCACCTCGCGAGTGTGAATCCCTTCAGGGCTTCAACCTCGTGCCCCTCGACGTCCAGCGACACGAGGTCAATCGGCCCCGTGTGCGATTCCAACAACGCATCGAGCGTGGTCGCCAGCACCTTCACCGTCGTTCGCGCTGCGTTCTGCTGCTCGATCGACGCCGCGTGCTGGCTGGTCCCCGGAACATACGACAGCATCCCCCCATACCGGTCCTCGACCGTCACAAACTCCACCGTCGGCCCATGGCCGGGGGCCGTCAGCACCGCCTGAACCACGCGGCTGTTCGGTCGATTCGCCCCGCACTCCCGGCTCCGCACCGGGTGCGGCTCCACCAGCAACCCCGTCCACCCCATCGCTTCCAACGCATACGTCACCGAAAAGTTCACCCCATCAAAGGCCCCGGCCTCAATGAAGAAGCCCGACGTCGGCCGCCCCAAGGCTTCCCACGCCACCTGATCCTCCGCGAACTGCGCGCGGAAATCGATGGGGAACCGCGGCGTTACGCCCGCTTCTCGGCAGACGTTCCCGGCCTCAAGCGTCGCGATTCGCTGCCGGCACCGCGTGATCGCCGACAACGCCTGAATCAGACCGATCTGCGTCCGTTGCAACTCTCCGGTTAAATCCTGCCCCATCGGCGTGTGCTCTCCAAAGTCGCTCCAGGTGGCCGGGTTGCCCCCAAGTTCGCGGCTCGACTGTAGCGAACGCCGACCGAAGCAATCCGGGCTCCCGGCGATCGCTCGGAGCAGTTTACCGCGTCGATCGCAGAGTAACCTCGCGACGCTGCACCGACTCCGCCCCCTCTCCCGTCGATACCTCTTGGCCCCGCACCGTGATCTTGACCGCCCGCCCCGAGAACAACCCCTTCTCGATCAGCGTCGCGACCGCCGCCTCCGCCGTGTTCGGGGTGGTGCCGCCGATGGACGCCAAAACATCCCCCGCTTCAAGCCCGCCCCGCGACGCCGAACTCTCGTCCTCCACGAGCGCGACCACCGGCCCATCCTCCGAGTCGCGGATGGCAAGCCCGAACTGTTCGTACAACACCTTCCGGTACTTGTCGATCTCCACTTCCCGCGGCACACTCCCCAGCGTCACCGACAATTCCATCGTCTCGCCTGCCCGCCAGATGCTCAGGGTCACCACATCCCCCGGCGACGACGACCCGACAATCGCCCGCAGCGATTCACCGTCGCCCGCCGGTTCGCCGTTGATGTGCGTGATGAAATCGCCGCGCCGCACCCCGGCCTTCGCGGCACCCGATCCGCGCATCGCGTCGCTGACGAGGAGGCCGCGCCCTTCGTAGCCATCCGTGCCGTATTCCTCGCCGCCCCGATACTGGATCCCCAACCACCCGCTCGCCAAAGGCTGCCCTGACAGCATCCGCGCCACGCGGTTCTCGATAGTCGTCAGCGGGATCGCGAAACTGATCCCCGCCGATTGCCCTTCCACGCTGCCGCGGCTCCGCTCCGCCGTCGCGATCGCGACATTCATCCCCACCACACGTCCCCGAATATCGACCAGCGGCCCCCCCGAGTTGCCCGGGTTCACGGCGGCATCCGTCTGGATGAAGTTGGAAATCCCCGAATAGCCAGTCGTGGCCTGCGCGCTCCGACCCAAGCCCGAAACGATCCCCTCCGACATCGAAAACTTGAACCCAAACGGCGAGCCGAAGGCATACACCCGGTCTCCCCTTCGTATCCGTTGGGCCGTGGCACGGACCGCCGGAATAAGGTGCGATGCCGCTTCAACCTTGAGAACCGCCACATCCGCGAACAGATCGCTCCCGACCAGTTCGGCCTTCGCCACCCGGCCATCAAAAAACTGGACATAGATGTCCCGAGCCCCGTCGACCACGTGCGCGTTGGTGATGATGTGCCCGGCATCGTCGTAGACCCATCCGGCCCCCGACGAGCCCCGCGACATCCGCGTCCCGCCCGCCGAAGCCACGACGTCAATGTGGACGACCGACGGTTCCACCGCGTCGGCGATGTTTCGCGTCGCTTCGTTCAACCGTTCGAGGACGTCGTCGAGTTCCAGCGACTGCCGAGCCACATTCACGACCGCCCGCGTTCGCTCGGACGAAACCGCACGAATCGCACCTGGAGCCGCCAGCAACACCGTCATCGCCGTCAGGAGAACCACAAACGCAGGTCCATACGAAACGAATCGACGCATGAAAGTGAATTCCTTCCCGGCTGCCGCCGCCCGTCCATAACGTCCCCACGGCCCACCCTCAAATCGTCCATCGGCCGTCGTTCATCCATCCGAAACGTCAAACCAACGACCACCCGATCCACAACCGTACCTTCATCCATTCGCAATTGTTCGCCCCGTCGATTCGGGCGCGGGCTTTTCTCCCGTTTTCACGCCCGCGACGCTTCCAACGCCCCCATAACCCCCGCCACCGGGCCGTCGGGTTGTCACCCGCGTCACCCATTCCCGCCCCGCCGCTTCGACGACTGCCGCCACATCCGCCGCCGCCTCCGCAAACCGCGGCGGCGACTTGGACATCCCCAGAAGGTCGTGGACGACCAGCACCTGCCCGTGACACTCCGGGCCCGCCCCGATTCCGATGAGCGGGATGGACGTTGCCTCCATGACACGCTTGGTCACCGTTTCCGGCACCGCTTCGATCAAAAGCATCACCGCGCCCGCCGCCTGCATCGCCGCCGCGTCCGCCACAATCGATGCGGCTTCCGCATCGGTCCTCCCGGCACCGCCATATCCGCCCCTGAGGGCTGCCCGCTGCGGCCTGCTGCCGATATGCGCCACCACCGGCACGCCCGCGCGAGTCAGTCTCTCAACCAGCCCGGCGAACGACGCATCCACCTCCAGTTTCACGACGTCCGCGCACCCTTCCGTCATAAACCGCCCGGCGTTCCGGATCGCCTCCCCTTCCTCCGCCTGATACGACATAAACGGCATGTCCGCCATCACCAGCCGCGACGGCCCACCCCGCTTCACCGCCGCCGTGATCGTGAGCGCAAACTCCAAGGGCATGTCGATGGTGCGCTCAAACCCCAGCACCACTTCCGCGGCCGAATCACCCACCAGCAGCACAGGCACCCCCGCCCGCTCTAAAATCCGGGCCATCGTGGCGTCGTAACACGTCAGGCACGCGAACGGCTCGCCCGCGGCCGACATCGACCGAATCGTCTTGATGGTGATCCGATCGACAGGAGTCCGGGGTTCGCGGTGCGACATTGCTCAATGGTACCGTTCGACCGCCAACCGCACGCCGCTACGCTTCTTGCCGATGCCCCGCGTACTCGTCGGCGAATTGATGGACCGCCCCGACGCCGACCCCGCGGAACTCAAGAACGCGCTCGCCTACATCCGCTTCGTCAATCGTTACTTGGGCGGTTCCGAAGGGCTCCTTCGTCACCTTCGCGAATGGCAGCCGGCCCTTCCCCAATCGTTCACGCTCCTCGACATTGGCACCGGAACCGCCGACATTCCCCGCGCTGCCCACGCGTGGGCCGCCTCCCGCCGCCTCACCCTCCACTCGACCGCCCTCGACCTCCACCAAACCACCCTCGATTTCGCCCGCCAGCACATCGCGGACACCCCCAACATCACGCTTCTTGAGGCCGACGCCCTCACCTTGGGCACCCTCTTCCCACCCCGATCCTTTGACATCGTTCACATGGGCATGTTCCTCCACCACCTGACCGACGGCGACGTCCTCACCGTACTCCGCCAGGCCCACGCGCTGGCCCGCATCGGCGTCGTCTGGAATGATCTCCGCCGCTCCTCTCTCTCCAAGGCGGTCCTGCAACTCTTCCTGATCGGCCAATCTCACATGGTCCGCCACGACGCCACCGTGAGTATTGACGCCGGTTTCACCAAGCCCGAAACCCGCGCCCTCGCCCGGGCCGCCGGCTGGTCCGACCCACGCTACCGACTCGGCCCGCTCTTCTACCGCTTCACCGTTTCGTCACGGACTTTGCCCCCGTGAACTCCGCGATCGTCATCGGAGGCGGCGTTGCGGGTGCCACCCTCGCCACCCTCCTTGCCCGGGCCGACTGGGCCGTCACGCTGGTCGAATCCGCCCGCTTCCCGCGCATCAAGGTGTGCGGCGAATTCATCAGCCCCGCCGCCACCGAATACCTCGAAAACATCCTTCCCCCCGCCGCCCTCGCGGCCGTGGGCGCCTCCCGTATTGACACCTTCACCCTCGAGTGCGGCGGCCCCGCGCCTTGGTGGGTCCGGTCTTCAGACCGCTCTCTTTCCACGACCTTTGCCTCCCCCGCCTGGGCTCTCAGCCGGGCCACGCTCGACACCGCGCTTCTGGCCGTGGCCGCGAGTGCCCACGTCACCATCCTTCAACCGGCCACGGTCCGCGGCGTCGCCTATCACGACACGCACATCACGGTCACCGTCGACGACAGCACGCTCACCGCCGACCTCGTTATCCATGCGGATGGCTCCGGCCGGCACGACCCCAGCGGTCCCACTCCCAATGCCCCCGGCATCATCGGCCGAAAATGCCACGCCACGCTCCCACCCGGCCTCGTCAACGGTGTCCAGATTCGGGCGTGCAACCAGGCCTACGTCGGCTCCATCATCGTTGAAGGCGGCCTCGCGACCATCGCCCTCGTGGCCCGCGCAGCGCTGGTCGCCCGCTTTGGCACCGATGGCGACGCGCTGCTCCAACACCTCTGGCCGGTCTGGCAACCCGCGTGGCGCACCAGCGATTGGAAAACCTGCCCCGTGCCCCGAGGCCCACCCATCACCAGCGGACACCCCCGCAGTTTCCGCATCGGCAACGCCGCGGCGGCCGTAGACCCCATCGGCGGCGAGGGCATCGGGCTCGCCCTTTGGTCCGCATCCACACTCGCCGAACTGCTCCAAAACCAGCCCGCCGACCGAGCCGCGATTCAACGCCGTTTCCTCGCCGCGTATCGCTCCCGCGTCCGAACCCGCCGCCCCGCGTGCCGCCTTGCGGCCGCCCTGCTCATGCGCCCGCAACTCGTCACAACGTTCTGGCCCCTCCTCGCCCGCCACACCGGACTCACCCAAACCTGGCTCGCTCTCACCGGCAAACCGCACACGCTTCACGGCGTGTATTAAGTTACTTTTCGCGTTTTGGCTCCGCTTTGCCCTTTGCTATCTGCGATTTGCCATTTTCATTCCTCCTACCCTCCCCCGTGCCCATTCTCACCGCCACCAACATCTCCCATTCCTACGGCGAACGTCAGATCCTCCGCGAGGTTTCCCTGAGCGTCGAACCCACCGACCGCATCGGCATCGTCGGCCGCAACGGTGCCGGCAAGACCACGCTGATGAAAATCCTCACGGGCGAACTCAAGCCTGATTCCGGCACCGTCGCCCTGCAGCGCGGCAGCCGGGCCGGCTACCTCACTCAGGATCACCGGCTTGACCCTGATGAAACCCTTAAGCAATCCGCCGAAGGCGCATTCGCCGAACTGCACGCCGTTCACCGTGAACTCGATGCGATCTACGAGAAGATGGCAGAACCCAATGCCGATCTCGACATACTCATGAAGAAGCAGATCGTTCTCGAAACGCAGATGGAGAAACTCGGTGGGTACGCCGTCGATCACAAGATCGGCGAGGTTCTCCACGGCCTCGGCTTCACCGATTCCCAGTTTGAAATCAAAGTCGGCAGTCTCCCCGGCGGCCAGAAGGGCCGTCTCGCTTTGGCCCGCCTCCTCCTCGAACAGCCCGACGTCCTTTTGCTTGATGAACCCACCAACCACTTGGACATCGACGGCCGCATCTGGCTCGAGCAGTTCTTGAGCAACGACTACAAGGGCGCGGTCGTGATGATCTCGCACGACCGCTACCTGCTCGACACCGTGGTCAACCGCATCCTTGAAACCGAGCAGTGCCGACTCATCGACTACCCCGGCAACTACATCGCGTTCCGCGAATTGCGGGCCGAGCGCCGCATGGTCATGCACCGCGCCTACGAAGCCCAGCAAAGCAAATTCAAGAAGGAAGCCGACTACATCCGCCGCTACAAGGCCGGCCAGCGGGCCAAGCAAGCCAAGGGTCGGGAAACCCGTTTGGAACGGGCCAAAGAGCAGGACTCCCTCGAACGCCCCATGGAGTTCGCCACCTTCAAACTCACGCTCCCCAAGGCCGAACGCACCGGCGACATGGTCGCCTCCGCACGCGGCGCTTCCAAGTCATACACCAACAAAGACGGGGAGGTGAAGGTCCTCTTCAAGAACCTCGATCTCTCCATCAATCGCGGCGAACGCTGGGGGATCATCGGCCCCAACGGGGCCGGCAAGACGACCCTCGTCAACACCCTCCTGGGCTTGGTTGACGCCGACGAAGGCGTCGTCCGCCTCGGTTCCAACGTCAAGATCGGCCACTACCGCCAGACCCACGAGCACGTTAACAACGAAGAATCTGTCTACCGCTATATCCAGGGTGTGATCCTCCGCGAGGCCCCCGCCCAGGCCATGAGCGAACAATCCGCCCGCAACCTGGCCGGCGCTTTCCTCTTCAGCGGTGAAGAGCAGGAGCGGTTGATGGGCAACCTCTCGGGCGGAGAGCGCAGCCGGGCCGTCCTCGCCGGGTTGCTCGCCAGCGCCAAGAACGTCCTCGTTCTTGACGAACCCACCAACCACCTCGACATCCCGAGCGCCGAACGCCTTGAAGAAGCCCTCGCCGTTCCCGATGAAGACTCGGACGATGATTCCTTTGACGGCACACTCCTCCTCATCAGCCACGACCGCGCCCTGATCGATGCCACCTGCGACCACCTCCTCGTCCTCGACGGCAACGGTAACGCCGAGGCCTTCATCGGCGGCTTCACCGAGTGGCACGACAAGCACGTCGCCGAGGTCGCCCGCCGCGCCAAGGAAGCCAACACCGAGAAAGAACGCCGCGACGACGCCGATCGCCGCCGCAGAGAAGCAGAAGAAGCCAAAAAGAGGCCGGTGCCGAAGCCTGCGGTAGCGCCCTCTTCAACGGGTGCGCTCGGTCGCCTCACCACCGAGCAACTCGAAGGCCGCATCGAGAAAGTCGAAACCCGCCTGAGGCAGGTCGACGCCGAACTCGCCGATCCCGCCACCTGGCGCGACAAGCCCAAATCCGACCGCCTCGGCACCGAACGCTCCAAACTCGCGGCAGAACTCGAACCCCTCGAGTTCGAATGGGCCCGCCGCGCCGACCGCTGACCCGACCCCGTCCAACGCGACCACTTTCCGGGGCATTGCACGGAGCATCTCCGCCGGCGACTTCGGCTTCCGAAGGTTGGTCCATAAATATTGTTATCAGCCCGAGTGAGAGAAATCGGGTCGTGTCGCTCAATGAAGAACGAGGCGGGCGATGAATCGCGGCGGGTGTCTCCCCGCGTTCATCATCGTGTCCCTCGGAAGGAGCGATTATGAATCTTCACGCTGCCGCACCAGTTTGGCCCCGCCGCGCACTGCGCAAGGCCACCGGTCCGGTGGGGGCGATTGCTTTGTGCCTCGCGCAATGGGCGCATGCAGCCCCGCCGAACGACAATTGCACATCGCCGACCCCGATCTCGAACGCCGGCGATTTCAACACCGACGACCTGTTCACGGCGACCGCGACAACGAGCCCGCCGCTGCCGGGGGGCACCACCAAGGACATCTGGTTCTGCTGGACCCCGACTTGGGGCAGCCCCGCCAATGCTCCGTCTGTGAATGTCTCGTTCGGCGGAGCGGGACCGTTCGTCGGGGGCAACCAGATCGACGTCTACGCGGGCTGCAACGGTTGCCCGACGGGCGCGCCGATCGCCTCCGCCTTCTCCGTGCTCCCCAATCAGGCCAACTTCGTGGTCTTCCGACCAGAGTGCGGCCGACAATACCTCATCCGCCTGAGTGTTGAAGCGTACCAAACAAGCGGCCCCCCCGCGGCGGCGTGGCGAAGACTTTCCATCACCCGCAACGGCGAAGATGCATTCGACTGCGACGGACAGGCCCCGATCTTTAACGACTGCTGCGGAACCAAGCCCAACTTCGAGAACGACATCTGGCAGACCAACTACACCGGTCGCGTCATTGCGCACACGGGCAATGGTCCCGACCCCCTTTACCCGGTGGTCACGCTCTTCAACCTCGACCACCCGACGCCGATCAGTTCGCCTTACAACCCTGTCCCCGGGGGCCTCACGTCCGCTGTGCCCGCGAATGCCTTCCGCTACTCTCACCGAGACTGGTTCAAGGACCGTATTGGCAGCGTCTTCGGCCTGACCCTCGACGATAACGGCAATATCTACGTCGCCCATAGCGGCATCTGGAGCGAGGGCTCCCCGAACGCGTGCTTCCCCCTCCCCGACAGCCCGCTCGCGACCAGAATCGGTTCACTCTCAAACTCCTCCTCCGCATCTTTCTACCGGCTCGACACCATCACCGGCAACGCAACGGCGTTCAACCTCCCCGGCGGCTCGTCAATCCGGTCCGACCCCGGCCTCGGGAATATCACCTTCGACTGCGAGCACCAGCAACTCTTCGTCTCGCACTTCGGTGACGGCCGCATCTACCGCGTCTCGACCGCGGGTGTGATCCTGAGCGCATTCGATTTCGGAACCAACCGCATCGATAACGCCGCCGCCGCGAACGCGCCTGAACTTCCTCTCGCCCAATACCGCGATTTCGTTCCCAAAGGCGAGCGCGTCTGGGCGGTGCAGCGCTACCACGACCGCCTCTACTTCAGCGTCTGGGGCCAGAACGCCAACACCCTCCGGAATGATGTGAACGGATCACCGTGCCCGATGACCATCAGCGGCCCGGCTCCCAACACTGTGTGGTCCGTCGGCATCAACCCAAGCGGCGAGTTTGTCGCCAACTCCCGCCGCATGGAACTCCAGACTCCCGTCTTCTTTATGGCCAACAACGGTTACCAAACCGCTATCCCCACGTGCTCACCCGTCTCGGACATCAGTTTCTCAGCCGACGGCCGAATGGCGCTCGCGGAGCGATCGATGGCTGATACCTCCCCCGGAGATCCCGACGGCGGGTTGACCGCCGCCCATCGCTCCCGAGTTCTTGAATACACCGATACCGGCTCGGGCTGGATCATGGCGAACCTTCGGGGCACCAGTGGCTACGAGGTCGGGGCCACCGATCCCCGAATCGATATCACCGCCACCAACGCCGCGGGCGGGTGCGACTATGACCGTTCGGCCCCAGGGGCCGACCTTCGCGGCGGTCGCCTCTGGGCGACCGGCGACTGCCTCGTCCCAAATAACTCCTTCTGCTCGGAGTACGGCGTGACCGGTCTCGATACCGCGACCGCCTTCGGGACCACCACCAACTCTTCGCTGGTCATTGACTACGACAGCACCGGCGCTTTCCAGGACAAGACCCAAATCGGCGATGTCGAGATCGCGTGCTCGGGTGCGGCACCCTGCGCCACCGTAACAGAAACCGGTCCCCCCATCTGTATCACCGACTCAAACGGCTGGACCGGCTCGTACACCTACTGCTTCACCCTCAACAACCTCTCGGGCCGGGTTGTCTCTCGGGTTCTTATTCCCGGTCCGGTGAACCCGAACTCCTTCGTTCTTCAACCGCCGATGCAGCCCGGTGAAACCCGCAACCTCTGCGTGCAGATCAACAATCAGACCCCCGGCTCGACCTTCTCCATGCGTGTCATTCTCTACACCCCCTCGAACGAGGAATGCTGCAACTTCATCAAGGACATCGAGCTTCCAGAATGCGACTGCCTCACGTTTCTCTCCGCTCCCACCGTCGAATGCCTTGTGGGGGGCCGTTTCACGGTGCGGTTCTCTTACGCACCCATCGGCTACGCCATCCAGCACACCTTCCTCGTTCCCCTCGATGATGGCGACCCCAACGACGGTGATGAATACTTCCTCGACCCCAGCTACTTTGATCAGCCCGTCGGCATCGGTCAATCGGCAACCTTCACCACGGTGGTCACGCTCAACGACCTCCCTCCCGTCTCAACCCGTCGGTGCTTCGAAGTCTTCATTCACCGTCCTGACTTCTCCGAGTGCTGCTTCGAGACCCTCTGCTTCGATGTCCCGGATTGCGGACCGGGCGGCCTGGGATGTGTCGGCGACGTCGACGGCGACGGTGACGTCGATAGCGACGACGTCATCCTCTACTTTTCCTGGTGGGAAGACGGGTTGCCCGATGCCGACATTGACGGGGACGACGACGTTGATTCCGAGGACGTGATCCACTTCTTCGCGGGGTGGGAAACCGGCTGCTGAACGTCTTCTCCGCAGCGATCGCCGGAACGCTGCGCTCCGCAAACTTCCTGGTGTCGCGGTGCGGGTTCACACCCGCACCGCGGCGTTTTTGACCGTCGCGACCGACGCACGACCTTTGTGTGCTTATTCGGATTCGTGTGAGAGATTCCCACTCTCTTCGCCAATGGAATATCGGACGGCGCACTCGACGTTTGTGCATCGACCCCCTTTGACGTACGCACACAGCTCTGAAGGAGTCCGCAATGAGCAGTCTCGGAAGCACGGGTTTAACGACGATCATCGTTGCCGCGGCGGGGCTCGCAACCCCCGCCTTGGGTCAATCTTCGACCTACGACGTCTCTAAACACCTGGACGTCCAAGTGACCGTCGCACCGATCGACGTGGAGGTCGACTGGACTCGCAAGCTGCGAGCAATAGCCATGGTCGGGAGGTTGTGCCGCGACGCATCAGGCCTCAACCTCACACCGACGGTACCAAACGTCGCGTCCGGCGTGGTGCTCACACATACCGAGATCGCCGATGCCGGGCAGAACAACCTGTGCACCGCCAGCGCACAAGCACTCGCCGCTTGGAACCGCCTGTCACCCACCAGTTTCACCATGGACGTGCGATCGCTGGGTTCGGCGAACCCGGCCAGCGACATGTGCATCGGGAACCGCCAAAGACCCGCTCGCGCCAGCTCTCGTGGAAAGTCGGTTCTCAGAATGACCATGGACGGCGTAAGCGCCGGCACCGCTGGCGTCAAGGGCTTCAGCGCCGCGTGGGTCAACAGCCAGAACACGCTGCAGGGCTTCAAACAGCGCGCGAAGCTTCTGAAAGATCCGGTCGTGGCCAGCCTTTACGATGACCTCTCGGGGGCGCTCCTCGGCCAATGGGAAGTCATTTCGATCAACTCGCGTGTTTTTGGCAACGGTCAGACGCAGATGTTCGACGATGTCGGCCTTCGCATTGCCAATAACGCCGCGAACATGGAACTTCGCATCGAGATCGGATCGGCCATCGTTCACCCCCTTGACACCGGTGTAATTCATGTCAAAGTCGAGAACGGTGTGGTGACACAGCGCACGCTCAGTGGAAGGTTTGCAAGCGTCACCGGCATTCCGGCGCTCAATAGCACGGCGGGCGAGGCGTGGCTCGCGAACATCAACATGAGCGGAATCGACTACAACATGCAGGTCCCCCAGGGGATGCAAACCCGGGTGGTCTTCGACATCGGTAGCTCAAGCCTCAGTTCCTCGGAAGCGGGTCTGGTTGCGCCCGTGTGCAGCCTTGTTTCCAATCTCGACGAAGGCCCCGGCGGTGCGGATCTCAGCATCGTCGCACCGGGCGGAAGCACGCTCGGCTACTCCTGCCGACGAACCGACAGATCGGTGCTGGAAGACATCACCACGACCACCGACATCCAGCCCGACGTGCTCATCGTGCCCTTCTGGATCGACGGCGCCGCCGCGGGCACCGCCCCCACCGACGTTTTCGTGCGCTTCTATAACGGAAACCCCGCTTCCGGCGGCACGCTCATCTATGGCAGCACATCGGTCACGCAGGACTTCTCCGTAAATTTCACGGACTCATACCGAGTGCTCGCCTCGGACAAAACCAACTCCACGCGGGCCATCAACGAGGCCGTGATTGATGTCTCGGCCGCGCCCGTCATCCCGGCCAACACCAATCTGTGGATCGAAGTATCGATGGACATGCCGGGGGCCGCGGCGATCCGAATTCCATCGAGCCCCTACAGCACGAGCACCGACAACTCGATGAGTTACCGCTTCACCACCGGGGTCTACGCCCTCCTCTCGGACATTCCAAGCGGCCAGAGAGCCTGTATTCCTTTCGAGCTGCTCGGACTGCCACCGCAGGGCTGCGTCGGCGACTTTGATCTCGACGACGACACCGATTCCGACGACATCATCGGGTTCTTCTCGGCTTGGGAGTCGGGTGACGACTCATCAGACGCCGACCTTGATGGCGACACCGATAGCGACGATGTGATCGTTTTCTTCACAAGCTGGGAGGTCGGCTGCTGAGCAATTTTTAGACACACACGTCCACAGACTGACCCCGACCCCGCGCCGACGCTTCAACCCCGCGTCGGAGCGGGGTCTCTTTCTTTTGGATGGCTCCCCCTCTCCGCCTCCCCTCGCCCGGGCCGGCATTACTCCGGGTTGTCGCTGAGGAGTTTCGCATCGGCCGAAGTCGCGTAGCGGGCGTTCCGGATTGTGTACTTCTCCAGCCGCCCCAGATCCGTCACGCCGATATACGGATCCTGCCCGGAGGTGTACAGGGTCCGGCCGTCACCACTCACCGCGATCGAAAAAATGTGTTTCTCATGGGCCGTGAACTTCGCGAGTTCGGTTCCCTCACGGGGGTCGATCACCACGATCTCGGGTCCGCGGCCCACCGCGAAAAGCACGGTCCCGGTCGAATCAAACTCAAGGTCATACGTTGCCCACGGCAGGCCCGCCACCTTCCGCTCGAGCCGGCCCGTTGCGGAGTCGTAGAAACGAACAGCACGGTCGTCACTGCCAATCGCGATCTGCCGCCCATCCGGCGAACACGCCACCGCCCGTTCCGGGAATCGACCGTCGCCCAGCGTCAATAAAAACGCTCCGGTCGCCGAATCCATCACCAACGTTCCGCTGTTCCGGCTTGTCGCGATCAGGCGGGATCTGTCCACACTGAAGGCCATCGCCGAAAACCGATCGATCTCAAATCTCGCCTCGAACGTCGGGCCAACGCCCCCCTCGGACCATCGATGGACATTTCCCGCCACCCCCACCGCCGCACCGCCAGTGCCGCCGCGACAGAACGCCGCTGCCGAAACTTCGTGCGACGCAGACAGCGGCTCGGAAATCAACTTCCCATCCACGCTCCATACCCGAGCCGCACCGTCCGCGCCGGCCGTAAAAATCCGGCTGCCGTCGGCCGAAAATTCGACGCTCTGAATCCGCTCCAGATGCGCGTGGGGAACCTCTATCACGGGATCACCGGCCGCGATCAGGATGGACAGCGTTCCCTTGTCATCGCCC
>Ga0163144_10004954_pt1 | contig 29787 bp, 25 predicted proteins | sample OliLak19BULKMAT1_FD_123175 | JGI IMG/M metagenome (GOLD analysis project Ga0163144, IMG submission 123175) | Freshwater microbial mat bacterial communities from Lake Vanda, McMurdo Dry Valleys, Antarctica - Oligotrophic Lake LV.19.BULKMAT1 | ecosystem: Environmental > Aquatic > Freshwater >...
CCTCTTCCTCCAGATTCACACCCTCACCTCGTATCCCGGCGCGCTTCTCAACCGCGACGACGTCGGCTTCGCCAAGCGCCTGCCCTTCGGCGGCCACACCCGCACGCGGATCTCTTCGCAATGCCTCAAGCGGCACTGGCGCACCTTCCAGGGCGAGCACGCCCTCTCGTCCCTCGCCTCCACCACCGATCCCATTGGCCACTCCGTGCGCTCCCGCCACACCTTCGAGCGCTTCGTGGTGGGCCCGCTCCTCAAAGAAGGGGTCCCCGCCGACCTCGCGCGGGCGGCCACGGAAGCCATCATGGTCGCCGTGCTCGGGGAGAGCGCCAAGGCCAAAAAGGCCAAAGAGGACGCGAAAAAAGAAGGCGACGAGACCACCCCCTCCGCTCCGGGAAAAGGCAAGGCCAAGAAGCCCGCAAAGAAAGACGGGGACGAAGACGGAGCGGCGTCGCTCATGACCGGCCAGATCACCGTGCTCGGCGAGGCCGAGATTGCGTTCTTCCTCACCGAGGCACGCACCCTGGCAAAAGAGGCGGGCTCGGCCGACAAGATCGAAGAGGCGAAGAAGAAGCTCTTCACCAAGGAGTGGGGCAAGAACCTGGACGGCTTGCGCCGCGCCGCCGGCCTGGAAGCCGCCCTGTTCGGCCGGATGGTGACCAGCGACAAGCTCGCCCGCGCCGACGCCGCCATTCACGTGGCGCACGCCTTCACGGTGCACGGCGAGCACACCGAGACCGATTACTTCGCCGCCGTCGACGACCTCCTCGGAGGCCGCGACGACGACACCCAGCTCGGCAGCGGCCACATCGGGACGACCGAGCTCACCAGCGGCCTCTTCTACGGCTACGTCGTGGTCGACGTGGCGCAGCTCGTCTCGAACCTCGAAGGCTGCGAACCCAGGCAGTGGACCACCGCCGACCGCAAGCTCGCCGCCGACGTGACCGCCGCCCTCGTGCAGCTCGTCGCGCGCGTCTCGCCCGGCGCGAAGAAGGGCTCGACGGCGCCGTACGCCTACTCCAGCCTGACGTTGGTCGAGGCCGGCTCCGCGCAACCGCGCACGCTGGCCAACGCGTTCTTGAAGCCGGTGCCGGCCGGCTCCGACCTTCTCGCGGGTGCCTACAAGGCGCTGGTCGACTACGTGGTGGACGTCGATGAAGTGTATGGCTTGAAGAACCGGCGCGGGCTGGCGGCGGTCGCCGCAACGGAGCGGCTCGCGACCCTCGCCAAGCCCGGCTCGCTCGACGCCGCCGCGCAGTTTGCGGCCGGTGCGATCCTGGAGCACGGCTGATGGATGTCGTGCTCCTCCGCTTCGACGCCCCGCTGATGAGCTTCGGCAGTGTGGTGGTCGATCAGCACAACAAGACCGATGCGCTCCCGTACCGCGCCATGCTGGCCGGCCTCCTCGCCAATGCCCTCGGCCTCACCCGCCGCGACGAGGCGCAACTCGCGGCGCTCCAAACCCGCGTCCGCTACGCAGCACGGCGCGATCGCAAAGGGTCGCCTCTGGTCGACTACCAGACCGTCGACTTCGACCCGAAAGGACCCATGGCGTCCGACCTCGGCTGGACCACGCGCGGCGCCCTCGAAGAGCGCAAGGGCGGCGAGGCGAGCGACGGCACGCACATCCGCTTTCGCCACTACCTCGCCGGCGCCATGGTCACCGTCGCGCTGACGCTCGATCCGCCCGGCGATCCGCCCACCCTACGCGCCGTGAGCGAAGCGCTGCGAGCCCCCGCCAGGCCGCTCTTTCTCGGGCGAAAGTGCTGCGTCCCGAGCGTCCCTGTATGGCTCGGCGAAACAGCGGCGCCGTCGCTGCGCGCCGCGCTGGAGCAGACCCCGCGCTCACCGCACGGCGACAGCGGCGACCTCAGCGCCGTGTGGCCCCCCGGAGACGGCGGCGACGACGACAAAACACACCTCTGGGCCCGGGTGGAAGACCGCGACCCGGCCAATGCCATTCACGTCGGCCGGCGCATGTACGTCCTCGGGAACGTCGACCCGCCGGCACCCGCGGGCCGCAAGACGACGTCCGAGAGCGCGGCCGAGGAGAGAACATGACCCCCCCTCTGCACCTCGTGCGCCTCCGCCTCGACGCGCAAAAGCTCTACGCCTTCGCGCTGCGCTCGCGCGCCGCCGGGCGCGAGCGCGACGAGGGTTATGCCGTCCACGCGCTCCTCGCCGCGCTCTTCGATCACGGCGCCGCCGAGACCGCGCGCGTCGCCCCCAAGCCCTTTTTCATTGCCTCGTCGGACCAGCGCACGCTGGACGTGCTCGGCTACGCCGCGCTCGACCACGCCGCCCTCACCGAACGCGCCACCACCTTTGCGGACCCGCTCGCCTGGGGCGTCTGCGATCTCGGGGCCCTCGCCTCCAAGCCCATGCCAGCCGACATCAAGACCGGCACGCGTCTCGGCTTCTCGGTGCGCGCGTGCCCCATTCGCCGCATCGCGAAGACCGGGCCCATGACGCAGGCCCGCGCCGAGGTCGACGCCTTCCTTGCCAAGTCCTGGGAGGTGGGCCCCGGCGTGACGCTCGACCGGGAAGAAGTCTATCGCGCCTGGCTCGCGGAAGAGCTCGCCAAGGAGGGAGCTGCCAAGCTCGTCCACGCCGCCATGAGCAACTTTCAGCTCGGCCGCCTGCACCGCAAGACCCAGGGCGAAGAGCGGAAGGCGCGGGGCGCGCAGCGGCCCGACGTGCGCTTCGAGGGCGTGCTCGACGTGGGCGACCCGACCGCCTTTGCCGCCCGTCTCGCGCGCGGCGTCGGCCGCCATCGCGCGTTCGGGTTCGGCATGCTCCTCCTCCGCCCCGCCGCGGTGACGGCATGAGCAAGGGCACCGACGACAGCGCCGCGAAAGCCGTCGCCGTAGCCCCCGCCCGGCCCGAGATGCGCGGCCGTCTCGGACTGGAGTCGGCGCGCATTCCACAGCAGGACCGGCACGGCCTGCTCTGGCTCGCCCGGGGCCAGCTCTACGTCCACGAGGGCACCCTCCGATTTCGCTGTGCCGGCTTCATCGACATCGACCCGGGCGACTACGCCATCCCGTTCCAGCTCCTCACCTGCATCGTCCTCCAGCCCGGGACCTCGCTCACCCACGACGTGCTCCGGCTCTGTGCGTCGCACGGCACCGGGATCGTCGCGGTGGGCGAGGGCGGCACCCGGTTCTTTGCGAGCGCGCCGGCCGGCCCCAACGAATCCGCCCGCGCGCGCCGGCACGCCACGCTCTGGGCCGACGAAGCCGCGCGCCTCACCGTCGCCCGCCGCCTCTATGCGTGGCGCCTCGGCGAGATCTTCCCCGGGGCCGACATCGCCGTGCTGCGCGGCATGGAGGGCTCGCGCATGAAAGAGACCTACAAGCGGCTCGCCGCGCAGTTCGGGATCGTGTGGCGCGGCCGGCGCTACGACCGCGACAACCCCGACGCGAGCGACCTCGCCAACCAGGCCATCAACCACGTCGTCACCGCGGTCGAAGCCACCGCCATGGTCGCGGTCGCGGTGACCGGCGCCGTCCCGCAGCTCGGCTTCATCCACGAGGACGCGGGAGGCTCGTTCACGCTCGACATCACCGACCTGTTTCGCGACACGGTCACCTTGCCCGTGGCCTTCACCGCGGCGCGGCAGGCCGAGGGCCGCCCGGCCGGCGAGGTCGAGCGCATCTCCCGGCGCCTGGCCGCCAAGACGCTTCGCGAAAAGCGCATCGTCCTGGCGATGATCGACCGCATCAAGGAGCTGCTGGACAGCGGCGAGAAAGGAGAATCAGCCCATGTCTGAAGCCCGCTCGTGCCGATGACCGTGCTCGTGACGCGCAACGTCGAGGGCCGCGTCCGAGGCTATCTGGCATCGACGATGCTGGAGATCGCAGCCGGCGTGTATGCGGCTCCGAACCTCACCCCTGCCGTACGCGACCGCATCTGGGAGGTGCTCGTGAAGTGGCAGGTCGGAACGCGCGACGACGGCGCGGTCATGACCTGGCCGGACGCCCAAGCCCCCGGCGGCCTCCGCCTCCACATGCTGGGCGAGCCACCTCTCGAGCTTCACGAGACGGCGAGCATCGTGCTAACGCGACGCCCACTCTCGGAAGCCGAGATCCGATCTTTGACAATGATGTTGGAAGATCCGCCGTTCTGACGCCGCGGTCAGAGCGGTTCACGATACGTCCGCGACACGGAGACTGGCCAGAGACGGCACAGTCGCAGGCTCAGATGGTCTCAGAGGCTCCCCCGCGCAGGCGGGGGTCCACCTTACACTCGATTACACGCACGGGACGGACATTGGGCTCCCCCGCGCAGGCGGGGGTCCACCTCAACGACTCATTGAGGTAAGGACTCACGCACTGGCTCCCCCGCGCAGGCGGGGGTCCACCCCCGCGGGCTTGGTCAGAGCCGTCCCGCTGCGCGGCTCCCCCGCGCAGGCGGGGGTCCACCCACCACAAAGCCGAACGGCCCACCCCAGGGAGGGGCTCCCCCGCGCAGGCGGGGGTCCACCTTCTTTGCGCCAGAGAAAAGATTAGGTGAACCGGGCTCCCCCGCGCAGGCGGGGGTCCACCCCTTGCGATCGGGTTCGCGCCGTACGATACCAGGGCTCCCCCGCGCAGGCGGGGGTCCACCTGCGCTCGCGTACGTCGGGGCCCCCGCCACCCCGGCTCCCCCGCGCAGGCGGGGGTCCACCCCGCCGGTACGGTGGGGCATGGGACAATACGACGGCTCCCCCGCGCAGGCGGGGGTCCACCCTTTTGGCGCGCGACGAAGGCCGATCCCGAGGCGGCTCCCCCGCGCAGGCGGGGGTCCACCTCGTGCGGCGTAACGTGGGAGTGCGGCGAAGACGGCTCCCCCGCGCAGGCGGGGGTCCACCCGGCTCGCGTCCTCGTCGGCGAGCACAAGACGCGGCTCCCCCGCGCAGGCGGGGGTCCACCCGCGACTGTCGGTGCGAATGGTCGCTGTCTTCAGGCTCCCCCGCGCAGGCGGGGGTCCACCCCGAGATGCTCCGCGCCAAGGTGGCCCGCCTCGGGCTCCCCCGCGCAGGCGGGGGTCCACCCGTGTCCAGCGTGAGGCCCGCGCTCTTCGTGATGGCTCCCCCGCGCAGGCGGGGGTCCACCCGTGCAGTCGCCTTTGAGCGCGGGCGCGGTGCCGGCTCCCCCGCGCAGGCGGGGGTCCACCCAACGCGGCGCTCGTCGAGCAGATCGCGGCGGGGGCTCCCCCGCGCAGGCGGGGGTCCACCCATGGGCAACAAGAAACCGCCGGCCTTGGCGGCGGCTCCCCCGCGCAGGCGGGGGTCCACCCCGCAGCGACGTTGCGCGGTCGGAGGTCGAAAAGGCTCCCCCGCGCAGGCGGGGGTCCACCCTTTTGGCGGGCGACGCGAGCCGACCCCGAAGCGGCTCCCCCGCGCAGGCGGGGGTCCACCCGTGGCACCCGCGGGCACTGTAACACCACAAAGGGCTCCCCCGCGCAGGCGGGGGTCCACCGGACAGGGCGCCCGGCTCGCGATCGGGGACGAGGCTCCCCCGCGCAGGCGGGGGTCCACCCGTGTCCAAGTCAGGGTCGTGCTCGAGGACGGCGGCTCCCCCGCGCAGGCGGGGGTCCACCCCATTGCCGCAGCAGCCGGGGTTCCCAGTGCCGGGCTCCCCCGCGCAGGCGGGGGTCCACCCCTTGCCCGCGATGCCCCGGAAGATCGGATTCTGGCTCCCCCGCGCAGGCGGGGGTCCACCCGGCGTCCGCTACGCCCGAGCCGCCGTGGAAGTGGCTCCCCCGCGCAGGCGGGGGTCCACCCCCGACGTGCTATTCATGAAGAACGAGGTCGGCGGCTCCCCCGCGCAGGCGGGGGTCCACCCGAACCGAGGAGAAGCCGTGAGCGAAGACAGTAGGCTCCCCCGCGCAGGCGGGGGTCCACCCGAGCGCGGCGAACGTCGGATAGACCTCCTCGCGGCTCCCCCGCGCAGGCGGGGGTCCACCCTCTGTACCTTCCGGCCCGACCTCGAACGTGAAGGCTCCCCCGCGCAGGCGGGGGTCCACCCTCTCTGGTCCACCGCTGATCGCCCATCGCCATGGCTCCCCCGCGCAGGCGGGGGTCCACCCCCTTCCCCTTCTGGACTTCCTTGCCTGCGTCCGGCTCCCCCGCGCAGGCGGGGGTCCACCCTTTCGCTTACGTCCGGCGGCGCCGCGGTGGATGGCTCCCCCGCGCAGGCGGGGGTCCACCCAAAGCTGCGATGCTGCGCGTCGTCCGCCGACAGGCTCCCCCGCGCAGGCGGGGGTCCACCTGGGATCCAGTTCTGCACCGAAGAGCTGAAAATGGCTCCCCCGCGCAGGCGGGGGTCCACCCGTCGCGCGCCTGGAAGGCAAGGCCGCCGGTCTGGCTCCCCCGCGCAGGCGGGGGTCCACCCCCCCATGACCACCGCCCCCACCCGCATCACCAGGCTCCCCCGCGCAGGCGGGGGTCCACCTTACCCCGCATGCGGAGATGTCCGGCTTTCCCGGGCTCCCCCGCGCAGGCGGGGGTCCACCCCGCCACGCGATTGCGGCGGCGCTGGGCGTGCCGGCTCCCCCGCGCAGGCGGGGGTCCACCCCTCACCCGCGCCAACCTCGACGGCGCCAACCTGGCTCCCCCGCGCAGGCGGGGGTCCACCCGACGGATACGGCGTGAGCGCTGGAGTCGCCTGGGCTCCCCCGCGCAGGCGGGGGTCCACCCTACCCGGACGCGTGCGATTGCGTCGACTGTCCGGCTCCCCCGCGCAGGCGGGGGTCCACCCGCCACGAGTGAGCCGCGCTGATAGGTGACGGAGGCTCCCCCGCGCAGGCGGGGGTCCACCCGCGTGAACGCTAGCTCACACCTGCCCTACCACGGCTCCCCCGCGCAGGCGGGGGTCCACCTTCGTCGCGCCTAGTCCAGTAACGCCCGGTATGGGCTCCCCCGCGCAGGCGGGGGTCCACCCTCGTCGAAGGTGCGCGATGAGCTTGGAAGCTAGGCTCCCCCGCGCAGGCGGGGGTCCACCCTACGCGGCGCGGAAAACAACATCCTCAGCCGCGGCTCCCCCGCGCAGGCGGGGGTCCACCCCACACACAAGATCCATTCGATCATCGCTTGCTGGCTCCCCCGCGCAGGCGGGGGTCCACCAGGCGCTACTTCATGCAACCAAAAAGTGAGCAGGGCTCCCCCGCGCAGGCGGGGGTCCACCGCGCCGCTCACGCCTCCATCCCACGCTGATCAGGGCTCCCCCGCGCAGGCGGGGGTCCACCCTTCTGGCGCGCGACGAAGGCCGATCCCGAGGCGGCTCCCCCGCGCAGGCGGGGGTCCACCTGTCCGCGCCTCCTCGCTCATCCTGTCGATCAGGGCTCCCCCGCGCAGGCGGGGGTCCACCTCCGTGCATGCACATGGCAGCGCCCCCTCTTCCTGCTCCCCCGCGCAGGCGGGGGTCCACCCGCGCAAGACGGACGGATGGGTTGCGAAGAACCGGCTCCCCCGCGCAGGCGGGGGTCCACCCACTCCCTCGCCCCCGAGTAGCCCCACGCGCCGGGCTCCCCCGCGCAGGCGGGGGTCCACCTCTCGAACGCCCTCGCCAAGCGAAGCCGATAGTGGCTCCCCCGCGCAGGCGGGGGTCCACCTGGCACTGAGGAAGGGCAGACGTTCACCGTCACGGCTCCCCCGCGCAGGCGGGGGTCCACCTGGGGTGACGTGGTGCGGCTGGTCGAGGGCTCGGGCTCCCCCGCGCAGGCGGGGGTCCACCCGGTATACCGTACACGTGGCACTTGTCGCCACGGGCTCCCCCGCGCAGGCGGGGGTCCACCCTTCTCGTCGGTCGACGAGCGCAGTAAGGCGCCGGCTCCCCCGCGCAGGCGGGGGTCCACCCCTAGGACATCCTAGGCGCTCGACTTCGGCGATGGCTCCCCCGCGCAGGCGGGGGTCCACCCTTCTGGCGCGCGACGAAGGCCGATCCCGAGGCGGCTCCCCCGCGCAGGCGGGGGTCCACCTGGGTCGAGCGCGTCCGGGCGGACCAGCATGCCGGCTCCCCCGCGCAGGCGGGGGTCCACCTCGACGCTCCTTGATCTGTGTGAGCGGAATCTCGGCTCCCCCGCGCAGGCGGGGGTCCACCCGGCGTCGTAGCGACTCGCCCCCATCTTCCACGGGCTCCCCCGCGCAGGCGGGGGTCCACCCGCGAGGCCCTCGGCAATGAATGCCGGCGGTTCGGCTCCCCCGCGCAGGCGGGGGTCCACCCGGTTTCTTTACCCCCAGCACTAGCACTGTTATGGCTCCCCCGCGCAGGCGGGGGTCCACCCCCCAGATGTATTGACCGGCCACCGCGGCCTGCGGCTCCCCCGCGCAGGCGGGGGTCCACCCGTTGACGCCCCCCGCGAGCGACACGGCAACGTGGCTCCCCCGCGCAGGCGGGGGTCCACCTGATAGGACCATCGAATGGTCCGGAGGCAAGGGGGCTCCCCCGCGCAGGCGGGGGTCCACCCTTGCCCACTACGCGGCACTCGTAGCTCCTCTAGGGCTCCCCCGCGCAGGCGGGGGTCCACCCGACGCGGAGTTTCAAGGACCGCAAGAAAGCGGGGCTCCCCCGCGCAGGCGGGGGTCCACCTGAACGACCCGTACAAAGAATGGCAAGCCGTCGGGCTCCCCCGCGCAGGCGGGGGTCCACCCGTAACCTGGAGCCCAGTGCTTGAGGTGCGTGAGGCTCCCCCGCGCAGGCGGGGGTCCACCCGTCACGAGTGCCACGGACGCGACGGACGGATCGGCTCCCCCGCGCAGGCGGGGGTCCACCCGGAGGTGGTGCGCCACGGTCGAGCCGGCCGCGGGCTCCCCCGCGCAGGCGGGGGTCCACCCGTCACGCTCGCGGCCATCACACCAGCGGAGGTGGCTCCCCCGCGCAGGCGGGGGTCCACCTGCCGCTCCCGAGGCCTCCCGCAACCCCCACGAAGGGCGCCCGTCGCGGTCGCGGGGTCGGGTGGGCAACCGCCGGGAGCGCGCACCCTCCGACGGAACGCTGGCTCCCCCGCCCCACGGCCTTCACCCCGCCCGCCACAGTCTCCCGAAAACCGATTGACAATCTTCGGCCGTTAGGATTCCGTTCGTCCAACGCGGAGGTTGCATGGCGTTCAACGATCTCGACATCGCAGAGATGGTCAGTCTCTTCTCTCCCATTGTGAACAACGCGGCCGTCAAGGCGCAGTTTGTCTCGATCCCCGAGGTGGCGGGGCTGCACAAGCAGGTAGCCAAAGCCTACGAGGGCGTGCTCTCGGTTCGGCCTGCTGACTCGACCACTGATCCGGAGCTTCAGAGCATCATCGATCAGGAGAAAGTGGTCGATTACAGGCACGATCGGCTGGCTCGCAGCGTCGCCCTCTTCATCGAAGCGCAGCGCGAGCGCGCGCTGGGCGAGAACCCACCCAATCAGGAGCGTGGGGCGGAGTGTGACGCCGCGTTCGCGACGGTCTTGCCCGATGGCACGAGCATCATCATTGCGTCGTACCGCGCCGAAGCGGGCAATGCGCAGCGCATCGAACGGGTGCTCGGCCAGCCGGAAGGCAAAGACGCGGTCGCGGTGCTCAAGAGCATCCCCGTGAAGAAGGGGGAGAGCGCGCTCGATACCGTCGCGCTGTGGATTGAAGCGGGCGCCGAGCTCGACAAGCTCGAAACCCGCAAGGCCGCCCGCCTGGCCGCGCTGGAGCTCGCCCCGGCGCCCACCCAGCGGGCCATTCAGGGGGCGCGCAGCCAATGGATCACGACCGCCTCGCTGATCGTGCAGACCCTCGCGATCTCCGACGCCCCCGAGGACAAGAAGAACGCCGTTCGCCATCCGCTCGTCGACGCCGCCGGCAGGGCGGGCAAACGTTCCGGCCGGCACTCCGCCACCCCGCAAGGCGAACCGGCACCGGCTGCACCGGCCGGCGCCCCCACGGGCTGAGCGAGCGCCCGGCAGCTCCCACGCCCCCGCGGGCAGCTTCCGCCCCAGTCAACCCTCCCCCAAACCACTCGCGAGCCGCTCCCGAGCCGCCCCGGAGAGCTTCGGTACCCCCCAGAGCCACCCGTCAGCCGGGTCGCAAGCCGCACGCGGCCCAGAAAGCCACCCCGGACCGGCTTCCGCACACTTCAAACGCCCCGCCAGGCCGCTCCCGACCGGCGTCCAGCACCCCAGACACCCCGCCGAGCCGCTCCCGACCGGCTTCCAGCACCCTTGACGGCCCGCCAGGCCGCTCCCTACCGGCTTCCGTACGCTTCAAACACCCCGCCAAGCCACTCCCGACCCGTTTCCGAGCGCTTCAAGTGCGCCGCCAAGCCTCCCGACCGGCTTCCAAGCGCTTCAGGAGCTCCGTCAGGCTGATCCAGACCGGCCTTGGGAGCCTCCGAAAGCCGCGCTTTGGCTGGCCGTCCGTCACCGCCGGATCTATCGTCGAGCCATGTCGCTCGCGGTGAAGAAATTGCCGGCCACCATCTCCGACCTGGTAGCCATTCCAGAGAACTAGCGCTTCCACGAGATCATCGGCGGCGAGCTCGTGCGAAAGGCAATGCCGAGCATGCGACACGGCGGCGCGCAAGCCGGGCTCACCGGCCGCCTCGACGGGCCCTACAACCGGCGCCCCGGCGGTGGAACCCCCGGCGGATGGCGATTCGCGACGGAGACCGAAGTCCGCTTCAAAGACGCTGAGATCTATCGGCCGGATGTCGCCGGCTGGCGACGGGAGCGCCTGCCCGAGCTCCCGAACGATTTTCCCATGACCGACCGACCGGACTGGGTCTGCGAGATCGTCTCGCCGTCGAACGAGCGAAATGGCGTCGTCAAGAAAATGCGGACTTACCAGCGGTGCGGCGTGCCGCATTACTGGATCATCGACTCGATCGCCGAGACGCTCATCGTTTACCGCTGGACGGAGGGCGGCTACCTCCTGGTGCAATCGAGCCAGGGCGCGGAGCGCGTGCGCGCCGAGCCGTTCGATGCCGTCAGCCTGTCGGTCCACGGATTGCTCGAGGGTGACGAGGACGAAGACGAACGGTAGACGCCGGGGGGAAACCCCTACCGGTTCAGGGATGAGGCAGCCAATCGGTCCCAAGGTGCCAGGGTTCAGGGAGGCTTCGCCGTCCGCTCGACGACACCTCCATCCCGAGCTGCGGCTTCAGCATCCCCGTGCTCGCCACCGTCCTCGGCCACGACTCGGCCGAGACCATCCACCCCTTCGCGCTCGCCATGCGCCACGGCCTCCGCGCCGCCGGCCTGCGCGACCTCGTCTGGGCCTATCCGACCTTCAGCTCCGATATCAAGTACCTTGTTTGATCGAGCCCCTGGCAGGAGCCAGGTAGTCGTCGAGCGTGTGCCTTGGCTCGTCACCGCACCGCTCTGGTCTCATGTCACCGGGGGTGCGCGGTACAAAGGTGTCAGCGCCGCGCTACGGCACCACCAGCCCGGCGAGCGACGAGACGTTGTTGATGCCCGGGTCGGGGCCGAACATGGCCGTCGTGCCGTTTACCCGCGACCAGCGCGCCTTGGCGCCCGCCGTGTACAGAATCTCCGCGTCGGCGCCGCCCAGCCCGGCCACGACGACAGGCCCGCTGGAAGGCATGGCCGGCTCTTCCACCGTCACCGGCGCCGACCATACCGCGCCCGTTCGCCGCGCGAAGTAGATGCCGTTGTTGTCGTAGCCATGCCACGCCAGCAGAAAGTCGCCGTTCGGCAACAGGGCGGCGGCCGGGGATTGATTGGTGATGGCGTCCGGGTGGACCACCACTTCACCGCTCCAGGCGTTCTGCGGGGTGATGAGCGTGGTGGAACAGATGCGACCGTCGGACTTTCGCACATAGAACAGGTGGAGATCATCCTCCCCGTCCACGAAGATCGCCGGCGTGTGCGCATTGACGACCAGCGACGTCGGGACTTCTTGCGAAGGTGTCCAGACGCTGCCGGGACCGGGCTTGAGGCTCAGGTAGAGCTTCTCGTTGTCCCCCGCGTAGGCGATGTACAACGCCGGCGGACCGAACGCCGCGAGCGCCGGCCCGCTCGGCCCGAACGCTTGCGACCCAGGCATGCCGGCGGGAACGGCGCCGAATGGTCCAAACTGCCCTGCTTCGTACTGTGCAAACACGTGCTTGTTCTGCGCGTCGAGCACGGCGAGCAGCGTCGCGACGCCGTGCGGCGCCAGCGCGGGCCCGTCCTTTGAAGCGCTGCCCATGGACGTGGGCGGGGCAAAGCCGGCAGCGTCGGTCCAGAGCGAGCGGTAAAGCTCGTTGTCCCCCATCGGCGGGTTATTGCTGAGCCGGCGAAACACGGCGAGCGGCCCGCCGTCGCTGTAGGCCAGCGCGGCGTCCTTGAATTGCAGGTTGATGCTCGCCTTCGTCCACCCTGCGGGCGCCGTCCAGGTCGCCTGGACAGCCAGAGAATCCGGGATGCCACCTGCGACGATCAAGAGAGTGCTCGTCGCGCCGCCGCCTCCGCTGCCACCGGAGCCGGTCATTCCGCCCGTCCCGCCCGAGCCCGTCATTCCGCCCGTACCCGTCATTCCCCCCGTCCCCGTCATTCCGCCTGCCCCACCCGTGCCCGTCATTCCGCCTGCCCCACCCGTACCCGTCATTCCGCCCGCTCCTCCGCCGCCGGTCGAGCCATGGGTGGTCGTGCTGGAGCTGGACGTCGCGCTGTCCGTGCTCGTGGTGCTGCTCGACAGGCTATCGTCGGAACAGCCCACCACCGCACACGCCGCCCAGACCAGCATTCCGCGACGGAGCACGTACCCCAACGCCCGGTCCGCCGCCGCGCGAGCCTTCGTTTCAGTGGCCGAGGCGCGAACGATCTCTCCGCGGTGCATGGACATGGGAAGGGAGCATTCGTGGCCCCGGGGCGCACCGTCAAGGGCAATCGGGCACCCGGCCCCGGCCGGTTCGCTGTAACATCGCCGTCATGAGCACTCGGAGGTCGGGCTGGCTCGTCGCGGCCGTGTGGCTACTTGCCGCATTTCTGGGCTGCAACCGCTCGGTTATCGTCGGCGCCGGCACCACGGGCGGGGCCGCAAACACCGGCCCGGGATCCGGGGGTTCCGGGAACAGCGGCCAGGCTCCGGCGGCCCCGCCACCGACTGCGGGGGCGGAGTCCACGCCTGTTACGGCTGCCCGTCAGACCTGGCCGACAAGGGCGCCGCTCTTACATGCCTCGAACGAGCTCTACGAGCGGCACGAACGCGGCGGCGTCCCACGGAAAGTAGCCTGCGCGAGCCGCCTCCCCGACGCGCTTATCCGGTATCGGCTGCGATGCAAGAAAGGCGTGCGCGCGGGCTTTTGGTAATACGTTTGGGGCGAGCTTTCGGCGCTTTTCTTCAATGCACCGAAGGTAAGCGTCTAGACATGGCTTCACCGGATCATCCACGACTGCGTTGAGGCAAAGATCCTCGAGCATGCCATCCGCGATCCCGTCCGGTAGGATGAAGACTGCGGTGCGCGGCGCCGGGGCGCCGCCTTCACCGGCCGGCGCCGCAGTGAGCTGTCCATGCGAGCTCGGAGCCGGGATCGCCGCAGCTTGTAGCGCGCTGATCACGCTCTTCCACGCGGCCTGTGCGGCGGTCTCTTTTGCGTGGGGGCCAGGGAAGTCGGCGTCCCGCACAACGAGGAGCGCCTCGAGGTCCGGCCACAGCGGGTCTGTTTTAAGCGCTTTCAGCTTGGCACGAAGTGCCTCTTTTCCGTTGAACGCCATTGCCTGCACGTCGTTCTTTCCCAGGTGCTTGAGCATCGCATCGAAGAAGTTTTCCTCGTCGATCCCTTCGACGAAGATCAGTTTGTTCTTCGAGAGCTGCTTGTTGGCCCTGAATGACCCGGTGGCCCCCTCGCGCCCCTGGTTGCTCATCCGCGCACCTCGAAGCGCTCGTCGCGCACCGTCGCCAGTGTTTCTTCGTCATAGGCGACTGCCACGATCCCTTGTTTGCGACGATCGAGTCGGTAAAGGCCGAGCCATGAAAGATCGTCGGGGAACGCCCCCAGCGCCGAACGAAGCAGCTCGTCGCTGTGCGTGGTCGCGAAAATCTGCACATCGTGCTTGTCGGCCTGCGCGCGCAGGGCCCGCCAGAACGGTCCCATCACCGAAAAATGCAGGCCGGCGTCGATCTCGTCAATCAACACGACCCCTCCGCGGGCCGACGTCAGCTCGACGACGAACGAAAACAGCCGCACGACGCCGTCTCCGCACACAGCGAGCGGCACGAGCGTCGAAAAGCCTAGGTCGACGTAGACGGCGGGCGCTCCCGCTTCATAGACAAGCTCCAATCGCTCGATGCGGTCGTCCAGCAGCCGGAGCGCATTCAGGATATCGCCCTCCCGCTTCGCTTTGAGCAGAGAGCCGTATTGCGCTGCCTCGCGCTCCAGCGTCCGCGCCCGCGCCGACACGAGCACGGTCCAAAAAAAGTCGTCCCTGCGTTTCGAGCCGACGGACTGGATCTTTTCGCCGTCGAGTCGCGCGCCGGTGTGAAACGAGCGCCCGACAGCCGACGTGTATTCGAGGTCTATCCCGTTCAATCGGGCTTCGCCGAAGGCGCGCGCTACCGTCTGCTCCTCGTCGACGTCCGAGGTGACTTGCTTGATCTCGCGCATGATGCGGAGAACGCGATCGTTCGGCTCCCCGGCCCATCGCCCGGTGATCTCGATCATTCGATTTTCTACGAAGCGATGCTGGTAAGAGCGCCAGATCGGCTCGGGGTCGGGCCTGTCTCGATCGATGCGTTGGCCTCGCATCAATCCGAGCGTGACGAGCATCGAAGGATCGGTGCCGGCACCCAGGAGCAACAGCCCTTCGAGGAGCGTGGTCTTGCCGACGTTGTTCCTTCCGACGATCAGATTGACGCGGCGGAGACCACCGAGCTCGACGTGATCGAGCGCGCGAAGACCTTGAATTCGGATGTTTTCGTACATGATCGGCCTCGAACGTCGACGGCACGCGCCCGAGCTGCGAGAACAGTACCGAACGGTGCGCGCACCGTCCATTCCGTGACGCCCGGGCACCGCAAATCTGACGGAGCCTGCCGAACGGCCGAGTGCTCGAAGCTGGGCTGCTTTGGTGGCCGCAGCCGCGCAGCGGCAGCAACGCGAACGAGTCGCGCACGCTCGGGCCCGGGCGACGGCGGTATCACCGACGACTGCCGCATCCAACACGACCCCTGTCCCTCACTTCACGCTCAGCGCCCCCTTCGCGAGCGGCTCGTGACAGACCACGAGCGGGCTCGCCTTCGGGTTCTTTGCCTTGAAGGCCACGACCAGCTTCTCGGCGACCGAAAGCGAGGGCACCCGGGCGCCGACCCATTGATTCCCCGCCACTTCTTCAATGAGGTAGTCCACGTCCGTCGTGAGCGCCGCGTCGTCCTTCACCGCATCCGTCAGGCCCGCGTAGCTCTTCGGCGGCGGCGTCCCCGTCGGGCCAATCGCCGTCAGCATCACGTACGTCTTCTTGCACACCCGCGTCGCGGGCCACCGCTTGTCTCGCTCCACCGCGGCGCGCACCTCGGTCGCCTTGGGCAGCTTCAAGACCTCCCCGGCAGCCGGACCTTTTCGCACCAGCTTCTTGTCGTCGAGCACCACCCACAGGACCTCTTCGCTCTTCGCCCATGCGCTCGTCGGCGTCACGCCCTCTCCCAGGTCCACCTTCTTCCACGACCCGCCCTTCGGGTGCGTGAACAGCCCCTTTTCGCCGATGGCCCACGTGCTCCCGTCGGCCGCCACGAACATCTGCGTCACCGTCCCGAACGGCGACAGGTCGGACCTCCACGCCTGCCCCGTCCACGTCACGATCTTGGTGCCGTCCTTGCCGTCGAACACCAGGTACGCCTCGTCCGCGCTCACCGCCACCGCCGCCCGCGGCGTCGCGCCCGCCCCCACCAGCTCGTCGATCCCGGTCGCCTGCAGCGTCTTCTTGGGCTCCCAGAAGCCGGCCAGCGCCTTGCCCGTCTTGCACTCCTTGCCGGCCGCGAACAGGTGCCCCGACGGCGTCCCCGCAAAGTGGAACGCCCCGTTCGGATCGAACCGCGTCGCGCACCCTTCCTGCAGCTCCGTCGCCTTGCCCGGCCCCGGCACCGCCACCCCGCCGGCGCTCCCCACGAGCTGAAACCGCAGGTCCTCCTCCGCCATCCGAATGGCCGCGATCGCCCGCCCCTCGCCCCACGCCGTCACGTCCAACAGCCGCTCGCCGTCGCGCAGCGGGCTCTGATCCGTCCACAGCTCGTTGACCCGACCGAACACGCTCGAGCTCCCCGGTGAGAGCGCGAACACCGGCTTCGGCCACGCCCCATGAAAATTGTCGAACTGCATGGCGACCGTCACGTTCACGCCGCCCGCCTCGGTCACCAGGCTGGTCTTCATGAACGCCGGGTCCTGCTCCAGCGGCCCGTCCCCGAGCAGCGCGTAGAACGCCCCGGTGCTCACCACGCCGGCGCCGCCGACGGGAAAAATCTCGATGCGCTCGCCCTCGGCCACCAGCGCAAACGCGCTCGAAAGGAGCGGCGCTCGCGGAGCCGCCGTGACCGCCGCGCTCGGGCTCGCGCTCCCCGACGCCGCCGCGCTCACGCTCGCCCCACCCCCGTCCACGCCCGGGCTCGCCGCCGATGCGCTCCCGTCGTCGCCACATCCTGCCGCCGCGCATGCGAGCACCACCACGCCGAGCCTGCCGATTGTTCGCATCACCATCCTCCGCCCGCGTCGTTAACACCAAACCGCGGACGCCCCCACCGCCCGCGCGTGCCCCAGCCATCCCCCGCCCGCTTCACCACACCGTCGTGCGCGAGCTTCGTCCGCGCCCGCGCCGGGCCGGCGTCAGCTCGTCTCCATCGATCGTCGACACGCGCGTCTCGCCGCCGACACACGCTGCCACCGTCACCGCCGGCTTGGTCGTCCCGAACGCCGCGAGCAGCTCCGGCGAGTGCGTCGCCAGCACCACCGCGGTCCGCCGCGAGGCCTCCACCGCGAGCTCGGCCACGACTGGCAACATCCGCGGGTGCAGCCCGGTCTCCGGCTCGTCGATCGCCACCAGCGGGCCCGGCGCCGGCTGCAACAAGATCGCCAGCATCAACAAGAATCGCAGCGTCCCGTCCGACAGCTCCGTCGCGGCCTGCGCGTTGCGCAGAGGCTTCCAGCGCAGCCTCAGTTGCACCCGTTGATCGGCGACGGGCGCGAACACCAGCTCCTCGTATTCGTCGCCGAACGCCGCCCGCATCGCGTCGTCGATCGTCTGCTTCATGGCCCGATCCCCCGCGTAGAGCGTGTGCAGCACCGGCACCAGGTTCTGCCCGTCCGCCGCGACCCGCTGCTCCATGCGCGCCACCGCCGCCTGCCGCAGCGCCGCCCCGGCGTGCACGAACATGTCGCGATACACCGCGATGTTCGCCAGATCCGCGCGAAACCGCTCGGTCGTCGGGTGCACGATGGCGCCCTGCACCGACCCGAGCAGCGGCCGCTCCTCCGAAAGCTCCTCTGCCGGCACCGTGTAAAACGCCTCGCGCGGCGGCATCCGCACGATCGCGCGCCCGGGCACCGCGTCGAGCAGCGGCGGCAAGGTCACGCTGCTCGCCTCCTCGAGGCGATCCAGCCGCTCCCGCTCGATGCGAAATCCGCTCGCCGACGCCGCCTTCCGCAGCTCCAGCAAATACAACAGCGCGTGCTGCGCCTGCTCGACGCCCCCGGTCACGAGCGCCGGCAACCGCTCGGTCTCGACCTTCCACGCCAGGGCCTCCGCCCGCCCATCCCACAGGAGCCGCTCCACCCCGCCCAACCGCGAGAGCTCGTCCGCGAGATCGCCACCGGCGGCGCTCTGCAACAGCCCGATCGCCCGCAGCAGATTCGACTTCCCCGACCCGTTCGGCCCCACCAGCACGTTGAGCCGCCCCACGCTCCACGTCACGTCGCGCAGCGAACGAAAGCCTTTGATTTGCAGGGTACGGATGTGCAAGTCGAGCTCCGAGGCGAACGCCGCGCAGGCTACCACGGCCCCCGCCCGAGAGGCGCATCGCGTACCAGCCGCCGGCCGACGTCCGCCCCCGAGAGCCGGCCGTGGCCCCGGTGAACAGCAGCTCTTGCACGCGCACCAGCCGCGCCCTCTGCGACGGAGCGCCGTGCGCGATCACCGTCGAATTGACCGGCAATCGCCAGGTCGCGAGCAGCGAGCTGTTCGCCGTCATGCGCGTCTTGCAAGACCCCGATCTCTCCCTGGCCGTCGTCGACCGCGACCTTTCGGCGCTCCTTTCCGCTTATCATGATCGAGGTTATCTGACCGCGAAGGTCGCGGAGCCCGTCCTGCAATGGAGTCCGGACAGCAGGGTGATGCACATCGCCGTGGCCATCGACGAAGGGGCGCACTACCGGATCAAGAAGATCGAGGTCCATGAAGACGTGTCTCCGCGGCGGGACGAGCTTCGAGGATCTGGTGAAGCAATACACCGATGAGCCCGGAGGGGCGGAGGGCGCCGCCCTCGTCCTCACCACCGCGCTCGCCGGGTGCGCCAAACCCGCGGCGCCCGCCGCCGCGTGCGATGGCCCCAGGCTCCGGCCGCTGCACCGCCCACCGCGAGCGAACGCAGCGACGCGCCTGCCGCACCTGCGAGAGCGCTGTGCGACCGAGACGTGTACCTGGGTGGTGGAGCTGGGGTTCGAGGTGGCAGAAAGCGTCGAGGAACGGACCGCTGGCGCGAGCGCGTCCGGGTTACTTGCCCTTCTTGGCGGGGGCCGGCGACGGCGTCGCCTTGGCGGTCGCGGCGGCCTTCTTCTGGCTCTTGCCCGCCGCGTCCTGCTTCTTCTTCTTGTCGTTGGCCTTCGGAGATTTGTCGCCCATGGAGCTCTACCTCGCGTTGTGACGGTTTGGAGAAACAGCCTGATCGCGACCGTAGCACCTTCGGTGGGGCTCACGACCACATTGAAATGCACCTCCCGCAAAGTTCGAGGCGCGATCCAGGCCCCCGCGTCCGCGCGGTGCCGTCCGCCCCTCCCCGCACGCACCGAGCCGGCTCTCGCTTCCGCCGCTCGTCCGCGCGGTGCCGTCCGCCCCTCCCCGCGCGCACCAAGCCGGTCACCTCTCCGCCGACCCCGCTGCCGCCCCCTCCACCCGCCGTCCACGCACGCGTCCGCCAAGCCCCGCGGCACACCCGCGCTGCACGTCCGGCCTTTTCGCACTATCCTCGGGCCCATGTATCGCCGCGATGTTCTCCACCACCTCGGCGTGGCCATCGGCACCGCCTCGCTCGGTGCCGCCGGTTGCGCCGAGAACCCGCCACCCCCGGCCCGGCTGCCCACGCCCCCCATTGTCTCCGCCCCGCCGGCCGGCGGCGCCAAGATCCTCTACTTCAGCCGTTTTGGCATTGACGAGCGCATGCTCCGCGAGGTGCTCGCCGCGGCCCTGTCGCGCGGCGGCGACGCGGCCGACGTGTTCATCCAGCACAAGGTCTCGCACACCACCGCGCTGGAGGACGGCGAGGTCAACCGCGCCTATGCCTCCGCCGAGCTGGGCGCCGGCGTGCGCGTCGTGCGCGGCGACCAGACCGGATACGCCTTCACCGAAGACCTCACCCTCGAAGCGCTGCGCAGCGCCGCCACCACCGCGGCCGCCATTGCCGACGGCCCGTCGCGCCCCGGCCCCCAGTCGTTCCGCGCCGACCCCGGCTCCGCCGCCAAGTTTCCCGACCGCTACCGACTGGCCCGCTCCTGGGACGATGTTCGCCCCGAAGAGAAGCTGCCGCTCTTGACCTCGCTCAACGAGCGCGCCTTCAAGGCCGACCCCCGCATCAAGAAGGTCAGTCTGAGCATCAGCGACGAATACGGCGCCGTGCTCATTGCCGACTCGAGCGGCCGCCTGGTCGAGGACGTCCAGCCGATGACCAGCCTCTCTCTCGGCTGCGTCGCCGAGCACAAGGGCCGCCGCGAGCAGAACGGTTACAACGTCGCCGGACGCAGCGGCTTCGACTATTACAGCGACGCCCGTCTGACGCGCGTCGTGAACGAGGCCGTCGCTCGCACGGTGATCCTGTTCGACGCGATCCAGCCGCCGGCCGGCGAGCTGCCCGTGGTGATGGCCGCCGGGTCGAGCGGCATCCTGCTCCACGAGGCCATCGGCCACGGCATGGAGGCCGATTTCAATCGAAAGAACGTCTCGATTTATTCGGACAAGATCGGCAAGCCCATTGCGAAGCCGTTCGTGAGCATCGTCGACGACGGGACCATCGACTTCGCGCGCGGCGCCATCAACGTGGACGACGAGGGCAACGTCGCCGGGAAGACCACGCTGGTCGAGGGCGGCATCCTGGCCACGTACCTGCACGACACCATCTCGGCAAAACATTACAAGGTGGAGCCCACCGGCAGCGGCCGGCGCGAGAGCTACAAGTTCGCGCCCATGCCGCGCATGCGGGCGACCTACATGCAGAACGGCCCGCACAAGAAGGACGAGATCATCGCCAGCGTGAAGCGCGGCATCTATTGCAGCAACTTCAGCAACGGTCAGGTCAAGATCGGCGCGGGCGATTTCACGTTCTACGTCAAGAACGGTTACCTCATCGAGGACGGCAAGCTCACCACGCCCATCAAGGACGTGAACATCATTGGCAACGGCCCCCGGGTGCTCGAGAAGATCGACATGGTGGCCGACGACCTCGCCATCGACGAGGGCGGCTGGACCTGCGGGAAGGACGGTCAGGGTGTGCCGGTCAGTCAGGGCATGCCGACGGTGCGCGTGGGCTCGCTCACGGTGGGCGGGAGGAAGGCCTCGTGAGCGCCCTCCTCGATACGGCCAAACAGGCGGTCGCCCTGGCATTGAAGAAGGGCGCGACCGAGGCGAGCGCGGGGGCTTACCGTTCGCGCGAGGTGGAGATTGGCTGGCGCGACGGCAAGGTCGAGAAGGTCAGCGAGGCCACCACGCGCGGCGTGAGCTTCCAGCTCTACGTCGACGGGCGCTATTCGTCGGTCTCGACCAGCGACCTGCGTCCCGAGGCGCTCGAGCGCTTCGTTGAAGAGTCCATTGCGATGGCGCGGACCTTGACCAGAGATCCGTTCCGCTCCCTGCCCGACCCCAAGCTCTACCAGGGCCGCTCCACCGCGGATCTCGCCCTGGTCGACACGGCCTATCCCGAGCTGTCGGCGGACACCCGCCGCCGGCTGGCCCGCGAGCTGGAAGAGGCCTCCCGCGCCGTCAAGGGCGCCGAGTCCATCCTGAGCGTCAGCACCAGCGTGTCCGATACGCTGTTTCAATCCGCCAGGGTCATGTCCAACGGGTTCGAGGGCGAGAAAGAAGAGACAAGCTTCTGGCTCAGCTCGTCGGTCTCGTGCAAGGACGCGGACGGCCGCAGGCCCGAGGCGTCGGACTCGGCGGGCGGCCGGGCGTGGAAGACGCTGCCCTCCGCGGCCGACGTGGGCCGGCGCGCGGCCGAGCGGGCGCTGTCGTCGCTCGGGGCGAAGAAGATCGAGAGCGCGGTGTTGCCCATCGTGGTCGAGAACCGGGTGGGTGGACGCCTCGTGCGCGCGCTCCTGGGGCCTCTCACCGGGCGGAGCCTGCAGCAAAAGCAATCCTTCCTCGAAGGGCAGATTGGCAAGGTGATTGGCAGCAAATGGCTCACCTTGACCGACGATCCGCTGCTCCCGCGCGGCTTCGGCTCGCGGGTCTACGACGGCGACGGGTTCGCCGCGAAGAAGATGGTCGTGTTCGACGGGGGCGTCCTGCGCAGCTATTACATCGACGACTATTACGGGCGAAAGCTCAAGATGCCGCCGACCACCGGGTCCTCGTCCAATGTGGTCTTCCCCGACGGGAAGAAGGGGCTCCGAGAGCTGACCAAGGACGTCAAGGAGGGCGTCTTGATCAACGGCTTCCTGGGCGGCAACTCCAATGGGACGACGGGTGATTACTCGTTCGGCATTCAGGGGTTTCGCATTCGCAAGGGCGAGCTTTCGGAGCCCATTGCCGAGATGAACATCTCCGGCAACCAGAAGGACCTCTGGAAGAAGCTGTCGGCCGTCGGCTCGGACCCGTGGCCATACTCTGCCGTACGGACGCCGACGCTGGTGCTCGACGGCGTTCAGATCGCCGGGCTGTAGCGGCGGCCCGAATCACGGAACGGTCGAAGCGTCGCCGGCGCTCTCCCATCGCGCGAGCGGCGTTCCACCCTTCACGGCCCCACTTTGGCGGCCTGACCGGTCAGCGAGACCGGTGCTCGAAATCACCGCAACGAACATCACTTCCTGATCAAAATCACGCTCGACGGATTGCGCGTCGAGCACGCGGCTGGCTCGTGCCGCAGGCTGAACGGCCATCGTGACCGGGGAGGACGCGCTACGCTCCCGCGCCATGTCGGCCCGAGAGGTGATTGTGCTGGGCACCGCGAGCCAGGTCCCGACCCGCGCCCGTAACCACAACGCGCTCTTCCTGCGCTGGGACGAGCTCGGAATCCTCTTCGATCCGGGCGAGGGCACGCAGCGGCAGATGGTGTTCGCCGGGCTCGCGACCTCGCAGCTCACGCACATTTGCATCACCCACTTTCACGGCGATCACTGCCTCGGCCTCGCGTCGATGGTCCAGCGCATCTCGCTCGACCAGGTGCCGCACCCCGTCGAGATCTTCTATCCCGAGAGCGGCCAGGCCTATTACGACCGGCTGCGCCACGCCTCGATCTTCCTCGACAAGGCCCTGATCGTGCCGCGCCCGGTGCCACTTCCGCGCGACGGCAGGTGCATGGTCGCGCGCGCCGGAGAGGTGACCCTGAGCGTCGACGCGCTGGATCACCGCGTCGATTGCATCGGCTACCGCCTCCAGGAGGACGACGGCCGGCGCATGGTGCCCGACAGGCTCGCCGCGGCCGGGATCGAGGGCGCGCGCATCGGGGAGCTGATGCGCGCAGGAGAGATCGTGGTCGGAGGGCGGCGGGTGAGCGTCGACGACATGAGCGAGCGGCGGCGCGGCCAGGGTTTCGCGATGGTGATGGACACGCGGCCGTGCGAGGGCGCCAGGCGGCTCGCGCAGGGCGCGGACCTGATGGTGTGCGAGTCGACGTACCTGGAGAGCGAGCGTCAGGAGGCGCACGACCACCACCACATGACCGCGGCGCAAGCCGGACTGTTGGCGCGCGAGGCCGGCGTGCGACGGCTCGTGCTCACCCATTTTTCGCAACGCTACGGCGGCTCATCGGCGTTCGCCGAGGAGGCGCGGGCACACCACGACGACGTCGTGGCGGCGGACGATCTGACGGTGGTCGCCGTGCCGAAGCGCGAGGTCGACGTGGATCGGGCGAGCTGAGCGGGGTCTCGAAGGGTGGAACGGCCGCTCGCGCGTTGGGCGATGCGTGCGGTGCCTTCGACGTTCCGTGAGACGGCGCGCCGCGAGAGACGGCGCGCGTCCTCGCGGCGCCCACCCCCATCCGGTCAGATGAAGCCGTCGGGGATCAGCTCCGCGCCCGGGACGGACTGGTACCTGGCGAAGTCCGTCACGCCCTCTGCCCGCAGCAAGTCCTCGTCGATGCAAAAGTTGCCCGTGAACTCGCGGCTCGGCTTGGTGAGGATCGCGTACGCCGCGTCCGCCATGATCTCGGGCAAGCGGGCCCCGCGCATCGTCGCGTCGCCGCCCAGCAGGTTTTGCACCGCCGCCGTCGCGATCACGGTGCGCGGCCAGATCGCGTTGACCGCGATGCCGTCGGGCTTCAGCTCCTCGGCCATGCCGAGCACGCACATGCTCATGCCGAACTTCGCCATGGTGTACGCGACGTGCCCGGCGAACCAGCGCGGCTCCATGTTGAGCGGCGGCGAGTTGTTCAAGATGTGCGGGTTCTTCGACTTCTTGAGGTGCGGGATGCACGCCTGCGAGCACGCGAACGTCCCCCGCGTGTTGATGGAGTGCATCAGGTCGTAGCGCTTCATCGGCGTGGCGAGCGTGCCGGTGAGGCTGATGGCGCTGGCGTTGTTGATGAGGATGTCGATGCCGCCGAAGGTCTCGACGGTCTTCGCGACGGCCGCGGCGATTTGCGCCTCGTCGCGCACGTCGACGACACACGCGAGGGCCTTGCCGCCGGCCTCCTCGATCTCGGCCGCCGCCGTGTAGATGGTCCCCGGCAGCTTCGGGTGGGGCTCCGTCGTCTTGGCCGCGATGACGACGTTGGCGCCGTCTTTGGCGGCGCGCAGCGCGATCGCCAGACCGATTCCGCGGCTCGCGCCGGTGATGAAGAGCGTCTGTCCTTGGAGAGTGGGCATGGCGCCTTCTGCCGGTAGCGGCGCGCGGCGGCAAGCATGCTGCCAGGCTGGCCGGCGATCTAACCGCCCGGGCGATACCAGCTCAGGTCGTTCGGGCGGCGGAAGCCCAGCAATGAAAAGCTGATGCTCGGCTCGAGCGCGAGCACCTGGTGCCAGATGCCGGCGGGCAGGAACAGCGCGTCGCCCGGCCCCAGATCGACGCGCTGCACGCGCACGCCCGCGAGCTCGGGCCGCGACCCGGCCTCGAGCTCCTCGGCGCTCATCGCCGCATAAAATCCCTGCGCGCCGTCGAGCAAGGCTGTCTCGAAAGAGGATATCAACCAGAAGCGCTTGCGGCCCCACATCTGGCAAAAGAAGATGTTCGTGGTGTCGTGGTGCAAGGGTGTCCGGGTGCCGGCCGGTCCGATCCACAAGGACACGGCCCGGGGCAGCGATGAAGGGTCGAAGAGATCGTCGGGCGGACGGACCTCGTCGAGCAGCGGGCGCAGCGCCGGGTTCTGGAGGGCCTTGTTATGCGACACCACATAGGTGTCATTGGACTCGCCGGCGCTCTCGATACGGTCGATGTAATCGGCCAGGCGGACGGTCTGCCGGTGGCGGTCCAGGTGGCGGTCCGGGTTCGGGTGGCCGTCGCGGTCCGCCATCACCTCGATGACGGCGCCGCCGAACCGCGCCCTGAGGTCGGCGAAGCTCCAGCGGCCGAGCGCCGGCCAGTCGCGCGTCATGGCCGTCAGCACCAGAGGCCGGCCGGCCGCGAAGTAATGCCGGTAGAACGTGTCGGCGTCGATGGTGGGCAGACGATCGACCTCCGCCGCCGACGGGCCCGCGGCGTCTTGTGTGCGCCGCAATCGCAACACCAGCTCCAGGCTGCGGGTCCGCTCGGCCAGGCGCCGCGCCATGGCGAATGCCGGCGACGCGAGGGTGGCAGTCACCTCGCGGTGGGCCAGGTGAAGCGGGACTCCGCCGGACACCAGCGTGGACACCAGCGTGGCCGGCACGACCCCTCGAAGCGCGTTGTCGATGATCCAGAGACGCCACTCGTCGGACAGCGTGACGCTGCGAGAGGCGGGCGGGCGGGGGGCCCGCCGCCCGTGGAATCGCGACACAGTCATGAACGGGGCTCGACGTTACCTGGGCGGAGGCGGCCCCGGCTGGGGAGGCGGCGGGGACGGGTTGTTCTGCGGCGCGACTTGAGGCGGCGGCGCGGCCTGCGGGGGCTCCGATCCCGTGTCTTTCCCCGGGTCCACCTGGGGTGCCGGCTCCGGGGGCGTGGGATTCATCTCCTCCTGCCGTTGCGGAGGCGTCTGCGGCGGCACCGCCGTCCCGCTGCCACACGCGGCGGTGCCCACCGCGATGCCAGCGGCGAGGAGCACCGCGCTGCGGCGCACGAAGGCGGGGCCGCGCGGCAGCGGCGTGGGCCCGGGGGTGGACGCTCCGTCTGCGAAGGATGAAGCGCCAAGCGTGGGATCATGCGCCTTGTTCATGAGGGGCAACGTACCACGCACGCGGTGATTGGACAGGAGAACGATCGCCCGCGCGCCCGCCGCAGCGTGCCCTGGAGGCTTGGCGTCCCGAAATATCGACGTCGCTCTCGAGGACTTGGCGCTGATTGGTGGCAAGGTGAAAAGTCAATCGCGTGGGAGCGGCGCTACGGTCCCGTCGTTTGCAGCGGCACTCAGGCGGGCGGCGCCTTCTGAATCTTCTCCGCGAGCTGGCGAGCAGCCTCGGCGTCGACGACAACGAGCGCTTCGTCGAACCAGGCCTGGAGCGCCTCCGGGCTCGACGCCGCACGGACCCGCTCTTGGACGGCGGGATCCAGACCGCCCAGCCGAAGGGTCAGAATGCGGATGAGCGTGTCTGCGCGCGTTCGCGTTTCGCCGCGCGCCTCGCCCCGGGCCTCCCCGCGCGCCTCGCCCCGGGCCTCACCCTCTTCAAAAATCTCTTTGTACAGTGAGCTTTCCATCAGTTTCGTCCTTGTAATGTACACCTTCATCGCCAGGGCGGCCACGTGCTCCGCCTCAGCCACGAACCACAGCACCGCCAGGTGATCTGCCCGCTGGGCTGCGCTGAGATCGGTGCGGGCCTCGATGGCGTCACAAGCCCGGCGCACGTTGTGCTCGGTCGCGCCGTCCCGCGTCAGCGCTATCAGCGGCCACAGCCCCGGAGGCGCGTTGGACAGCAGCTCGTCCGCGCCAAGCGCCCGAAGGTTGACCCGCTGGTAGATGCTCCGCGAGCGGGGCTTGCTGGGCCCTGCGCCGTACTCCAGCGTTCGGGTCCCGAGGCATGGCTCATCGCGAGCCCCATAGAGGTCCCAGACTTGCGACAGCACGGGCAATCGCTCCCGGCGAAAGAAGCGGATTTGGGCCTCGGCCACGTCGATGGCAAGGTCTTCCGTGCCCTGATGACGGCGGTGAAACTCGATGTGCGCTACCACGCGCTCGCCAGCGTGCAGGATGACATAGCCGCCGTCCACGTCCCGACCGCGGGAGGGCAGATCGCTCGGGATGGCGCTGAGCACTTCAATGGTTGGCTCCCCCGAGCCGAAGCGGAGGAAGTCCGCCGGCTCGTGCTGGAGCAGGTACTTGAGCGATTGATCGAAAGATTTCACGGGCTGTCCTGGTGGGCACCGGGTTGGACCGTCGCGTGCTCACACTCATGAATCAGTGGGGCGCGCTGGATTTCTTGAAAAATCGACCGCGCTCGGATGTGGGCGGTGAATGGGCCTGCCTCGAGCCGATCGCCAGCCACCCGCTGGCGCGCTACGACTGCCCTCGCGTCATCAGCGCCACCAGAGCCCGATCGTCCGGCTTGCCGCGCGCCGAAAGGCCCCGGATCGTCCCCTCGCGGTCTCCCTGCCGGCGATTCTGCGAGAGCTTGAATTTGCCGTCGATTCGCGCGATCTCGATCTCGAATCCGACGATCGCCGGCAACAGCTCGCCGAGCCTCTTTGCCGACACTTCAGCCATGCTCCACGGCTCCGGCTGGCCCTCTTCGTTCACCTCGGCAAGGCGCGCCAGCAGCGCCAGGAGCCCTGCTTCGTCGAGCAGGCGCGCCGTTCCGTGCACGTGCGCCACCGCATAGTTCCACGTCGGCACGTCATTGCGAGACGCATACCACCCCGGCGACACGTACGCGTGCGGCCCGCTGAACACCGCCACCAGGGGAGCGCCGCGTTCGAGGGCGCGCCGGATGGGGTTCGCCCGCGCAATGTGCGCGCGCAGCGTGCCGTATGGTCCACGCCCGCGGTCGAGGACGAACGGGAGATGCGCAATGACCGGTACGCCACCCTCGTCGCAGGCGGTGAGCGTCCCGAACGCATGCGTATCGATGAGATCGTGCAGGAGCGGGATATCCCGCTCGGCGAACGCCTGTGGCAAGTACAGCGACGCCGGCGCGCTCGCAAACACTGGCACAGTCGCCGCGGTCACGGCCGCGCCGGCGGACATCGGTAATCCCACCGTCGCCACGGCCGCGCTCGCGGATACCGGCAATGCTGCCGCGGTCACGGCCGCGCTCGCGGATACCGGTAATGCTGCCGCGGTCACGGCCGCGCTCGTGGCCGCACAGAACCGCAGCACGTGCGCACGAAAGGGCGCGAGGTCGACGAAGAGTCCCTGCCCTGCCATCTCGTCGCCGTCCCGATCGTATCTGGCACCGTCGAGGACATCGTCCAGCCGCCAGCGCCGCCCTGCGACATCCAACTCGGGGAGCGGAATACGGCCCTGGGCAGGCTCGCCGGAGAGGTTGACGACCACCAGACGGCGCTCATTGCCGAGCCGGCGGGTATACGCAATCAATGAACCGGCCGATGGGTTCTCGCGCCAGGCGGCCCGGACCGGCCACAGCGAAAAATCGCCGTGGTGATAGACCGGGTGCGCGGCCTCCGCAAAGAGCCCGCGATAAAACGCCTCACACTCGCCGTCGGCCGGCTCTTCCGGGCGGCGCGCAAGCTGCACGGGCAGCTTCACCCTGTGGCCCTGGAGCTGCCCCTCGTGGACCAGCTTTGCCCCCGGCAGCGTCGCCACGAGCACCGCGGCCGCCTCGCCACGTCCCCCGCCAAGCGCAATGGAAGCACGCGGCTCGTCGTGATTCTCAATGAAACGAACCTGCCTCGATTGATAATCTACCGGAGCCGACAGGTGCGCCCGGACCGCCTCCGGGCCCTCGTGGCACAGACGGTCGTACAGCCGCTTGTCGTACGTCAAGTCGAAGCCCTGGGCGAGCATCTCGGACTCCATGTCCCAGTACACCTCGGCAATGAAGACGAACGACGGGTATCGCGCCTTGACCGCGCCAATCACCTCGCGCCAGAGCTCGACGTCCGGCGCCGGACCCGCGCGGTCTCCCCACGTCCGCTGAAACACCGCCGTCGTGAGCAGCATGGCCATGTCGCAGCGAACGGCGTCGCATCGAGAAGCGATGTCGATCAGCGTGCCCGTGACGCGCCGCCGCAGCTCGGGCGAAAACGCGTGAACCTGGGCAGTGTCCGTCCATGGTGGGAAATACGGATCGCGGCCGTGCGCCACAATGGCCCCACGTCCCTCCGCCGCGCTCAGCCCCACCCCACTCAACGCCTCCGCGCTCGACCCCGCTGCCGCCGACCCGCCCGCGCTCGACCCCGCTGCCGCCGACCCGCCCGCGCTCGACCCCGCTGCCGCCGACCCGCCCGCGCTCGACCCCGCCCCACCTGGCCCCGCCGCCCCCGCCACAAAGAAGGCCCCCGCCTGCTCCGCGAGATCGCCCGCATCACCCTGGACGAAACACGCCGGACACTCGTGAACCCATGGGTGGTCCGTGGCCGTGTGATTGGGCACGAAGTCGAGCACCAGCGAAAGGCCGCGCTCCGCCAGGCGCCCGCGAATCGCGGCGAGCGCCGCTCCGCCGCCGAGCTGCGGGTCCACCTCGTAGCGGCGCACCGCATACGGCGAGCCCACCACGTCGTCGGGCGTCCAGTCCGGCAGCGCGCCGTCGTACTGCGCCCGCAGCCCCTTGTGCTCCAGACCAATGCGCCGGCCCGCCGCGCTGCGCTCCCATACACCCATGAGCCACACGGCATCGAAGCCCCACGACGCGAGCCCATCGAGCTCGGCGTCGGGCACGTTCTCCAGCGTGATGGTCTGGCCGTACTTCCGCGTCAGGGTGACACACCAGACCCAGGCGTTGATCTCGTAGATCGACGGGCTGCCGCGCATCGGACCAGTCGCGCCCCTCACCGCTTGAGCTTCGCCCGGACCGCCGCCACCGACTCCAGCCCTGTAATGTCCGTCTCCAGGTTGGCCATGCGCAACACGCTGGCCCCCTTCCATCGCAACAGCACGTTGTCATACCGATCCGCCCCGCCCCCGGGCGGCGTATACATCGCCATCACCAGCGCATCCATGGCGCTGTCCCCGTCGGCATCGAAGAAGGCGACCGCCGGGATCTTCGAGGCGGTGGCCCCATTGATGGCGAGCGGACCATTGCGATAACCCCGCCCTTCGGCCCAAACCGTCGCATAGAAATGGTTGCCCTCTTTCGTCACCACCAGCATCGACGCCGGCGATGGGCCAAACGGCCCCTGGAACACCTGATGGGCGACGACCGCCCCAATCCGCAAGCGAGGCCCGATGGCCGGCTTCCACTCCGCC
>Ga0163144_10004957_pt1 | contig 29783 bp, 28 predicted proteins | sample OliLak19BULKMAT1_FD_123175 | JGI IMG/M metagenome (GOLD analysis project Ga0163144, IMG submission 123175) | Freshwater microbial mat bacterial communities from Lake Vanda, McMurdo Dry Valleys, Antarctica - Oligotrophic Lake LV.19.BULKMAT1 | ecosystem: Environmental > Aquatic > Freshwater >...
CATTTTTGTGCACGGTCCGACCGACCCAGGTCGTCAGCATGATGCTGAGCGTCAGATACAGAGTGCCGACGAACTCGGCGATCTCGGAGATCATCGAGTTGAATGCCTTCGCCTCGCGACCGCGCGTTGCCGCGGCTGATCACGAGCGCGGCCATCAGGTCGTCGGTCGACAGCGGCTCCTCGGTCGCGAGCAGTGCCGCGTGGATCTGCGACATCGAGCGGGTGATGCCCCAGGCGGCCGGCGAGCGAACTCGCGCTTCCAACCGATCAGCCGCGCAACCGGCGATGAGCGCTGCGGAGCTAGTCTGGCAAAGGCTCTGAACGGTGCAAGCATGTCGCTTTGAAAAAGTTCGTGAGGTCAGACCGGTTGACGATGGCGCTTTGCATGCCTGAATCTCGGTTCTGTGCCGATGTCGAGTGTCGCGAGCAACGCTCCGGTCGCGATCCTGTTGGTCGACGACGACCGCAGGAATCTGATCGCACTCGAGGCGATGCTCGATGGCCTCGGGCTGATCGTTTCGGCGAGCACCGTCGACGACGCGCTGCGTCACTTGCTGCTCCACGACTTCGCGTTGATCCTGCTCGACATCCGCATGCCCGATATGGACGGTATCGAGCTCGCGTCGGTGATTCGTCAGCGCGAGTGCAGTCGGCGGGTGCCGATCATCTTCCTCACCGCCCACGACGGCGGCGACGAGCTCGTCGCGCGGGGGTACGCCGTCGGTGCCGTGGACTTCCTGTTCAAGCCACCAGTGCCGGAGATCCTGCGCAGCAAGGTGATGGTGTTCGTCGATCTGCATCGCAAGAACCGCGAGGTCGCGCTGCAAGCCGAGCAGCTCCTCATCGCGGAGGGCAAGGCGCACGAGCGGCGGCTCGCGGAGTTCCGTGCCAGCGTCGAGGCCTCGGCATTGCGCAGCGAGATGGTCGCGAGCAAGCGCATGAATGACCGCTTGCAGCTCCTCGCGACCGCGGCGACGGAGCTCCTCGCCCGCGCCGATCCTTTCGAGGTCGTCAACACTCTGGCCGCGCGGTTCCTGGAGCACCTCGGCTACGAGGTCTGCGTGTGCTACCAAGCGCGCGACGACGGCGGCCGAGCGCGGCTGATCAGCGCGGCCGGGGCCGATCCGTCGTGGAATCACCCGCAGATCGACATCGACGACACGCCGGTGATGCGCGCGGTGTTCGTCGAGCGCGGTCGCTACGTCCGCGACGAGCTCGACGAAGAAATGCCGCCGTGGCTGCGCGAGCTCGGACTGACCGCGGTCGCTGCGTTTCCGCTGCTGAGTGTCGGCAAGACCGTCGGCATGCTCGCGTGCGGCCGCCGTGGCGGTGCCCTCGTCACCCCGGAGGACCTCGCCGCGATCGGCCTCATCTGCGATCAGCTCGCACTCGCGAACGAGCGCGAACACCTGATGCGTTCGCTGCGCGAGCACGCGGACGCGCTCAGCGAGTCGCATCGGCGCAAGGACGAGTTCTTGGCGATGCTCGCCCACGAGCTGCGCAATCCACTCGCGCCGATGATCTACGCGCTCGAGATGCTCGAGCACCACGAGCAAGCCAGCGAGGCGATCGAGCTGCGCGAGGTCTTGGGGCGTCAGCTCACCCATCTGTCGCGCATGGTCGACGACCTGCTCGACGTCTCGCGCATCACGAGCGGAAAGATCGATCTCACGCTCGCGCCGGTGACGATCCAACACGCGATGCGCCAGGCGCTCGAGACCAGCCGGCCACAGCTCGATAAGTACGACCATCACGTCGTGCTCGAGCTACCCGAGCAGGAGCTCGTGCTCAACGCCGATGCGACTCGTCTCATCCAGGTGATCGCGAACCTGCTGAACAACGCCGCCCGCTACACTGATCCGGGCGGGCACATCGTGCTGCACGCGCATCGCGACGGCAACAAGGTCGTCGTGCGCGTGCGCGACGACGGCCATGGGATTCCCCGCCACATGCTGCCGAAGGTGTTCGAGTTGTTCGTGCAGGCGGAGCGCACCCGCGATCGCGCGCAGGGTGGCCTCGGTCTCGGGCTCACGCTCGTGCGTCGTCTCGTCGAGATGCACGGAGGTACCGTGTCGGCGGACAGCGAAGGGATCGATCGCGGCAGCGAGTTCACGGTGGTGCTGCCGCTCGCCGAAGCCGAAGTCGACAGCCCGAGCTCGCACGCGACGGCGCCGACCGGGCGCCATCCGGCGGGACGCCGCGCCGGCGGGCTGTCGATCCTCATCGTCGAGGACAACGAGGACAGCCGCGACATGCTGCAGATGCTGCTCGAGTCGCGCGGCCACACCGTCGCGGTTGCAGCGGACGGCACCGGTGGTCTGGCGGCGTTGCTCGCCGGTGGTCACGACGTCGCGTTGCTCGACATCGGGCTTCCGGGCGTCGACGGCTACGAGGTCGCGCGGCGACTTCGCGAGCAGGCACCGCAGGCCACGACGCGCCTGGTGGCGATCACCGGCTACGGCCAGGTCGAGGACCGCGCGCGGGCACTGGGCGCCGGCTTCGACGACCACCTCGTCAAGCCGGTGAGCGTGAAGGAACTCGAGCGGGTGCTCCACCCCGAATCCACCGCGAGCTCGGCTGCGGACCAGGCATATAGGGTACTGTAGTGGGATGGTCCTTTGCGCCCGCGGGCGGTTGGTTTGGATGCTCTTGGGCGCGTCGGCGTGCGCGAAGGGAGTGCTCGGGGGAAACGACGGCAGTGCGCTGACCTTCGGCAGCGGCACGACGATGACGACGACGATGTCGTCGACGGATGCTTCCATGTCGGGGACGACCGAGAGCGACACCGACGTCGCGACTGACACCACCGATTCCGACGCGACCGCGGGCGACACCGAGGATCCGACCGATGCGAGCGACACGGACGTGTCGGAGGTCGGCGGCGAGATGTGTGGCAACGGGACGATCGACGGCGCCGAGCAGTGCGACGGCACCGAGCTCGGCGGCGCGGACTGCATCGCGCAGGGACTCGTCGGTGGCTCGCTCGCCTGCACGGCGCAGTGCACGTTCGACGTCGCGGGCTGCGTCGCGGCCGTCTGCGGCGACAGCATGCTGCAACCGGGCGAGGTCTGCGATTGCGGCATGGTCGGATCGCCGTGCACTCCGGCGCAGCTCGGCAACCAGACCTGCATCGCGCTGCCCGGGCCCGGCGGCACGAACTACACCGGCGGCACGCTCGTGTGCACGCCGCAGTGCGGCTTCGACGAGTTGGGCTGTACGGCGTGTGGCGACGGCGTGATCGCACCGGGCGAGACCTGCGACGGCGCCGATCTCGGTGGCCAGACCTGCCAGTCGCAGGGGTTCGACGCCGGCTCGCTGTCGTGCACGGCGCAGTGCTCGTTGAACGCGGGCGCGTGCGTCGACTACGTCTGCGGCAACGGGATCTGCGATCCGATCGAGGACTCGTGCACGTGTCCTGGTGATTGCCCGGACGATCCGAGCTCGTGCTCCGATTGCCAGTGCGGATCGTCGGGCGGCGCGTGCTTCTGCGACGCAATCTGCGTCGATTTAGGCGACTGTTGCTTCGACGGTCCCTGCTGAACGACAGTCACCAGGATCCGCTGAGATCCGTGCTGCGCCGGGCCTGGTATCGTCGCGATACCCGTGGCGCACAGCTCCTCCGCGATCCAGCGCTGGTGCGAACGGTGGCTGTCGCTCGCGGGTCGGGCCAGTGTCGATCGGTGGACGATCGCGATCGCGGTGCTGCTGGTGCTGCCGTGCGTCGGCATCGGTTTCGCGGCCGATGACGCGATGCTGCGCGTGCGCGCGGGCGACACCACCGTGTATGCCGGCCTGCCGCCGACGCGCTGGGATCTGTTCGTGTTCGTGCGGGACGACCCCGAACAGCGCGGTGCGCTCGTCGAGCGCGGGTTCCTGTCGTGGTGGACCGCGGACGGCTATCGCCTCGGGTTCATGCGTCCGCTCAGCTCGCTCACACACGCGCTGGACTTCGCGCTGTGGCCGACGCAGCCGTCGGTGATGTACCTGCACTCGATCGCATGGTTCGTCGCGATGCTCGCGGCCGCGAAGATGGTCTATCGCCAGCTCTTGCCCGCGAGCGCGGCTGCGACGGCGCTCGTCGTGTACGCGCTCGACGACGCGCGTGGACCGGTGGTCGGCTACATCTCGAATCGCAACGCGCTCGTGATGGCGACGTTCGGCTTCCTCGCGATCGCGCTGTTCGATCGCTGGCGGCGCGATGGGTGGCGCGCGGGTGCTTGGGCCGCACCTGCGTGCTACGGCGTCGGCTTGCTCGCGGGCGAGGGCACGGTCGCGGTGCTCGGCTACCTGTTCGCGTATGCGCTGGTGCTCGAGCGGACCCCGCGAGTGCTCGCGCGCTTGGTCCCGCTGGTGCCGTTCGCCGTGATCACGATCGCGTGGGCGCTCGCGTATCGCTGGCTCGGCTACGGCAGCTCGGGCTCGGGGATCTACATCGACCCCGGCAGCGAGACGGCCGCGTATCTCGCGGTCGCGCCGGGCCGCGTGCTCGCGCTGCTCGGTGCGCAGTGGTTCGGACCGTGGTCGGATTTCTGGCTCGCGTACACGGGCGCTGTCGCGATCGGCGTCGCAGCGATCTACGCGGCGACCGTCACGACCGTCGTGTGGCTGGTGCGGCGGATCCTGCCGCAACGGCGCGAGGCCGTGGCGCTCGCGCTCGGGGCGTTGCTCGCGTGCGTGCCGCTCGCGAGCACGTTTCCCGCCGATCGCTTGCTCGGCTTCGTCGGCCTCGGCGGCGCCGGTGTCGTCGGCATGCTCGTCGCGAGCTGGTGCGAGGACCGGGCGAGGGGGCGACCGTGGTCGGGCTTCGCTGCATTCGTGATCGGCACCGCCATCTCCGTGCACGTGATCGTCGGTCCGCTGCTGCTGCCCGTGCGCGTGCGATCGATGGTCACCGTGCGTGAGGCGCTCGCGGCCCTCGACATCGCAGTGCCACGCGAGGCGTCGATTGCCGAACGCGAGGTGATCGTCGCGTTCGCGCCGAACGACGGCTTCTCGTCGTATCTCACCGTGACGCGGGTCGCGGACGCCACGCCCGGGCCTCGCAGCGCCCGCACGCTCGCGACCTCGACGGGGCCGGTCGTGTTCTCGAGACTCGACGCGCGCACGCTGCGGGTGACGGCGCGAGATGGCCTGCTGACGACACCGGTCGAGCGGATGGTTCGTGCGCCGCACCGCCGCTTCGCGGTCGGCGATCGTGCGCCGCTCGGCGGATCGGGCGTTGCCGAGATCGAGGCGATCACCAGCGACGGCAGGCCGGCGCAGGTGCGCTTTTCGCTGCCGCATCCGCTCGACGATCCGCGCTACGTGTGGCGTGCGTGGCAGCACTCCGCGTTCGTCGAGTGGACACCGCCGCCGGTCGGCGCGCAGGTCGAGCTCGCCGGGTTCGACATGGCCCACGAGATCGCGGTCGCGCTCGGTGCGGATCCGTGAGCGCGCTCTCCGAATGGTACGACTACGACTTCGCCACCCACGTGCTGTCGGTGCGACCCACCGTGTATGTGGTGCGCAGCCTGGAGGGCGATGCCTGCAGTCGGCGACTGCACTGCGGCGGGGTGTGCTAGCCTGCGATCCAAGGTGGGATTCCACGCCACGCTCGAGCAGCTCCGTGAGTTCATGGGCCGCGATCGACAGCGTGTGACAGAGTCCGATCGCGAGAGCACCACGTCTCGCTCAAGCGCAGGATCGATGCCGCCGCGCACGCGTTCACCACTCGCACACGTACTCGCTGACCTCGACGCCGCGCTGCGTCCGGGTGGCCACGAGTGGTATCTGTTCGAAGCTCGTGCGGCACAGCTGCGCGGGCTCCGACGCGCGACCGTCGATGTCGATGTCACGATCGTCTCCGCAACGCTCGACGCATCCGAGATTCTCGCGCCCCTGCGCCACGCCTTCACCCTCCGCGTGGCGGATGTCGACGACTTCGTGCGGACCACGCGGGTGCTACCGCTGGTCCACGACGCGAGCTCGGTCCCGGTCGATGCCGTCCTCGGTGGCCCCATCGTCGATACCGCGAATCACATGCGGCCGTGCGAGGGCTGTAGCTACGCAAGGGGCGGGTGAACAGGGAGTGCAACGAGCGGGCGATCCGATTCTGGCATGATGGCCGCGATGGCCGGGCCTCCGCTGCTGCTCACCACGACCGAGGTCGCCGAGTTGCTGCAGGTGCACCCGAAGCACGTCTACCGGCTCATCAAGCGCGGGCTGCCGGCGAAGCGTGTCGGCGGCGAGTGGCGTTTCGACCGCGTCGCGGTCCTCGGCTGGGCGGGGCAGCCGGCCGAGCCGGTCGACCAGCCGACCGCGGCGGCCGTCACGAACGCCGCGTTGCTCGCTGCGAACGGCGACGTCGCGATCGAGATGCTCGTCGATCACGTCAACGCGTCGCGGCCACCTTGGCTCGGCTTCGTGCGCGCCGATCGCGATCGCGCACTCGCGATGCTGTCACGCGGCGAGGTGTTGCTCGCGGGCAGTCATGGTCGCGGGTTCCCGCGCAGCGCCGCAGGTGTTCGGCTCGCGCGGATCCATCTCGTCGTACGCGAGGTCGGTCTGGTCGCACCGCGAGGCGATGACGTGCCCGCGCTCGTGCAGCTCGGCAAGCTCGCGTTCGCGTATCGTCCCCAGTCGGCCGCGATCGTCGTCCACTTCGAGCAGGCGGTCGCGCAGGCGAAGCTCGATCCGACCAAGCTCCTGCGCAAGGCGACGCTGCTCGACTCGCACCAGGCGGTTGCGACCGCGGTCGCGTCGGGTCGTGCGCAGGTCGGGCTCACGACGCGCGCGTGGGCACATCGGCTCGGCCTCGAGTTCCGCGTGATCGCGAGCGAGAGCTACGGCCTGCTCGTGCGTGCGACACAGCTCGGCGATCCGCTGGTCGTGCGCGTGTGCGAGGCAGCGCAGAGCTCGACGCTGCGGGCGGTGCTCGCCGAGATCCCCGGTTACGATCTCGGCGACATCGGTTCGATCCGCTACGACATCGACGACGCCGCGCATTCGGCCGCGTGATCGCGATGCGAGCGGGAGCACGACATCGTCGCCGCCCCCGGCGCCAGAGGTGGTCCTGCGATTGAGGTTCAGCCCTTGCCGGTCGACAGCTGGCGCCCGATCGCACATGCTGCACGGATGTCGGTCTCAGCGCGCGTTGTCGCGGCGTGTGTCGTCGGTGCTGCCCTCGCGCGGTTGTCCCTCGGCTGCGGCGCGGCGTCGCTGGACACGTGTCATCAGCAGACGATCGAGCAGCTCGGCTGTTGCCCGATGTGTGACGTCGAGTGTCGTGAGCAGGTCATCGGTGGGTGCGACGACGATGTCCACGACGCCCCGAGCGTCGTGGTGGAGACGGGCACGACTGCGGCATCGCAAGACACCACCGATGGGGAGCCGAGCCCCCCGAGCTGGTAGTCGTTCCACCGGCCGTGGCCCATCGCCTCACTGCACGGCGAGCGCAAACGTCACGTCGACGTCGACCTCGCCCGGAAGCGGATCTCCCCTGGAGAGGTCGTCCTCGAGCCCAGCGACTTTCTGAGGAGCACCGTTCAGCTCCGGCAGATGCCGCAGCACGATCCGGAGATCGCCGGTCCCGGCGGTGCGCGTGGTGATCGTGCTGCTCAAGCCCACGGGCAGATCATCCCCAGCGTTGGCCGTGTAGTCGGATTCCTGGTCCGCGTACGTGTGGTCGACGACTGCAGATGCCGTGTCGGGCATCGCAGGTCCCGAGACGCCGCTGCCGTAAACGAACACTTGGTGATCCTCGGCTTCCTCGCGGACCTCCACGGTGATGTCCTCGGCAGGGTTCGCCAGCTCGTTCACGAAGGCGACCGACATTGCATAGGTCGTTTCCGCGGTGAGTGCGAGCGCGTCGGTCATGCCCGACATGCCGCCATCCCCATCCGGATCGCGGAAGCTGGCCGTGATCGTCCCGCCGCCGCCGCTGGGTGTGAAGGTCAGCGTCACGGTGGTGATGATCTCCATCTCTTCGTTTTCGCCGCCCTCGTCGTTCTCTTCGTCTGCGCAACCAGCGAGTGCGAGCGCGAGTGTGAACGCTGCGGCGAAGATTCGGCTGGTGGGCATTGCGTGATGAAGCTGCGTCATTGGAGGTTCTCGAGTGGCGACCAAAAGCAGACCGACACGCCCGCCAGCAACAGGCGGATGCGGTTGCTCGAGGTGGATGAGCGTCGAAGTCGCGCAGAGATTATTGCAATACGATTGCATTGTCAAGCGACGGCCGGCCAGATCCCTTTCCGTGCGGCTGCACGTTTGTGGCAGAGTTGCGCGCCGAGAGATGCAGCGATCACCGACAAGGACGTTCGCGCGGGCCGCTCGTCTCTTTCGCGCGCTCGGCGACCCCGCTCGCCTGCGAACACTGCAGCTTCTGCTGACTGGCGAAGCGAGCGTCGCGAGCCTGGCGGCGCGCAGCGGCGAAGACGTCCACGTGATGGCGCATCGGCTGCGAGTGCTGCACGCGGAGAACTTGGTCGATCGGCGACGCGAAGGCGGTCGGCTCTTCTATGCACTTCCCCATTGCCACGTGGTCGAGATGATGAACCACGGGCTGGGCAGGCGCGGATAGCCAGGGGTACGCGCCCGAAGATCTAGCCAGCGTCGTGCCAGTCAGCTCGTACGATCTGCTCCGCCGGTTTCGGGACCACGACGCGGCGCAGCATGCCCGCTGAGCTACGCATCACGATGATAGTCGAGTGGCTTCGCCGGCGCGTGTCCCGAGCGATCCACTCGACGACCGCGAGGCATTGCGAGCCGCAGGGGAGCCAGGCGCTGATTCGAGCCAGGAGCACGCAACGCTCCTGGGGAGTTCGGCGTCGCACGTGTGGAAGTCGAAACGGCGACCGCAGCTCGTCGAGCAGAGCGAACCCCAGCCCGCTTTTCGTCGGCAGCGCCGCGCAGAGGATCACCATGGCCGCCGGTCAACGCATCACGATTTCCCTCGAGTGCCAGGAATGCAAGCGTCGCAACTACTCCACCCGGAAGAACCGCCGCAATACCCCCGAGAAGCTCGTGCTCACGAAGTACTGTCGTTTCTGCCGCCGCCACACCGAGCACAAGGAAACCAAGTAGCCGCTCAGGTGCACGCGTCGCACAGGCCGCGGAACTGCACCTCGACACTGTGCGAGCGAACCGATTTCGGCAATCGTGCGCCGCGTCGCAGCGCCAGGTCGACGCCCTGGACGCAGGTCAGCGTGCCGCACGACGTGCACAGCAGGTGCGGATGTTGGTGGCTGGTCGCGTCGCGCGATTCGGAGGCTGGAATCGAGAACCGCCACACGCGATCACCGACGATGGTGCGCACGGCGAGCCCGGCATCGACGAGCGCCACCAGGTTGCGGAAGATCGTCGCGCGATCCCAGGGCTGCCCGTCGAGCGCGTCGGCGACCTCGGCGTGGGACATGCTGCCGGGCGCCCGCCGCAGCACCTCGAGCACACGCAGACGGGCCGGCGTCGCCCGAAGCCCCGCGTCGTGCAGGTTCTTGCGGTCGATGTCGGGTGTGGACGGCTTGGGCGGGCGCATGACCGTTCGGGCAGCCTAGCACAGTTCGGTGGACGACGGTTGCGGCGGTGGCCCCACATTTATGCAATCGAATTGCAATTCGGCGTGCGTCAGTTCCTGGTCAGTTCCTGGTCAGTTCCTGGTCAGGCCACCTCCCACAGTGTCACGCCTCCGCTGGCGTCCGCACCCGCGAGAGCGCGACCGGTCCGATCCCACACGAGCGCGGTCACTTCATCGTCGAGGAACGCGAAGCCGATCTCTTGCGCGCCTCGCCGCGGATCCCACAGCAGCACCGACGTGTCCTGGCTCCCGCTCGCGAGCACGCCGCTGCGCGGGCGGAAGGCGAGTTGCGTGCACACGCCCTTGTGAGCCGCGAGGACGATCGGATGGGTGTTCTCTGGGCCCTTGCCGCGAAAGTCCCATGTGGTGATCGTTGCATCGCCGCCGGTCGCAAGCAGCTTCGACTCGTGGTCCCACGCGAGTGCCTTGGGCTTGAATGGATAGCCACTCATCTGCGAGTCATGCCCGCTCGCCATCCGCCAAAAGTGCACCGAGCTATCTTGGCTGCCGCAGGCGACGACTTTGCCATCGGGGCTCCACGCGATGGAGATGAGCGAACCCTTCCACGCAAGCGTCCGAGGCTTCGCGCCCGCGACGAACGGTACGATGTGGACGCCGCCGTAGCAGATCGCCGCAAGGCTCGTGCCGTCGTCGCGCCACGTGAGTCCGGTGACCGTGCTCGGCAGCGTGTCGCTGTCGAACATCGGCTCGCCATCGGGACCGCAAACGCGGAATCGCCGGCCGGCCGCGATGGCGAGTCGCGCACCGGCGGGTGACCACGCGACGTGCTCGACCCATGTCCCACGTGTGCCGGGTAGCTCGCGGATCAGCGCGCCGGTCCTGCTCCAGATCTTCGCGGTGGGCTCGGGCCCACACGTCGCGAACCGTGATCCGTCGGGCGCAATGCTGACATCGAGTACGCCGCCGTGATGGGCGTGCACTGCGAAGAGCTCGCGTCCACTCGTGACGTCGAGCCCGACCACGCGCCCGTCACCCGCTCCGATCACGCACAGCTGCCCATCGGCCGAGATCCCCAGCGCGACCACATAGTCGCCCAGTGTTGCGCGCCACCTCGGGTGCAGCTCGGTGGTGCCGCGTCGCGGCTGGGTCGTCGTCACGTCAGGCATTGCTCGAACCCTCGTGTCAGCGCTTCACGGTCGAGCTTGCGACCGATGAAGACCAGATCGTTCGCGCGCCGGGTCGTGCCCCACGGCCGGTCTTCGCGGCCGTCGAACAGCATGTGGACGCCCTGGAACACGAAGCGGTTGTCTGCCCCCGCAATGTTGAGGATCCCCTTCATGCGAAAGATGTCGAGGCCCTTTTCCCGCAGAAGCTGCGAGATCCATTTGTTGAGACGGTCGCCGTCGATCGAACCCTCGAGGTGGATCCCGACCGAGCCGACCTCCTCGTCGTGCGAGTGCCCCGCGGTGAACTCGTGCTCTGCCGCCGGCACGAGCGCAACGTCGTGACGCACTAGCTGGAGCTCGAACTCGGCCGGCAGGTGCTGGGTGAACAGGCCGATCCGCCCGGACTTGGGCGCCACGAGCGTGAACCGCTTCGGCCCGCGCCCCATCAGCTGGAGCGACGCGGCTTGCCTCGCACCGAGCTCGATGGTCGTGGCGACGGACGCGGGCAGTGCTGGCTGCGCCCAGATGCGTAGTGCTCGCTCGGCCTCGACCCGATCATGCGCAACGACGCCAGGATCGAGGTAGGCGCTCACCAGCGTCATCGTCGGGTCCGGGCCGTCGCCCAGGAGCAGCTCGTACGCACCTTCCTCGACCTCGAAGGTTCCCGCCCATTCGAACGGATACTCTGGGGAAAGAAACTCGGGCTTGGTCGCCAACGCGCGTTCGAGGTCGAAGCCGCCGACGTCGAGCACATCGGCGATGGGAACGTTGGCGTCTTGGGCACGCAGCACCCTCGCCATCGAGTTCATTCCGGTGACACGGCGCTGCAGCGCGTCGAGCTCGGCCTCGCTCACCAGATCGGTCTTGTTCAGCACGAGCACGTCGGCGAACGCGATCTGCTCCTTGCACTCGCTCGAGTCCTCGATGTGCAGGTGCACGTGCTTGGCGTCGACCAACGTGACGATGCCATCGAGCGCGAACATATGCTTGAGCTCGTCGTCGACGAAGAACGTCTGCGCGACCGGCCCCGGATCGGCCATGCCCGTCGTCTCCACCAAGATGTGGTCGAACTTGTCCCGACGCTTCATCAGGTTGCCGAGGATCCTGATCAGGTCGCCCCGGACGGTGCAGCAGATGCACCCGTTGTTCATCTCGAACACCTCTTCTTCGGCGTTGATGACCAATGCCTGATCGATGCCGATCTCGCCGAACTCGTTCTCGATCACGGCGATGCGTTTGCCGTGGTTCTCGGTGAGGATGCGGTTGAGGAGCGTGGTCTTGCCCGAGCCGAGGAAGCCGGTGAGCACGGTGACGGGAATCTTCTTCATGCAGGTCTTGCCTGGCCGGGTTCTAGCGCAGGTGCAATATGATTGCAAGACTCGACGAGCTATACCCCGGGGGGTATGCTCGGCTCGTGCATACCGCCCGTCACAAGAAGCAACTCGTCGCCCGCGTGCGTCGTGTCCGCGGCCAAGTGGAGGCGGTCGAGCGTGCGCTCGAGCAAGGACGCGGCTGCGAGGAAGTGGTACGGACCATCGCCGCGGCCCGGGGCGCCATCAATGCCCTCGCGGCAGAGATCTTGTGCGAGCACGTGGAGGAGCACCTGGGCGCGCCGCGGATCTCGTCCAAGGCCCGCGCCGCTGCGGCGACCGAGCTCGCCCACGTGATCCGTCAGTTCGTCGGTTGAGGCACCATGCGCGACGCCACCTCATACTCGGACGCCACCTCATACTCGGACAACTGCCCGGCACGACGACCCTCGCCACCGCGCCAACGTGAACGCGGCGTGCTCGCGGTCGTCGTGCTCACTGCGGCGATGATGCTGATCGAGATCGTCGCCGGCTACGTGACGGGCTCGATGGCGCTGTTGGCAGATGGCTGGCACATGGCCACCCACGTCGGCGCCCTCGGATTGGCGAGCCTGGCATACGCGATGTCGCGCCGCTACGCCTCGCATCGCGCATTCGTGTTCGGCACGGGCAAGGTGCACGCGCTGGCCGGCTACACCAGCGCGGTGCTGCTCGGCCTGGTCGCGATCGCGATGATGGTCGAGTCTGTGGCTCGGCTGCGTGATCCACATGCGATCGATTTTGCGGGGTCGCTGCCGGTGGCGGTTGTCGGAATGTTCGTGAACCTCGCGAGCGTGTTTCTGCTCCATGGGCACGACGATCACGGGCACCACGATCACGGGCACGACGATCACGACCACAACCACCGCGCTGCCCTGATGCACGTCATCGCCGACACGCTCACGAGTGCACTCGCCATCGTGGCACTGCTCGCGGGTCAGTTCCTCGGCTGGATCTGGCTCGATGCGACGAGCGGCATCGTCGGTGGCTGCGTGATCCTGAGGTGGGGCTTCGTGCTGTGCCGCGCGGCCGCGTTCGATTTGCTCGACGTCAATCCGACGTCGGCCCTCGAGGAGAGCATCTGCGCCGCGCTCGAGGCCATCGACGACACACGCGTCACCGATCTCCATGTGTGGTCGCTGGGCCCCGGCGCCGTGAGCTGTGTCGCCACGGTAATCACGGCGAACCCCCGGCAGCCCCGAGAGTATCGCGAGCAGCTGGCTCGCTTCGAGCTCGCTCACTTGACGATCGAAGTGCAGAGGCGCGCGGCCGACAATGGCGCGAGCGTCAGCGCAGATGTTCGACGAGAATCGTCGCACCCAGGAGCATGCTGAGCAGCGCGGCGAGCACGGTCGCAACCCGCTGCACACCGCCACCTCGCTGCATGGCCCATCCGATCGGACGCGCGATGACGGCAGTGAGCGCGACCATCCCGAGGATCGTCCCGAGTCCGAACAGCACGAGGTACGTTGCCGCGAGGGTAGGTGACGCGATGGTCGTGGCAGCCAAGAGCGCGATCGCTGCCGACCCCGCCAGACCGTGGACACACCCGATGACCAGCGGTCGGACATCGGAGCCGGAGCCGGCCGTCGTCGCGTTCGCGATCACAGGAACCATCGCGCGGGTTCTCGCGAGGTGCCGCACGCCGAAGCCCACCAGCATGACGCCGACCGCGAGGTCGACGAAGCGCTCGAACGCGACCGGAATCCGGACGCCGAAGAGCACGACGAGAAGTCCGAGCCCGAGGAACGTTGCGGTGTGCCCGAGCCCCCAAAGCGCAGCGACCCGTGTGGCCCGGCCGATGCCGGGCTCGCGTTGGACGAGCGCCGACACCACCACCACATGATCGGCGTCGGTTGCGTGGCGAAGGCCGAGACCAATTCCTAGCAGTAGGACTGACCAGCTGGTCACGATGCGTCCTGGGGCGCAACGCGATCCGCTGGTTTCACGCGGATGTGCAGGTGGCGGGTGTGACCAGGCTCGTGACGCACCACGCCGAAGTTCGTCCCGGCGGGCTCAGGCCACTGCAAGACGCTCGCGAGCGTCTCGGCGTCGGCGCCTGCCCGTCGGCCGGCATCGGCAAGCTCGCGCTGCAGCGTATGCTCGAGAAAGATGTACTCGACCTCGCCGGTGTCGACGAACGCCGTGACCAGCGACCAGGTGGCATCCCAGTCGATGATGGCGTCCGCTGTGCGCGGCAACCGAATGTCCACATCGTGTCCAGTCCGGTGAGAGCGGTGCGGGGCCAACGCTCCACCATCGCGATCGCTGAGGTCGCAAACGACGATCTCGCCCTCGAAGCCGGAGTCCGCACGAAAGCTTGCCAATGCCGACTCGACGACCTGGACGGTGGACGCCGTGGCCCAAGCGCGATCGGGGTTGCGGATCCGAAAATGCGCCGACGGTTGCAACGCCACCGCGTGGTCGAGGCGCTCGGTCAGCCGCGCTTCACCGCCGGAATCGCTGCGCGGACTTCTCGCTTTGCTACGACGTGGGTCGCTGTAGACCACCAGCGGCGTGCCAGCGCGGAACGCCCGCGGCACCTCACGGTTCCAGCGTTGCAACTCGTTCACAGACACGCCGTGCCGCGCGGCGATTTTGGCCCACGTCTCACCACGCTCGACCGCGTGGACGAGCCGACGTCGCGGCGGCGGCACCACGCGCGCTCTGATCCGCAGTCGCTGGCCAGCGCGCAGCCATCCGTTGCGACGCATGCCGGGATTGGCACGCAGGATCTCGTCCCGCTTCGCACCGTACCGCGCAGCGATCGCGTCGAGCCGCTCATGGGGGACGACCTCGTGCTCGATCCAACGAGGCGCCGACGAGCGCGTTCCCACGGAAGCGTCGGCGCTGGCGAGGAACAACAGGATGAGCAGATGCGGCGTGAACATCAGGCGGACCCTGGACGCTCAGCATGGTGGCCGATGTCGACCACAACATGCAATCAAATTGCATATTAGTTCTGACCGACACGCAGTCGCGGATTACCTTCGAAATGAGAAAACCCGATCATGCGGGATCATGCGGTCGCGACGATCCGTGCCGCGGCCATCCGCGCACCAGCGATGTTGCGCGCGGCCGGTCCGATCTCGAGCTCGGCGAGCGCACCGGTCACGTGGATGCCCGGGTGCCAGCACAACGCGGCACTGACTGCAGGAAACCCACACGGTGCGGTCCGCAGACCAAGATTCGTCACAGCGGTAGCCAGCCACTCCTCGCCGGGTAGCCGCTCTTCGAAACCAGTCGCGAGCACCACTCGCCGCGCCTCCAGCGTCGTGCCGCTGCGCCCGTGCAGCGCCACGGTGCCCGCACGCAGCGTGTTCGCGCAGGCAATATCATCGAGCTGCCAGCGCACATGACCTCCGCGCAGCAGGCGGCGCAGTCGTGCAGAGACCTCCTTCGGCATCGAGCCTCGCTTGCGCGCGCTGGTGATCATGCAGCGGCGCTCGGCCAGGTCGCGTGTGCGGTGGAAGCGAGCGAGCTTTCGCGGACCCAGCCAGCCGGGGTCGATGTCGAACGCGGAAATCCGTGGATGGTGCCGCGCAATGATGACGATCTCGTCTGCGCCGCGCTCGTGCAGCGCGAGGGCGGTCTGCGCCGCAGTGATTCCTCCGCCGATGATCAAGGTCGTCCCTTCGAGCTCGCCCGTGCCCGGAAGTGCCGCCTCGAACACGTGGTGCACACACGCCCCCGCGTCGCGCAGCGTGTGCGCCCAGCTCGGCCAGCACGGACGCCCCGATCCACCGATCGCGAGCACGATGCGCCGCGCAGACACGATGCCCGCATCGGTCTCGACAGCGAGCACCCCCGACCGCGCGCGCAGCTCCGTTGCGGTGCCTTGTAAGCGCAACGCGTCGAGGCCGTACGTCTCGATCATCCACTCGCAGTGGGCTCGGAAGAGGGCGAGGTGGGGTCGGTGGTAGGGCTCGATGAACGCAGACTCGGCATCGGTGGTGCGAGAGAACTGCCGCACGGAAAACGGCTCGAGATCGAGGTTGTGTACCGAGGGCGACCGCATCACCGTCATGCCGCACCCCTTCGTGCACAGATCCCAGTGGGCGAGCGCCGCCGGATGGGGATCGAGCACGCGGATGCGGTCACGGGGGACCCGCCCGCTGCCCGTCAGCGCACGGCTCAAGAGCGTGCCGTGGATTCCGCCGCCGATGATCAGCCAGTCGAGCACGCGCGCCAGCATCCACCGGTCGCGCTGCAATTGCAATCGTATTGCATCGGTGCGAAGCTGGACCCTCGATGAAGCTAGACCTCACCGCGCCCTCCGTCTGGGATCACGTTGCGGCGACCTACGCCGCCGACTTCCAACCGTTGCTCGAGCAGTTTGTGCTCGAGGCCCTGCGCATGGCCGCACTCGAGCCGGAGAGTGACGTTGTCGACGTTGCCTGCGGGCCCGGGACACTCTCGTGTCACGCGGCGCGGCAGGGCCATCGCACGCGTGCGTTGGACTTCTCGCCAGAGATGATCGCCGCGCTGCGTAGACTCGCGGCGAGCGACCATTACCCCGCGGGTAGCGACTGTTTACGCTGCCACACGCGCGCGTGCGGTGAGGTGCTCGGCATCCGCACGCGGCAGCTGGTCGGTCGCAAGACGACGGCGGGCGGCGATCTACTCGCGGAGTGGATCGCGGCAGGGCGACTGAAGGGTGCGCCTGCGGATCTCTCGACGCTGCCATCGCATCCGGCGCTCGGCGACACGGCGGCGTCGGTCGAGGATCGTGCGCGTGCGTACCTCGATGTGAACCGCGCGATCTGTCACCTGCCCGATGGTCCCGCGCCGTCGACGATGGATCTGCGCGCCGGCACGCCGCTCGGTGCCGTGAGCGTGGACGAGGGAGAACGTGCAGTACGCGTGCTTTGCCCGCGACCCGGCCGACCCGGCCGACCCGGAGCATGCGTGGGAGAACTGAAGCGCGCTAGTCCGTGAACGTGCAGATCGAGACGCGCTCGAAGACCGCGTAGCCCGGATCGAGGCCGACGACCTGCCAGGTGCCGGCGTGGAGGGACGGCCGCGCCTCGCCCAGCGAGAAGCTCGGCTGCACGGCGCCGAACGGCAGCCAGTTCGTGCCGTCGTTCGAGCGCTGGAACTCGAGCTCACCGCCCGCGATCTCGACGCGTAGCCACAGATCCTCCGGCTCCCACGGCACCTCGAACAGGGTCTCGAACCCGAGGTCGAAGTCGTGGCGCACGTACAAAATGCCGGTCTCGAGCAGCAGCATGTACGACTCCGTCTCGACGCCGATCCCGAGGAACACTTGTGTGCCCTCGAGCTGATTCGGCACCTCGCGCATCTCGACCTCGATCCAGCCGTCCGCGACCCCCACGAGTACCGGATCGAGGCCGGCATACGAGGGAAGCTCCGCGAGATCCACGGCGAACGAGCCAGCTACGATCGCAGCTTGGGTCGGGTTGTCGATCCACACGGTCCAGTCGTCGAGCATGTCGTCGTCGAACTCTTCGTCGGCGCACGACACCGGAGATCCCGTGTTGCCGCCGGAGCTCGACTCGTCGACCACCGATGTCGTGTCGCTCACCGGCGCCGTCGTGCCGCTCGACTCGGTGAGGTCGGTCGTCGTGGTCGATGGATCGGTGGTGAGCGTCGTCGTCTGGTTCGTCGTTGGGCTCGTCGTTTCGTCACTCGACGCATCCGCGATCGTCTCACCACCGCCGGGCTCGACGCACTCGCCTGCGATGCCCGACGGCGAGTGCGCGCCGTAGCGCAGCCCCGACGGGCAGCCGTCGTCACCGAAGCTGCAGTATCCGTTCGGCTGACACACCCCGCCCGAGCAGCTCGGGTCGTCCGCGCATACGAAGCTGCCCGCGCCGCCGCAACCGGCGAGCACGCCGAGCACGGTGACCACGCTCCACGCGCGACGAACGACCCGCACGTCACAACGATATCAGCTTGCTGGGCGCGTTCTCGCCCGCGTGTCATGTCACTCGGCGTCGTCGCGCGGATCGTCACCTTTTGAACGCGCGCGGCCCTTCGCTTCCGCGTCCGCGAGCTCGGTCGCCTCGTCGCCCTCGACGGCCGCGCGCGCAGCCTCGGCGGCCGGCTCGACGCGACCCGACTGGGCGAAGCTCGTCGCCTCGCGCTGGTAACGCTCCGCGGACTCGTAGTCGCCTTCGCCACCACGAGGATTCTCGTTCGTCGGCGTGGCCGCGCTCTGCGGCTTCGCGGCGATTCTTCTCTTCGGCGGTGGCGGCGGGGACTTGCGCTGCGGCATGCCCCGTTGTGGCGCACGACTCGCGGTCGGCAAACGCAGCAATTGCGCGAGGCGCGACCCCGGCTTCAGTGCCAGCGCAGGCGCTCAGGCCCACGCCAGATCGATGCGCGCCGCCGTCTCGCCCATCGTCGTGATGCCCAGGTGGACCGTCCGCCGTCCAGTCAGCGCGACGAACCCACGATGCGCGAACAGCTGCAGCAGCGACCACGTCGGGTGCCCGAACAAAGCCGCGGCCTCGCAGCGGATCGTCGCGTGCGTGCCGACGATCTCGGCACCGACCTTGCCGACGTCGTACAGGCTCGGGTGGATCTGCTTCGCGCGGCCGAGGATCGGCGCCGGTCCGACCGTGCGCAGGAACAGCGCCGTCGGACGCGACACCGAGCGCAGCACGTCGGCCGCGAGCAGAGGCTCGAGCGCGAGCGCATCACCGCCGAGCAGCTCGTCGATCACCAGCTCGGTGAGTCGCAGCTGCAGGCCGACCGGAAACCACGCGTCTTCGGGCGGATCGTCCGGGAGATCGCGGGCCCACTGGGGCAGCGCGTCGCGCAGCCGATCCACCGCCGCATCACCGAAGTGGCGCCGGCAGTTCTCCGCCCAGCTCGCCATCACCGTGCCGCGACAGCGACCAGGCAACGCGAGCGTGCGCTCGCTCGACCAGCGCGGCCGACCGACGACGCCGAGCACACCCTGCTCGCGCGGCTCGCTGCACAGCGCACCGTCGCCGCAACCGACGGCGAATGCAAAGCCGCCCGCGTCAGTAGTGGCGCTCGAGTACATACCACCCGAATGCTCGCAGCACGAGCTTGGGAAAGGAGTCTTCGACGAGCGGATCGAACCGCTGCCATGCGCTCTCGACGAGCTCGTTCGCTTGCTCCACGCAAGCCTCGAGCGCGCCGCATTCTTCGATTGTCGCAATGCATTCGGCGACGACCGCAGGATCCTGCGGCTTGCCGCGCAGCGTCTCCCACAGCCACTGTGCACGCTCGCGCGGCAGTCGGACGAACGCCTTCGCGACCGGCAGCGTCACCTTGCCCGCGGTGATGTCTTCGCCGGTCGCCTTCAAGCCCCGACCGAAGCCGCGCAGGTTCAGCACGTCGTCGATGATCTGGAACGCGAGGCCGAGGCCCTCGAAGAACTCACCGACCGCTTCGATCTGCGGATCGGTGCCACCGCCGGCGACCGCTCCCATGCGTGCGAGCGCAGCCGCGGGCGCCGCGGTCTTCAGGCGATGGATCGCGAGGATGCGCCGCTCGAGCTGGAATGGATCGCTCGCGATCGCCTCGTCGACGATGTCGTCGAAGCCCTCGAGATCGAGCGCTTGTCCGGCATGACCGGCACGCAGCGCCTCGAAGTACAGCTCGTACAGGCGCAGGCGGTCGTTGCACGACACCTCCTCGGAGGCGAGCAGCTTCTGGCCCATGAAGTACGCCGCAGTGCCGGCGTTGATCGCATGGGCGTCGCCGTAGATGTTGTGGACGGTCGGCCCGCCGCGGCGCACGTCGGACTTGTCCTGCACGTCGTCGACGATCAGCGAGCCGACGTGCATGAACTCGGGCATCGCGAGCCACTTCACGAACTTGCGCGAGTCGCCGCCGACGATGTCGCAGCACGCGAGCGCGGCATACGAACGCCACGACTTGCCGCCGCGATCGGTGATGTCACGCACCGGATGGATCATCGTGCGGGCAAAGCGATCGACGTCGACGCCGTCCATCCACGTCGGGCGATCCTTGCTCGCGATCAGATCCTGCGCCTGCTCGAAGCTCGGGCGTCGCGGGTAGAGGTCGGCGACCGAGCGCCGCACCTCCTGGCCGACGGCGCCGAAAAAGCCCTCGAGATCGTCGATGCTCGAGAAGCCGCTGCGCTCGACGTAGCCGATGCCGGCGATCGCCCGACCGTGGCGCGAGCCCGTCACTTCGACGCGGCCCTCCCAGAACGCCGGCTTGCTCACGACGGTCACGAACTCCTGATCGTCGAAGCTCGCATCGAGCGCGAGCTCGAGCCCGGCCTCGGGCACGCAAAGCGTCCACTTCGTCGGGTACTCGTGGAACGATCGCGTGCTGCGCCAGACGTTGCGCCCCTCGAACGTACCGATGCGGAAGTCGCGACGCGTGCCGTCGGGATCGACGAGCAGCACGCGCTCGCCGATCACCTCGCCCATCACCCCGCCCATCCCCCCGTCGGTCGCGAGGTTCACCACGCGATACGCCGAGACCTCGGTGCCGTCGTCGAGCTGCAGACCGCACCAGTTCCACGCGATGTCGTCGCGCTTGCCCGCGCTCGCGCTCGCGCTCGCTTCGCCGTCGGGATGCCGACCGAACTCGTGGTCGTACCAACCGCTGCCGCTCTTCAATGGCACGCGAACACCCGCGTCGGTGATCTCGCCGGTCACGTCGCAGCGCGGGATGAAGTAATAGAACATGTCCTCGCCCGCGGCGCCCTCGACGACACCGTCGTCGCCGTGACGCACCGGCGGCTTTTTCGGCACGAACCGCAGCTTGCAGCCGACCTTGTGGTGGTCGTCGTGCAGCTCGAGGTGGTACGCACCGTCGGCGGCCTTGTGCAGGCGCGCGCGATCGAACTCGAGCTCGAGGCGGCGCATCGCGACGTGCGGCGTCTTCTCGAGCAGACGATCGGGCCACGGTACACGGCCGCGCTCGCAGATCTCTTTCATCGCGCGACGGATCCGCGGATCGCGAGTGCCTTCGCCCCGCTCGATCCGCTCGAGCCCGAGCTGCGGTGCACGGCGATCGACGAGCGACTGCGTCACGTAGCGCTTGCGACCGGGATCGGACAGCGCCCAGGTCAGCGAGTGCGCGTACTCGAGCTCGCCGGTCGTCTCGTTGCGGCCGGTGAGCACGCGGAAGAACGCCGCGAACAGCGACAGTGGCCGGCCGTCGAGCGTCTCGACGTGGGCCTTGAGGTACCACCACTCGGTCGTCGACGACGCGTGCGGCAGATCGTGCACGGCGAGGTCGATCGGGCCCGGCTCCGGCCAATCGGCGGGGCGACGCACAGTGCTCGCCGGTCGGGCCCACGCGAGCTTCGGCTCGGCCCATGGCTCCGCCACTGGCTCGATGGTTCGCGAGCTCTCCCGATCGAGTGCACCCTGCATGATGGCTCCGTAGCACCCGTGCACATCACGGCGTGGCGATGGTGGAAGATTGTGCAACGTGCTTGATGTTGCGCTTGTCGCCCTCGGGGATTCCCGTCGATGCAGCTGCGATGGATCCACACGCGCCCGCGTGATCGCGTGAACGCTCTGGGCAACCTGCGCAGGGTCGATCAACGACCGCTGCGTCGCACGCTCGCGCATGCGTACGACGCGCCCGCCGATCGAGGTCGCTTGCGATGCGCGGGTGGACGAGGTTCGAGCCATGGCCCCGATGACTGCCGATCACTGCCGAGCACTGCCGAGCACTGCCGATCACGGCTGGAGTTCGGCCTGGATGTGCGCGCGGATCGGCTCCTGCCGGCCCAGCCCGAGCGAGGCGCGGGTCTGGGCGCACGCGGCCCATGTCCGCGGTACAACTGGCGAGTATGCCTGCGTTCGCGCAACGCCTTCGCACGCTGCCGCGGCTCGGTATCGGCGTGAGCACCGAGTACGGCGCGCGCAAGGCCAAGGGCGTGCTCGACCCTGGTGCGCTGCGGCGCGAGCATCCCGAGCTCGCCCAGTTTCTCGAGGTCGGTGTCGAGGTCGAGCGTGGGCTCGACGACGACGCGCGCGCGTGGGCGAAGGACGGCGCGCCGACCACGTATCACTTCCTCGATGTGAACCTCGACGAGCCCGAGGACTTCGATGCGCGGTGGCTCGACCGCGTGCGCGAGATCGCGGCGATCCTGCGGCCGGCGTGGATGTGCGGCGACGCCGGCCTGTGGCACTTCGGCAACCGCGATCGCGGGCAGATGTTGCTGTTGCCGCCGATCCTCGAGCGCGAGTCCATCGCGCCGATGGCCGCCGGCATCGTGCGGCTGCGCGAGGCGACGGGGCTCGAGGTGCTGCCCGAGAATCCGCCCGGCGCGGCGTTCGTCGGGCGCATGCACCTGCTCGAGTTCTTCGCGGCGGTCGCCGAGCAGGCCGACACCGGGCTCTTGCTCGACTGTGCCCACCTCGCGATGTTCCAGCGCGCGCGTGGCCACGCGATGCTCGACGGCTTCGACGACGCGCCGTGGGATCGCGTCGTCGAGCTGCACGTCGCGGGCGGCAGCGTGCACGACGTGCAGGGCTATGCGTTCGTCGAGGACGATCACGGACCCGAGGTGCTCGCCGACACGTGGACGATCTTCGAGGCGGCGATCGGGCGCGCGAGCAACCTGCGGGCGGTCGTCGTGGAGTGCGAGCGCAATCCGATCGACGTGGTGCTCCCGATCTTCAGCCGCGTCGCACGCACGTGGGGCCCCGCGTGACCGACGATCGCCTCGATCCGCGACGGGTCCACCACGCGATGGTCGCGATGCTGTTCGACCCGGAGTACGCGACGCGCGTGCGGGGTGACGCAGCGGTGGCGGAGCTCTCCGAGCGCGAGCGCACGCTGTTGCGCGGTGTGGACGCACGCGCGCTCGCGACGGATCCGTATCGACGCGCGCGCGCGGTGACGGTGCTCCTCGAGGAGTATCCGGTGACCGCAGCGGTGCTCGGCATCGCTGCATTCGAGCGCTTCTTCGCGACCGAGGCGTTTCGCGGCGTGGTCTTCGGTCGCGGATCGATGGCGCTCGCGTTCGGCGGCTGGATCGGCGAGCGGGCGCACGGGGTCGGACGACTCGAAGCCGCGGTCGCGCACGTGCGACGTTCGATCGACGACGCACCGCGCGCAGACCAAGCATCTTTGCGCTGTCCGCCGCGCATGCGTGCGCTCGTCGTCTCCGCGGGCACGCTCGCCTACCACGGTCGCGTGCGCCACCTGCTCGGCACCGATCCGGCCGCTACGCTCGCGCGTGCGAATGCCCGACGGGCCGAGCGCCCACCCCAGCGCGGCGCCGAGTACCTGATCGTCGAGCGTCGCGACGATGGCTCGATCGACGTCGGCACGGGATCGGAGCCGCTCGTTCGCCTGCTCGCGTTCGCCCAGCATCCGCGCTCGCGCGAGGCGCTCGCGGAGGACGCTGTGCGCCACGGAGCGACCCCCGACGAGACCGGCGAGCTGCTCGACGATCTCATCACGCAGGATCTCCTCGTACGATGTTAGCCTCCGTCACTCGATGCGATCGCGAGCAGCGGTGACGAGCCTGCGCACGGTGGTGCTCGCCTGTGTACTCGGCGGCTGCGGCCCCGATCGATTCGCGATCGATCTCGCCGCGACGCACCAGACCTGGGAAGGCTCGGGCGCGAGCTTGCCCGCATGGGACGGCAACATGCGCGAGCTCGTGCGCAGCGAGCCGTGGCAGCAGCTCTACATCGCCGACATGGGCATGACGGTGCTCCGCGTCGATCTCATGCCGACGGTGCTCGACCCGCGCGGGCGTCACTCGGATCTCGCGGTGCGCTTCGGTGACGATCTGGAGCAGAACGTCGCGCTGTTCGACTACCGTCGATCACCGCGCGCCGCGATCTACGGTGAGCTCGCGGCCGATCTCGAATTCGACCTCGCCGCGAACACGCCCGATCGACTGCGCGTGCTCGCGTCGGTGTGGACACCGCCGCACTGGCTCAAGAGCGATGCGACGCTCCCCAATGGCGGTGCGGACTCGGCCGGCGGCAAGCTGCGCATGGACGCGGACAATCTCGAGCAGTACGCGCGCTACATGGTCGCCGCAGTTGTCGCGTGGGAGCGGCGATTCGGCGTCGAGATCCACGCGCTGTCGATCCAGAACGAGCCGCGCTTCGAGCAGAAGTACAGCAGCCTGGTGCTCACGCCCGACGAGTACGCGACTGCGCTCGCGGCCGTCGTGACCGAATTCGAGAAGCAAGGGCGCAAGACGAGTTTCTTCGGGCCCGAGGACGTCGGCTACGGCAAGGAAGGCGACCGCTGGATGATCGATCAGCAGCTCTCCTACGTGAAGGCCGTGATGGCCCATCCGATCGCGGGACCGGCGTTCGATGCTTTCGCGGTGCACGGCTATGGTGGTGACGGCATCGACTCCGATGGTCATGCCGCACCGGAGAACTGGGCATATTATTGGTCGCAGATCGAGAGCTACGGCCTGCCGTCGTGGCAGACCGAGACCGGCGGGGGTAGTCCGCAATGGGATGGCCGCGGCACGTTCAGCGAGGACAGCAAGGGCGGTCCCCTGATGCTCGCGAACGTCCTGTTCGAGGCGATGACGTTCGGCAACGTCTCGCTGTGGTGCAACTGGTTCTTCACGAACCTGCAGCTCGATCCGTATGCGTTGCTCGGCGCCGATCTGAACACCGACAATCCGAAGTACGCCGTCGCGAAGCACTTCTTCCGGTTCATCCGTCCGGGGGCGGTGCGCACGACGGTGACGCCGCCCGATCACGACGGCACGCGCGTCGTCGCGTGGCACCATGCGAGCGCAGATCAGCTCACGATCGTCCTGCTCAACCTGCGATCGCGGGTCGCAAAGGTCGAGATCGACGTCGCCGGCGGCGCGGGTGCCCGGGTGCTGCAGCGCTACGAGACGACCAAGGACGCGTACTTCGTGCAGCGTGATGCGACATCGTCCGCAGGCGGACACCTGGTGATCGAACTGCCCCCCGCGAGCATCACGACGCTGAGTGAAGTTCCCTAGTACCGAAGTACTGGGCCCGCTACCATGCGCGCGCGCATGGCCGAGCCCAGAGAGTTCAAGCCTTACATCGCGGACGACCAGAAGGTCGCCGAGTTCACGACGAAGGCGATCGTCATCGGTGCGTTGTTCGGCATCATCTTCGGCGCATCGACGGTCTACCTCGCGCTCAAGGCCGGGCTCACGGTCAGTGCGTCGATTCCGATCGCGGTGCTGTCGATCTCGCTGCTGAAGAAGTTCGGCGGCTCGACGATCCTCGAGAACAACATGGTGCAGACGATCGGCTCCGCGGGCGAGTCGGTCGCCGCGGGTGTGGTTTTCACACTGCCGGGCTTTTTGTTCCTCACCCGCGATCCCGCGACCGGCAACTCGGTCGGCGAGCCGTTCTTCGGCTACTGGACGATCTTCACGCTCGCACTGCTCGGCGGCATCCTCGGCGTGTTGATGATGATCCCGCTGCGGCGCGCGCTCATCGTCGGTGAGCACACGACACTGCCGTATCCCGAAGGCACTGCGTGCGCGAGCGTGCTCATCGCCGGCGAGAAGGGCGGCGAGCTCGCGAAGATCGCGTACCAGGGGCTCGGGTTCGCGTTCGTCTACGCGCTCAGCCAAAAGGTGCTCGGGCTCATCGCCGAGACGCCGACGTGGATGAGCGACATGAAGAGCCGGATCTTCCCGGCCGCGACGGTCGCCGCCGAGATCACGCCGGAGTACATGGGTGTCGGCTACATCCTCGGCATGCGCAGCACCGGGATGCTCGTCGCCGGCGGCGTGCTCGCGTGGCTCGGCATGATTCCGCTGCTCGCGTCGCTCGTGCCGGGCGAGCTGATCGCCGCGCAGCTCACGAAGCTCGGCTACGACCCGGTCGTGAAGTTCGGCTATGACGTGGCGACCCACGATTTCGTCGCGCTCAACACTGCGATCTACTTTGCGTACATCCGCCAGATCGGTGCCGGAGCGGTCGCAGCCGGCGGCTTCATCACGCTGCTCAAGACGCTGCCGACGATCATCGGTGCGGTCCGCGGCTCGATCGGCTCGATGAAGAACAAGGCCGGTGCGCCGGCGCCCAAGCGCACCGATCGCGATCTGCCGATGTCACTCGTGTTCGGCGGCAGCCTCGGTCTCGCCCTGATCGTCGCGCTCTTGCCCTTCATCCCCGGCGACGGCTTCGGCAGCAAGCTGATGCTCGGGTTCCTGATGGTGTTGTTCGGGTTCTTCTTCGTGACGGTGTCGAGCCGCATCGTCGGCATCATCGGATCGTCGAACAACCCGATCAGCGGCATGACCATCGCGACGCTGATGGCAACGTGCCTCATCTTCGCGGGTCTCGGCTGGACGGATGACGTATACCAGCCGATGGCGCTGTGCGTCGGCGGCATGGTCTGCATCGCGGCGGCAAACGCCGGCGCGACGAGTCAGGACCTCAAGACCGGGTACCTCGTCGGTGCGACGCCGCGTTCGCAGCAGATCGGCCTGTTCATCGGTGTCGTTGCGGCCGCGTTCGCGATCGGTGCGACGGTGCAGGTGCTCGACAATGCCCACGTCGACGAGACGACGGGCCTGATGGTGCACGCGATCGGTGGCGAGCAGTTCGGCGCGCCGCAGGGCACGCTGATGGCGACGCTCATCAAGGGCCTGCTCGCGTTCAACCTCGACTGGCAGTTCGTGCTCGTCGGGGTCTTCCTGGCGATCACCGTCGAGCTGTGCGGTGTCTCGGCGCTCGCATTCGCGGTCGGTGCTTATCTGCCCTTGTCGACGACACTGCCGATCTTCAGCGGCGGCGTCGTTCGCTATGTTGCCGATCGGGGCAAGCCGAAGGTTGTGCACGGCGAGCAGGACGAGTTCGGCCCGGGCAATCTGTACGCGACCGGGCTCGTCGCCGGTGGTGCGCTCGCGGGCGTGTTGTATGCGATCGTCGCGGCGCGCATGGGGCCGAGGCTCGAGGAGTGGTCGATCCGCCAGAACCTCGTCGACGCGCTCGGTTCGGGCTACTACGATCTGCTCGGCGTCGGCTTCTATGTGCTCATGGCGGCGATGCTGATTCGCATCGCGCGTCGGGGATAGCGCGCGAGTGCACCCACGCTGCGACAGCTCCGCAGATCACGATCCCGCCGATCGATGCGAGGGCATCGAGCGCGTCGACCGAGCGATGCCCGAACAAGCCCTGCGACAGCTCCTCGGCCGCGACGATTGTCGCGACGACGGCGAGGACTGCAGCAGGGCGCCGACGATGGAACCAGCCGACGGCGAAGAAGCCACACGCGCCGTACAGCAAGAAGTGGAGCAGCTTGTCGTGGTCCGCGAGCTGTCCACGATCTGATCGACGACGACGCGTATCTCACGACTGCCGCGCGCAGCGCCGAAGACGAAGGCAAGAAATTCAATCGCGGGGCTGCCCGCGCGTCACACTGCCGTGGCATTCTTGGTGGTGCCATGACACGCATGCACGACTCGCCGATCGCCGTCGCCATGATCGTCGCGCTCGCGTGCGGGACCGAGACGCCGGCGACGCAGGAGACCGGCACCGGCAACGGGCCGACGACCGACGATCTCCCGAGCACCGGCGTCGTCGACACGAGCACCGCGGGCTCCGCGACCGAGGCGACGAGCGGCGTGATGACGACGACCATGTCCGGCCCCGATCTCGACTCGAGCAGCGGCGATGGCCCGAAGTTCGACGTCGGCGGCATCGACGACATGGACAACGGCGGCTGCATCGGACACGAGACCGACGCGACGCTCACCGGCACGGTGTACGGACCCGATGGCGAGCTGCCGGTCAGCGGTGCGCTCGTCTACGTCACGCCCGACATGCCGGCCGGCATCCCGCAGCAGGTGTACTGCGCCGCGTGCACCGAGCTCGGCTGCGACGCCGACGAGACGCTGTCCAATGCCGACGGATCGTTCTCGCTGCCGGCGGCGTCCGGGCAGGACAAGTACCTCGTCGTGCAAAAGGGCCAGTTTTTGCGCATCACGCCGCTCGACATCGCCCCGGGCCCCGCCGCGATCAACGACGCGATCACGACGCTGCCGTCCGCGAACGATCCCGACAACGGCGAGTACATCCCGCTCATCGCGGTCGGCGACGGTAGCTACGATCGTCTCGAGGACGCGCTCGGCAAGTTCGGCATGGGCGACACCGTGATCCAAAACTTCGAGGAGCGCCTCGTGCCCGGCACCGAGACGTTCGCGCTGTGGGACAACGGCCAGGATCCCGGGCTCGACGGCTTCGCGTCGCAGGGGACGTTCGACGAGCTCATCTCGGATCCGACCGCGCTCGACGACTATCACATCATCTTCGTGCCGTGCTCGACCGACGACTACACCGACGCGCTCGGCAATCCGCAGAACGTGCAGAACATCCGCGACTGGGTCGCGGCCGGTGGCCGGTGGTACGTGTCCGACTGGTCGAACGAGTGGCTTCAGCTCGTGTTCCCCGAGTATCAGGATCTCGCGAGCTGGGACGGCTCGGTCGGCAGCGCCGACAACGGACCGTACGACTCGCTCGCCGACGTCAACGACGACGATCTGCTCGCGTGGCTCGAGGCGTTGCCGGCCCAGTTCGGCGACATCAACCCGCTCAACGACGAGCCCCATCCGACGCTCGGTCAGCTCCCGCAGGTGATGACGGTCGACAACTGGTCGGGCATCACGCAGACGCTGCAAGTGATGGCCGACGACGGCAAGGGCGGCATGGTCGACGTCAGTCACAAGGTGTGGCTCGAGGGACCGGGCGGTGATCCGGCGGCGATCCATCCGCTCACCGTCACGGGCCAGTTCGGCTGCGGCAAGCTCCAGTTCACCAGCTATCACACGGCAGAGTTCTTCGACTATGTCGGGCTCTCGCCGCAGGAGCTCGTGCTCCTGTACACGATCCTCGAGATCGGTTCGTGTCAGGAACCGCTCCCGCCGCCGGAGGGCTAGGACTAGTGGCCGTCCGTCGTCGCACATGGCTCGTCGTGATGCTCGCCGTTGCGGCGTGCAGTCAACGCATCGCCGACGGTGGTGACCCGACGGATGACGTGCTCGAGCCCGATGCGCCCGCCGTGCTCGCGAGGGCCGAGTGCGCGCCGCAGTTCGAGTGCGAGTGCAGCAGCACCCAGCACAGCGACCAGGACGAGTGCGTCGAGACCCGCACGGCCGAGTACGTCGAGATGGCCGAGGCCGCGCGGATGGAAGGCCTCGCGTACGACGGCGAATGTGTCGCCTCGATCGTCGCATGGTATGCGGACATCGGCTGCGGGCTGCAATCGAGCTTCACGTTCCCCGAGCCCGAGCGCCCGCGGTGCCATCCGTATGCGTTGCCGGACGTCGCGTCGATGTCCGCGTGTACGTTGCCCGCAGCGTTCGGCGGCACGTTCGCGACGCCGTGTCCGAGCGGCGAGCTGTGCATCGATGGTCTGTGCTCGCCGCCTTGGTGGCTCGTCGGCGCCGAGATCGGCGAGCGGTGCCCGGCGCCCGAGGGCTGCGTCTATCCCGGTACGTGCGTCGCCGACGAGTGCGTCGCGCGGATCCCCCCGGGCGGGGCGTGCGGGGAAGACATCCTCGCCGCCTGCGATCACTCGACCTACTGCGACGGCAGCACCTGCGCGGCGAAGCTCGAGCCGGGCGCGCCGTGTGAAGGCAAGGGCTTCGACGCTTCGTGCGTCAATCAGGCCTGCGCCGACGGTGTGTGCGCCGATGTACCGGCGCTGTGCGTCGTCGGCCCCTGACCCCGGCTACCATGGAGGGCATGGTGCGGACGGTCGGTTCACTCGCGGTCGGTGTGCTGGTGCTCGCGTGCGGCTCGAGCACCACGCCCGCGCCGGACACGAAGTCGAAGTCGAAGTCGA
>Ga0163144_10004958_pt1 | contig 29783 bp, 14 predicted proteins | sample OliLak19BULKMAT1_FD_123175 | JGI IMG/M metagenome (GOLD analysis project Ga0163144, IMG submission 123175) | Freshwater microbial mat bacterial communities from Lake Vanda, McMurdo Dry Valleys, Antarctica - Oligotrophic Lake LV.19.BULKMAT1 | ecosystem: Environmental > Aquatic > Freshwater >...
CCCGACCCGAGGCCCCGACCCGAGGCCCCGACCCGAGGCCCCGACGCCGGCACCGCAACGCTTATGTTGCGCCCCGGCCGCAGGGACGGCCGGGGATGGCCCCACGTCCGGCGGCGTTCGTCAGGTCGGGGCGCGACGTTCCCGTCGTGCTTCCGTCGTTCCCCGGTCGGGAGGTCGACTCCGTGCGACGCGCGCTCCTCGTCCTGACCCTGTGCGTCGGCGGCTGCGGCCGGACGCCGGCCCCCGCGCCGGTGGACGACCTCCTCGCCCTCGAGAACGCAGGGATCTCGCACCTCGAACGGTACGAGGAGCACGACACGCTGCGGGCCGTCGAACTCCTCGGGCGCGTGGTGGAGCGCGCCCCCGCGTGGCGCGACGCGCGCGTCAACTACGCGCTGGCGCTCGCCGCGACGCGGCGCGCCGACCTCCTCACGCGCGCCGTCGAGGAGTACGCGCACGTCCTTGCCGACGACCCCACGAACCCGCACGCACTCCTCGGCAGCGCGCTCGTGGCGCGGTTCCAGGGCCGCATCGAGGACGGCGTGCCGTTCCTGCGCCGCCTCCTCGAAGTGGACCCCGACGAGCCGTCGGTCTACACGTGGCTCGGCGCGTTCGAGCTCGAGCGGATGGAGGAGGACCACGCGGCGGCCGAGGGCTACCTCCGCCGCGCGCTCGCCCTCGCCCCGGACGACACCGTGGCGATGGCGGCCCTCGGCACGGTCCTCCAGCGCACGGGGCGCGGCGAGGGCGACGAGGCCAAGGCGCTCCTCGCCCGCGTCCGCGCGCTCACCGACGCGGAGGGCTTCGGCACGCCCGCCCTCACGAAACACCGCCGCCGCGGCGACAAGGAGTACGGCGAGTCCGGTCGCTATGGCCAGGCGATCCGCGATCTCGCGCCCCCCGCCGGCGGCGGCCTCGGCCTCGCGACCGACACGGGCCTCGACGCAAGGCCCGCGGGCGGCGTGCCCGCGGTGGCTTGCGGCGACGCCGACGGCGACGGCGACGACGACCTCTTCGTCGGCGGCCCCACGACGCCGGGGCGCCTGTACCGCAACGAGGGCGGCCGCTTCGCCGACGTCACGGTCGCGGCCGGGCTCGACGGCGCCCCCGCCGCACGCGCGGCGCTCTTTGCCGACCTCGACGACGACGGCCGCCTCGACCTCGTGCTCGCGGGCGACGATGTGCGCGCGTACCTCGGCGGCGAGGGAGGGCGGTTCACGCCCCACCCCGCCGGCCCCCTCGCCGCGGCCGACGGCGCGCAGGCCCTGTCGCTCTGCGCGGCCGACCTGGACCACGACGGCGACGTGGACCTGCTCGTCGGCGGCACGCGCACCCGGTTCCTGCGCAACCGCCGGGACGGCCGCTTCGAGGACGCGACGGAGGCCCGGGGCCTCGCGTTGGGCGCCACGCGCGGCGTGTTCGCCGCCGACGTCGACGACGACGGCATCCTCGACGTCGTCGCCGTCGGCACCGACGACCGGCTGTACCTGCGCCGCAACGGCCGCCTCGAGCCCTTCGCCGACGACCCGCGCGCGACCGCCCTCGGGCCGTGCGTCGCCGCCACCGCGGCCGACCTCGACGCCGACGGTGCGCTCGACCTGGCGCTCGTCCGCCCGGACGGCGCGGTCGCCGTCGCGCGCGGCGTCGGTCGGGGCGCCTTCGCGCTCGTCCCCGACGTCCCGGCGCGTCGGCTGGGCGCCCGCGCGGTCGCCGCCACCGACCTCGACGGCGACGGCACGCTCGACCTGCTCGCGTTCGGCGACGCGGTGACCGTGCTGCGAGGCCTGCCTCGCGGACGCTTCGCCGTCGAACCCCTCGCGATGCCGCGCGCCGCCCGCGACGCCCTGGCGCTGCTCGACGCCGACGCCGACGGCGACGTGGACGCGGTCCTCGCGGGCCCCGACGCGCCGCCGGCGCTGCTGCGCAACGCGGCGCCGGGCGCCGCACGCGCCCTCCGGCTGCGCCTGCGCGGCGTGCCGGACCGCGTCGAGGGCCGCACCTGGTCGAACGCGCGCGGCCTCGGGGCCGACGTCGAGGTGAAGGCCGGCGACGTCTTCTGCCGCCGCGTCGTGACCGCGGGCGTCGGCTTCCCGGGCCAGGCGAGCGACGTGCTCGTGATCGGCCTCGGGAGCGCGACGCGGGCCGACTTCGTCCGCGTGCGCTGGACCGACGGCGTGCTGCAGAGCGAACACGAGGTCCAGGGCGGGCGCGTCCACGAGATCGTGGAGGTCAACCGCAAGATCGCGTCGTGTCCGGTGATCTTCGCGTGGGACGGGACCGCCTTCCGCTACGTCGCCGACTGCCTCGGCTCGGGAGGCCTCGGCTTCTACGCGGGCCCGCCGCTCGGCTACGCGCCGCCGGACCCGACCGAGGTAATCCGGCTGCCCGTGCTCGCGGCGCGCGACGGCCGGTTCGTGGTGCAACTCCTCGAGAACCTCGAGGAGGTCTCGTACCTCGACGAGGCCCGGCTGCTCGTCGTGGACCACCCCGCCGACCTCGAGGTGTTCCCCGACGAGCGGTTCGCCGTCGCCGAGCCGATGCCGACGGACCGCCTCTACGCGGTCCGCGACCGCGTGTTCCCGGCGACGGCCGTCGACGAACGCGGTCGCGACGTGCGGCCGCGCCTCCTCGCCGACGACCGCGCGACGGTGGACACGTTCGAGAAGGACCCGCGCTTCCTCGGCCTCGCCCGCCCCCACCACGTCGAGCTCGACTTCGGCGCGGCGCTGCCCGCGGTGGCGGAGGGCGAGCGCCTCATCCTCGTCCTCTCGGGCTGGATCGAATACGGCTACAGCAAGACCGTCTACGCCGCGCTGCAGGCCGGCGTCGCGCAGGAGCCGCCGACGCTCGAGGTCGAGGAGGGCGGCGCGTGGCGCACCGTCGCCGCCCTCGGCTACCCGGCGGGCACGCCCCGCACGATGACCTACGACGTCACGGGCATCCTCGGGCCCACGCGTGGGCGCTGCCGGATCCGCACGAACCTCGAGGTCTACTGGGACCGGATCTTCGCCGCACGCGACGTCGCCGGCGACCGCCTGCGCACGACGGTGCTCCCCGTCGCGTCGGCCGACCTCCACGCGAAGGGCTATCCGCGCGAGTTCAGCCCCGACGGGCAGGCCCCGACCCTCTACGACTACAGCGTGTGCGAGGCCTGGATCCCGTTCCGGACGATGCCGGGCGACTACACCCGGTTCGGCGACGTGACGCCGCTCGTCACGACGACCGACGACCGCTTCGCGATCTTCGGCAAGGGCGAGGAGCTGACGCTCGGGTTCGACGCGCGCGCGCTCCCGGCGCGCGCGCCCGGCCAGGCGCGAACGTTCCTCCTGCGCCTCGACGGCTACTGCAAGGACCACGACCCCTACACCGGCCGGGGCGAGGCCGTGGAGCCGCTCCCGTTCCACGCCATGAGCACCTACCCCTACCCCGCGACGGAGCGCTACCCCGACGACGCCGGGCACGCCGAGTACCGCGCCCGCTGGAACACCCGGCGCGTCCGCTGATCTACGGGTCGACGACGCGCTTGCGGGCCGCGATCCGCGCGTCGTTGTCGGCGACGGTCTGCGGCGCCCCCGCGGCCGCCGGGTAGCCGGGCGCGCGGTAGACGGGGTAGGCCTCGGGCCGCAGGTGCGCGAGCATCGCGTGGCCCGTGCGGCGCTTCCGCTCGGCGCGCAGCGCCTCGACGTCGATCGCCGCGACGACCACCTTGTCGCCGGGCCCGGGGTCGGCCTGGGCGAGGATCCGCCCGTCGAAGTCGACGAGCATGCTCCCGCCCGGCCACGAGAACGGCGGGTAGGCCGCCGCGCTCGCCCCCTGGTTCGCCGCGACGACGTAGGCCGTGTTCTCGAGCGCCCGCGCGCGGTTGACGACGGTCCACCAGTCCATGGGCGGCGTCGCCCCCCACGGGTCCATGTACGCCGAGACGCGTAGCAGCACCTCGGCCCCGTTCGCCGCGAGCTGGCGGAGGACCTCGGGGAACAGCCAGTCGTAGCAGATCGCGACGCCGAGCCGGCCGAGCGGGGTGTCCACGACCGGGAACGGGTCGTCGGCGTAGCCCGGCAGGTCGAGGGGCGACGCGTGGACCTCCCACGGGATCCACGGGTTCACCTTGCGGTAGCGCGACAGGAGGCCGTCGGGCCCGATCAGGCAGGTCGTGTTGAAGACCGCCCCCGGATAGCGATCGTCGCGCTCGAGGAACGTGCCGGTCTGCACGTACACCCCGAGCGCCCGGGCCTGGCGTGTGTAGGCCTCCGTGTGCTCGTTGGGGACCGGGAGCGCGAGCCGCGCGAGGAGCTCCGGCGCCGTCGGATAGATCGGCGCCGCGTGCGCGAATTCGGGGAACACGAGCAGTCGGACGTCGCCGAACGGCGCGTAGCCCGCGACGGTGCGCTCGATCGTCGCGCGCATCGCGGCGGCATTCCGCGCGATGCCCGCACGGTCCGTCGGGCAGGGAAGGTCGGTCTGGCACGCGGCGGCGAGATAGCGCACGGGACCTCCTACCACCGGCGCAGGACGGGCGCGCGCGCCCCCCACCCGGGAGCGCCCACCCTACCCGCCGCGCGGGTCGCGACGGCGCTCCGCAGCGCGTCGCAGCGGGCGCGCGCGTCGGCGCCGCCGGCCGCGGGGCCCGCCTCGACGACGCGCGTCACGGCGTCGAACGCCTCCGCCGCGCCGGGCCCCGGCGCCCGCCGGAACCGCGCGGCGAAGGCCACGACGAACGGGAGCGGCGGCGCGACGGGCCTTGCGTCGGCGCCCTCGGGGATCGTCGGCACGACCGTCACACACCACGGGCTGCCCGTCCCGGTGACGCTCGATGCCCGCGCCAGGTTCAGGACCGGCACGCCGAGCTTGCTCGCGAGTTGCACGACCTCGTGCGCGATCGCGCGATCGGGCGGCGCCACGACCACCTGCGCGCCGTCCTGCCGCACGAGCGCGACCGTCGTCGAGCCCGCGCTCCCCCACGACGACGCGACCGCGCGCACGGTGAGGCGCGGCGGCGGGCGCCCCGCCCGCGCGGCGGCCTCCACCGCGAGCGTCGCGCCGTCCGTGAGGTCGCGCGCCGCGATCGGATCGGCCGGCACCACCAGCCCGACCCCGACCGCCCCGCCCGCGACCGGCGGCGGCGCATCGTCCGGCGCGGCCGCCGCGACGGGCGTCGGCACATCGTCCGGCGCGGCCGCCGCGACGGGCGTCGGCGCATCGTCCGGCGCGGCCGCCGCGACGGGCACCGGACCCGCGACGAGGATCGCGAGCCCCAACGCCGCGGCGGCGAGCGCGCGCCCCACCGTCACTTCTCCCCGTAGACGAACACGCCCCCGCGCACGCGCGCGAGCGTCAGCGGCCGGACGTCGTTGTGGGTGACGTCGAAACGGACCGTGCCCGCGACGCCCGGCCAGGTCGACGGCGCGTACAGCTCCGTGCGGAGGCGGACGCCGTTGACCCCCGACCGGCGCACCGCGGCTACCAGGTACGACGCGCCGTCGAACGCCGTCGCGGCGTGGTGGTCGGGCGCGTAGTGGAACCGCGCCGTGAACCGGTCGCGGAAGCCGACCCACGCGGGGTCGTCCCGGGTCGGATCGAGTGGCGACGTCACGGTAATCCCCTCGGCCGCGGCGCCGGCGGCGGCGAGGAAGTCGGCATCGACCAGGCGGTCGGGGCCGTAGACGGGCGCGTCCACGCCCGCCGCCCGCAGCGCGGCGAGCGCGCGCCCCGTCGGCGCGGGGCGCCCCCACATCACGATCGCATCGGGCTTCACCTGCTGGATGCGCTCGATCTGCTTGACGTAGGTCGTGTCCTCGGGGCGGTACCGCACCTCCAGCGCGATCGGGCGCCCGAGGCGGCGCGCGGCGTCGGCGAGCTCGCCCAGACCCTGACGCGCGTAGCGGTCGGTGCCGCGGAAGAACACGACGCGCTGCTTCCCGTCCTCCACGAAGATCCGCCGTGCGAGGCGGTACGCCGCCTGCCGGTCGTCGGGGCGGAGGCGCACGAGCCACGGGATGTTGTGCTCGGTGAGCGTCGGGTCGGTGCCGCCCGTGTTCACCATGGGGACGTTCAGCTTGAGGAGCACGCGCGTCATGACGTGGGAGTTCTGGTCGTCGAGGGCCCCCAGCACCGCCAGACAGCCGCGGTGCGTCGTCAGGTCGACGAGCGCGTTGCCCGCGGCGCCCCACGTGTCGTTCTCGTCCACCGGCAACAGCCGGAACGCGACGCCGGGCCGGAGGCCGCCCGCCGCGTTCGCCTCCTCCAGCGCGAGCGTGTAGCCGTCCACGATCCGACGGCCGACCGGCTCGTCGATCCCCGACAGGGGCACGAGCGCGCCGAACCGGACCTCGGCCACGCCGGCCGGCTCGGGGTCGTCGGCGCCCGGGCCACGGTAGGTCGGCGCCTCGAGGAAGAACCGGCTCGAGGGCTCGCCGGCCCCCTTGTGGGGGACGAGCGCGTCCGGCGTCTCGCCGTACGCCACCGGGCCCGCGGGCGCCACGGGGGGCGCGGGCTGCGTGGGAGGTGCATCCTCCGCCCGCGCCGCGGCGCCGCAGAAGAGGACGCACGCCACGAGCGCCGCGACGCGACGCCTCATCGCGGGGTCTCCGCCGGTCCGAGGACCGCGAACAACTCGATCTCGATCAGGAGGTCGCTGCGGCACAGCCGGGCCTGGATGCCGGTGGAGGCCGGCAGCGGGTCCACCTGGAGGCAGCGGAAGAACAGCGTGCGCACGCGGTTGAACTCGTCGTAATCGCGCTCGATGTCGCGCAGGTAGCAGGAGGTGCGCACGACGTCGTGCCAGGTCGCGCCCTCGCTCTCGAGGAGCCGCGAGAGGTTGCGGTACGTGCGCCAGAGCTGCGCGCGGAAGTCGCCGGCGCAGACCGTGACCCCATGGTCGTCGATGCTCGCCGTGCCCGACAGCCACAGGATCCGCTGCCCGGGCTGGATCGTGACCTTGAGGCCGCGGCTGAACGACGACGGCAGGGCGTAGTCGTAGGCCTCGTTGAGGATGTCATGCGACGTGACGAGGCCCCGCTCGACCTGCGCGGGGCGCTTGGGCACCTCGAGGATGCGCCCCTCGGCGTCGAGCAGCCCGAGCGCCGTCATCTCGGCCCGCTCGAGCCCGGAGAAGGTGGCGTCGATGCGACCGAGGACGCGGCCGCCGTGGTGGGTGGTTTCCATGGTCAGTCTCTCCGAAGTTCAGCGGCCGTCGGCCGCGGGGGCAGGGGGGGAAGCGGGAGGAAGGGCGGGGGGAAGGGCGGGGGGCGCGGTCGGAGACGCCGTCGCGAAACCGTGCGAGAGGCCGTGGCCGGTCGCGAGCCACACGTCGTCGGGACCGGGCTGGACCCACAGGACGTAGTTGTCGCCGGGCGCGGTCGGGAGCTTCGCCGTCGTCGCGGGGCCGCCGTCCACGTGCGTGGTGACCGTGCAGGTGCCGTCGTCCTCGCGGCGGTACGAGACCGCGGTCGTCCCGTCGAAGCATCCGAAGCCCTGGTCGGTGCCCATCCAGACGGTCCGGCCGCGCGCGGCGACATGCTGGACGAAGTCGCCCGGGAGCCCCGTGTTCTTCGCGGTGTAGGAACGCCAGCGGCGCCCGTCGAAGCGCGACAGGCCGAAGTAGGTCGCCTGCCAGAGCACGCCGTCGTCGTACGCGACGAACGACGACACCTCGTGGATCGGGCCGTCGTCGCGGTCGAGGTCGAGCTCCATCTCCCCGTCAGGGTCGCGGTGCTCACGCCAGAGGCCCGTCGCCGTGTCGCGCTCGATCACGCCGCCGCCCCAGAGCCCGATCCACGTCCGGCCGGGCCCAACGGCGACCGCGTAGCACCAGGGCTCGTGCATGATCGAGTTGCGGTGGTCCCAGACCGCCCACGCGCCCGACGTGACGTCGAGCACGCTCGCGCCGCTCTGCGTCGCGAACCAGACCCGCGGGCCGTCCACCACGACATGGTAGACGATGTCGTTGATCAGGCCGCTGTTGAGCTGGTGATAGACCAGGAGCTTCCCGCCCGAGACGCGCGTCGCGCCGCGGACGGTGCCCACCCAGAGGTCGCCGGTCGCGGGGTCGCGCGCCAGCGACGTCACGACGTCGTGCGAGAGCCCCTGGGCCTCGCGGTAGGTCGTCCACGCGGTACCGCGCCGGATCGCGACCCCGCGGTCCGTGCCGACGACGAGTTCGTCGGGGCCCGCCAGCACACACGTCACGTGGTCGGACGGAAGGCCATCCTTCGTCGTGAGGGTCTCGAAGCGCGCATAGCGGGTCGCCGACGCGACCGGGGTCGCGGGCACGGCCCACGGGTCGGGGGGCGGCGCCGTCGCCGGGGGCGCGGCGGGCGGCGGCCCGTCGGCGGACGCGGCCGGCGTCGGACGACGCAAGGCCCAGGGCGCCGCGGCGAGCGCGAGCGAGACGACGAGGATCGCGAGCCAGCGGCGCGTGCGCACGGTCAGAGCCCTCGCAGGAACTCGATGAGGTCGTTGAGGTCGGCCTTGCTGAGATCGGTGACGACGCCGTGCTGATCCCGCACGTCGGGCAGCGTCCAGATCTCCTCGAGCGTCGTGGCGCGGGCGTCGTGCAGGTACGGCGCCTTCGTCGCGACGCCCGTCAGGTGCGGGATGTCGAACAGCCCGGTGCCGTCGCGCGGGCCCTTCGTGCCCACGTCGGCCCGCTGCCCGGTCGTGCCGTGCGGGAGCATGTGGCACGTCGTGCACCGCCCCGAGGGCGGGATCGGGCGCCCGTCCTTCCGCACGGCCCGCTCGAAGAGTTTCTTCCCCCGCTCGCGGGCGGCGGCATCGACGCCCTCCACCCGGCCCGCGCCCGGGCGCGGCGGCGGCGGCGGCAGCGAGTGCAGCCACCCGACGAGGCTCTTGAGCGACGCGTCGTCGAACACGTCCGCGCGCGACAGCACCATGGCGAACCGCGGCCCGCACTGCCGGTCGATCGTGGCGTTCGTCCCCACCCACTTGAAGGGCTCGGTGCCCGACACGCCGCGCAGGCTTCGGTTGAGCACCACGTCGCGCCCGACGCCGTCGATCTCGAAGTCGTACGTCAGCCCGTCGGTGTGCGCGCCCGGGTGGCACGATCGGCAGGCGAAGTGGCCCTGGAACGCGGCGCGCGCGTCGTGGAAGACCTGCTCGCCGCGTCGCAGCGCGTCGGGCGGCGACCGGTCGAGCTCGAGGCGCGCCACGACCTTCCCGTCCGCGTCGAGGATGGCGATCGCGTCGGCCAGCCGCTCGGTCACGACGAAGCGGTCGCCGGCCCGCGCGATCGCGCGGGGGTTGCTGCGGAGCGGCGCGCGTCCCCGGACGTACCGGAGCGCCAACGTGAGCCGCCGCGGCGCGTCCGCCGCGGCCTCGGCCTCCGCTGCGCGCAACGCGTCGGTGTCGACCAGGGCCACCTCGTCGGTCCCGCCCGACAGGACCAGGGCGCGGCGGCCGTCCGCCGTCAACGCGAGGCCCGCCGGGTCCGCGAAGCCCCGCATGGGCTCCGTGAGGGGCAGCAGCGCGACGGCGCCCGTGGCCACGTCCACCGACGCGATCACCCCGGCCATGACCCATCCGCGGTCCACCTGCAGGATCGGCACGAGGTTGCGCGCCTCGATGGACGGCACGAGCACGCGCGCGCTGTCCGCGCTGAAGGCGACCGCCTCGGCCATGTGGCACGACGGGAGCCGCACCCGTCGGCGCACGACGCCGGTCGCGCCGTCGAGGAGCGTGACCTCGGTCGCGGGCGGCGCGTCCATGTTGCCGACGTCGGACCGCCGGCTCACGACCGCCACGGTAGCGCCGTCGGGCGAACGCGCGACCGCGTACGGCTCGTGCCCCGCCGGCCGCCGGACGGCGGGGACGCGCCCGGCGAGGTCGAGCACCGAGACGTCGTCGGACCCCGTGTTCGCGACGAAGAGCCGACCGCCCGTCGCGTCGAACGCGACGCCGTGCGGTTCGGTGCCGGTCGCGTGGCGCGTGCGCACGCTGCCGCCCCCCGCGTCCGCCACCACCACCTCGTGCGTGTCGACGACGGTCACCGCGACCCGGGCCCCGTCGGGCGACACGGCGACGCTCCCGGGCGTGCCGCCGGGCCGGATCTCACCCACCACCTCGCGATCATCCACGTCGACGATGAGCACGCGCTGCTGCGGCGGGCACACCACGAACGCGCGCCGCCCGTCGGGCGACACCGCGAGGTCGAACGGCGTCGGGCGCGCGTTCGCGGCGACCTTCACCGGCGCGTCCTTGCCGTGGCAGCGCGCGCACGAGACGTCGGCCGGGTCCCCGGGCGCAGAGAACGTCCGCGCGTGGCGGTGGGCCCAGCCCCGCGCGACGACCGTGCCGCCCCCGAGCAGCACCGCCGCCACGGCGACCGCCATCAGGACCCGGCGGCGACGGCTCATCGCGCGACCTCCGGGAACGCGCGCACGGCGTCCCGCAGGACGGCGTCGGGCCGACGGTTGGCCGGCGACACGTCGGGCGCCTCGTGACAACCCACGCACCCGCGCGTCTCGCGCGGCCGGACCCACACCGGCGTCGTCGACCGCGCGACCGACGCGCCCGACGCGTCCACCAGGTCGATCCGCACCGGCGTGTCGGGCGCGAGCCGCACGAAGAACGACCCGTCGGCCGCCAGGTCGGTCTCGAGGAGCACCGCGCCGTCGGCGTACGGCGCGGCACGGTCGTAGCGCCGCACGCGGACGCGCGCCGCGCCCGGCGTCGCCGGAAAGCGCGCGTCGAGCGCCAGCAACTGCCCCCAAGCCTCCCGCGGATCCACGAGCGACAGATGGCCCTGCGGACGCGGCCGCGCCTCGAGCGGGGTCGCGGCCCACACGTCGACGTCGGCCGGCAGGCCGGCGGCGGCGGGCTGCGGGACCGCCGCGCCGCGCGCGAGCCGCCCCCACGTCGGCCCGGACGCCACGATCAGCCCGCCGTCGGCGGCCGGCGCGACGACGCGGGCCCCCGCCGCGGCGGGGACCTCGGCGGCGGCCGCCGCGGGATTGCGCGCGTCGAGGACGAACGCACGCGAGGCCCGGACGCCGTCGCGCGCCCCGCCGTCTCCCGCCGTGAAGGCGCCCGCCACGAACGCGATCGTGCCATCGACGCCCACGCGCGGCCTGCGCAGGTAGGGCGGTGTGGTCGCGTCGCCGTGGAGTCGCGCGGCGCCGGTCCCGTCCGGGTGCACGGTGAAGAGCGCGAAACGCCCCTTCCCTTCCGCCGACCCCGGCTGCCACGCCGCGTACATCACGCGCCCGTCGGCAAGGAGCGTCGGGTCGAGGTCGAGCGCGGCGCCGAAGGTGATCCGCGTCGGCGCGCCGCCCCCGTCGTCGGCCACGAACAGCGCCCAAGCCCGCCGCAGGGCCGGCAGCGGCGCAGGGTCGGGCACGGCCATCGCGAACACGAGCCGACCGTCGGGCAGCCACGCCGGCGCCGCCGCGTCCGCCGCGCCGACCGCCACGGCACGTCGGTCGGTCCCGTCGGGCGCGCACGTCCACACGCCCCACGGGTCCGTCGGCGCGCGACGCCCCACGAACGCGACGCGCATCGCGTCCGCGGTCACGCAGGCGTCCCCCGCCGACGCGAGGCCCGCACCGAGGTCGGCCGGCACCGCGCCCGACGAGGCGAGGTCGAGCCCCAGCAGGCGGGCGCCGTCCGGGAGCCCGACGACCTCGTCGGCCACCGGGGCACCGCGCGGCGCGACCGTCACGAGCCACGCGACCGGCGACGGCGGCGGGGCCGCGACCGGCGGGGCCGCGCGTCCCCCGCACGCGGCGGCCGCGCCGAGCAGGACGAGCGCCACCGCGCCGACGGCAGGGCGGTGCCGGGTCGCGGTCATCGGAGCGCCTCCCGGCGGCCCGGCTCGCCCGACCCCGGCGCGCGTTGCTCGAGCCGGTGGACGCGGTCGACGTCGAGGTTCGTCCGTATCGTGACCGTGCCGTCCGGCCACGTCACCTCGATGCGGTCGATCTTCGTCGCGGCCCCGAGGCCGACGTGGATCCGCGGGTCGTGCTGGCCGAGATACCCCGTCGCCAGCTGGTGGACGCGCTCGACGCGTTTCCCCCCCGCCTCCACCACGACGCGCGCACCGAGGGCCTCGCGTGCGGGCGGTGCGCCGACGAGCGCCAAGGTGACGGCGTGGTGCCCCGGCACGCCGGCGTTGCGTAGGAACACCGGGCTCCCCCCGATCCGCGTGACGAGCACGTCGAGGCGGCCGTCGTCGTCGGCGTCGAGCGTGAGGACCGCGCGGCTGACGGTCTCGCGGCGGAAGTACGGGCCGCCGCGCTCGGCGAGGTCCTCGAACGTGCCGTCGCCGCGGTTGCGCAGGAGCAGGTCGGGGCGCCCGGTGGCGTAGTGCAGGTCGGCGGCGGCGGCGAATGCGTCGAGGGCGCCGTCGTCGTCGAAGTCGGCGAGCACCGCACCCCAGTGCGCCCACGCGGACGCGTGTTGCGCGAAGCCCGACGCCCGGACGCGGTCCTGGAATTTTCCGCCGCCGAGGTTTCGGTAGAGCGATCCGAACGAGCCGTCGGTCACGAGGAGGTCGGGGCGGCCGTCGCCATCGACGTCACCGACCGTGCCCGCCATGGAGGAGGTGGCCTCACCGTGGAAGCCGAAGGCCGTGCCCGACGCCTCGCCGACCTCGCGGAAGCCGCCGCGACCGTCGTTGCGGAAGAGGAAGTTCGCCGAGGCGTCGTTGGCCACGTAGAGGTCGGGGTGCCCGTCGCCGTCGGCGTCGAACACGACGACGCCCATGGCCCGGCCGGGCGCGACGCGGTCGATCCCGCTCGCGGTCGTGGCGTCCTCGAACGTGCCGTCGCCGCGATTGCGGTAGAAGGCGTCGGGCTGGGGGGCGAACGCCAGCGGCCCCGAGAACCCGTCGGGCGCGTAGTGGAGCTTGTACTCCACGTCGAACGCCACGTAGTTGCCGACGTAGAGGTCGAGGTCGCCGTCGTGGTCGGCGTCGAGGAAGGCCCCGGCGACCGACGACCGCGCGTCGCCGACGCCCGCCTTCGCGGTCGCGTCCTCGAAGCGGCCGTCGCCGAGGTTGCGGTAGAGCCGGTTCGGCCCCTGGCAGAACACGTACAGGTCGGTGCGCCCGTCGCCGTCGACGTCGCCGGCGATCGCGCCGAAGGCGAAGCCGGGGTCGCCGACGCCGGCCTTCGCGGTGACGTCCTCGAACCGCCCGTCGCCCACGTTGCGGTAGAGGCGGCTGCCCGTCCCACCGTCCGGACGCGGGCCGGTGCTGACGTCGGCGTGCCAGGCCTGATCGACGAGGTAGAGGTCGAGGCGCCCGTCGCCGTCGGCGTCAAACACGCACCCGCCCGCGCCGACCGCCTCGACGAGGTTGTCGAGCTTCCCGTCGCCCAGGTGGTGCACGAAGTCGATCCCGCTCCGCGCGGTCGCGTCCCGCAGCAGGCCCGTCGTGTCGCCCGCGGCCACGCCGGCGGGCGGCGCCGTCGGGCCCGCACTCCGCTCGCCGCCGCACGCAGCGAGCAGGGCCAGCGCCATGGCGGCGACCGCCGTCGGCGACGTCCGCCGTCGGGGACGAACCCCGTTCATGCGAGCGTCGCGGCCACGGCGCCCGGCGTGAACGTGCGCAGCCGCGCGATCACGTCGGCGAGCACCGACGGACGGATCGACTGGTGCCCGTCGGACAGCGCGTCCTCGGGGCGCGTGTGCTCGCCGAGGACCTCGACGAGCAGGCCGTGGGCCCCGGCCGCCACCGACGCGAAGCAGACCGGCGGCACGAGCGACGCCACGCCCGTCGCATGGCTCGGATCGACGACCACCGGCAGGAACGACATCTCGCGCACCGCAGGCACGACGTTGAGGTACAGCGTGTTCCGGTTGTAGTCGGTGTGGGTGAAGGTACGGATGCCGCGCTCGCACAGGATGATGTCGAGGTTCCCCTCGACGGCCACGTACTCCGCGGCGCACAGCCACTCGAGGAGCGTCGCGGCCCAGTGGCGCTTGAGCAGCACCGGCTTCCCGGCGCGCCCCACCTCGCGCAGCAACGGGTAGTTCTGCATGTTCCGCGCGCCGATCTGGAGGACGTCGGCGAGCTCGGCGACCAGCGCGACGTCGCGCGGGTCGAGCACCTCCGTCACGACCGGCAGGCCCGTCGCGGCCCGCGCCTCGGCGAGGATCTCGAGGCCGGCGCGGCCGAGGCCCTGGAAGTCGTACGGGCTCGTGCGGGGCTTGAACGCGCCGCCGCGCAGCATCGTCGCGCCCGCGGCCTTCACCGCGTGGGCCAGTTCGAGGGTCTGCGCGCGCGACTCGACGGCGCACGGGCCCGCGATCACGACCGGGTCGGGGCCACCGACCGCGACGTCGCCCACCTGGACCATGCGGGTGAGGGCGTTTCCCTGCCACGCCGGGTGCCCGGCGCGCACCACGAGCCGGACGGGGCGTCCACGGCTGCCTCCCGCACCACCGACGACGGATTCGGCCACGACGGGCTCCCGGCGACGGGATGTCGCCGGGGACGCAACGCGAACGAAGGAGATGCATTCCCTGGGGCCCCACGGGCGTCCGGAATGCATCTGAAGTGTTGCAGCGCCCCCCTCACCGCGTGCGCTCGAGACGGTCCCGCATGGCCTCGAAGCGAGCACGCGCCTCGGCGTCGGGGAGCGCGGTGGCCGCCTCGCGGAGGATCGCCGCCGCGAGGTCGAGGCGACGGCGGTCGATCTGGACCGCCACGAACCGACCCAGCGCCACGTCGGTCGGCTCCTTCCGCACGAGGGCCTCGCCCACGAGCGCCACCCCGCGAGCGACGGCCGCGCGGAAGGGCGCGTCGCGGTGCGCGAGGCGGTGGGCCTCGCCCGCGAGGAACCACAGGTCCGGCGACCGCGCCTCCACCACCAACGCCTGCTCGATCCACCGCAGCGCCGCGGCGGGGCGGCCGTCGTCGAGGCGCGCACCCGCGAGCGCGTACCGGGCGAGCACGTGCTCGCGGTCGCCGCGCGCGAGGCGGGCCACGTCGTCCTCGTACTCGTGGGCCCGCGCGTCGCCGCGGAGAAGCAGCGCCGTCGCGGCCTCGCCGCGGACCCTCGGCTCCGGGTCGTGCAAGAACGCCACGAGGTCGTCCGTCGTGGCGGGCGCCGCCGCCCCCACCGCCGTCGCCGCGCGCACCGCGGCCCAGCGCACCTCCGGGGACGGGTCTCGGAGGAACCCGGAGAGCGGGCGCCCGGCACGGGCCCCGGTGGCCCGTACGTGCGCGTCGGGATGGTCCGCGAGCGCCTCGAACGCCGCGCGCGCGCCGACGTCGCCCCGCCGCAGCGCGAGGACCGCCGCGACGCCGGCCTCGCGCGCGGGCGGCACGGGCCCCCACCACCGCGTCCACGCCGCCCGCAGCGTCGTCGCGTCGCGGTCGGCGTGGCAGGCGGTGCACGCGTCCCGCGTCCCCGGCACGCCGGGGACGGGCACGCCGATCCGGTGCTCGCGCTGGTGTCGCAGCAGGCCCGTGAGCAACTGCGGCAGGTGGCACGCGACACAACGTCCGCCCGCGCCGCCGGGTTCGTGATGGCTGTGCGCGGGCCCGACGCGGTCGGCGTGGCACGACGCACACGCCCCGTCCACCTCGCCGTCGGGCCGGAGCCGGTTCCCGTGCGGGTCGTGACACGTCGTGCACGTGAGTCCGCCCGCGAGGAAACACGGACTGCGCACGAACGCGGCCACCTGGTACGCCTGCCCCCCCGCCGCGCCGTCGGGGAACAAGGCATGGTGGTCCCCGACGCGCGCGACGCCCGCCGCCGTCTCGGTCGGGCCCAGGTCGCCGTCGCTCGCGGGGCCTCCGTGGCACCGCCCGCACACCATCACCTGGCCGCGCGGCGAGAGGTCCTGCAGTCGCGTCACCGTCTGCGGCCGGCCGTCGCGGTGGCCGACCGCCGCCCCGTGGCACGCCTCGCAATCGATCGCGAGATCGCGCCATGACGAAACGAGATGCCCCTCCACGGTGTCGAGGCGCACCTGCGCGCCGCTCGCGTGGCAACCGGCGCAGTCGGCGTCGAACGATCGCCCCTCGACCGGCGGCAGCGTCCCCGCGACGAGCCCCGCGTCGCCGCCCGCGATCGCGGCCAGCACGTCGGTCACCGGGCGCCACCGTCGTTCGCGCAGGTCGTAACACGTCGGCGCGATCCGATGGACGCCGTCGGCGTCCTGGCGCAGGTAGGCCTGCATCCAGTGCGACCCGACCGCCGCGTCGGCCCCGCCCTCGGGCGTCGCGACCGCGATCCCGTGGCGGGCGTGCGGCGAGCCCGCCCAGGCCTCGGCCTCGCTCGCGTGGCACCCACCGCACCGCACCCGGGCCGCGTCCGCGGTCGGCGCGCGGGCTCGCGTCGGGCGATCCGCCGACGAAGGCGCCTCGCCGCACGCGGCGTTCGCCGCGAGCGCGCCGAGCGCCACGACCCGCCAGAGACGCGCGAGGCGCGAGAAGAAGGAGAGGGGTCGGCGAGGCCGCACGTGCCGGGGGAACGCACCCGGGCACAGGTTCGTCCCCGAACGGGCGACCTGCAACACGAGCGTTGCAACGGACGTCCCGGCCCCGGGGACGCGAGGCCCGGCGGCTCGCGCCGGGCCTCGCGTCCGGGACGACGGGGTCAGCGTCGCGACGCGCGGAGCCGGGTCGCCTCCGCCTTCACGTCGCCGAACCGGTCCTCCCATGTCCGCGAGAGGACGTGGTCGAGCGTGGCCGTCGCCCCCGCCTTGTCGCCGACGGCGAGTTGCGCGCGCGCGAGGGCGAGCCAACCGGTCGGGTCGTCGGGTCGGACGCGGACGACCTGTCGCCAGCGTTCGACCGCGAGGTCGTGGCGGCCGGTGGCCTGGCGGAGTTCCGCCAACGCCCGGTGCCCGTCGGGCTCGCTCGGCATCGCCTCGACGAGGTTCGTGCGGGCCCGCTCCGCGTCGGCCGCGTTGCCGACGGCCTCGAACCGCTGGGCGAGGTCGGGGTAGGCCGCGAGGTTCTTCGGCGCCAGGCGCACCGACGCGAACAGCGCTTCGAGCGCGCCCTTCGCGTCGCCCGCGCGGTCGAGCGCCGCGACGAAGAGTCCGTGGGTCTCGGCGTCGAGCGGGTCGAGGTCGCGCGCGGCACGCAGTTGCGCGACGGCGAGTTCGGTGCGGCCGCGGTCGGTGTAGACCCGGCCGAGGAGTTTGCGCAGCACAGGCGCGTCGGCGCCGGCCCCGGCGACCTCCGCGTCGTACCGCGCCTGCCACGCCTCGAGGTCCTTCGCGCCCGCGAGGACCGCGCGCAGCGTCTCGAGGGCCTCGCCGCGCTGCCGCGCGTTGTTCCCCCATGCGACCACGGAGGCCGTGGCGGCCTTCACCGCGGCGTCGGTCTCGCCGAGGAGGGACCGGGCGCGCGCGAGCGTGCCGTACCACCGCGCGAGGTCGGGCTGGATCCCGCTCACGCCACCGCCGGCGTCGCGCCGGAGCTGGAGGGCTTCCTCGACCCACGTCGCGGCCCGGTCGGCGAAGCCGAGTTCGAGCGCGGTGGCGCCATAGGCGTGGGCCCCGCCCGCCTGCCAGAGCTTCGCCGCCTTGGCAGCCTCGACGCCGGCCTCGAGGAGCGCGCGGGCCTCGGGGTCCCGCTTCAGCGCGTGGAGCACGGTCGCCGCGAGGAAGCGGTACTCGACGCGGGTCGCGCGCTCGTTCACGAGCCGCTCGGCGTGCGGCCACGCGTCGGCGAACCGCGAGGCCTCCTTCAGCCACGTCGCGAGCTGGTAGCGGACGTCCTCGGGGGCGTTCCCGTGCGCCAGGACCATCTCCAGCGTCGCGATCGCCTCGCCCGGCAGGCCGAGGCCCTCGCGCAGGTACCGCGCGACGTGGAGCGCGACGGCCGGACGGGCCGCGTTCAGCTCCGCCACCTTCGTCGCGACCGCCACGAAGTCGCCGCGCCGAGCGGCCCAGAAGGCGCCGGGGCCCAGGTGCCAGAACGCACCGCCGCGACCGCCGCCGGCCGAGAGCTCCTCTTCGAGGTGCTTCAGGACGATCGGCAGGAGCCGCCGCTCGAGGGGGGCGATGCCGGAGGCGGTGCGCCGCCACTCGGCCATGGAGCCCGCGAAGCGGTCCCAGACGCCCTGGCCGTTGCGGTGACGCCACGGCGCCTCGCGGTCGTACGCGTCGAGGGCGACCTCGAGCGCCGCGCCGCGGCCCTCGAGCGCCTCGAGGTGGGACAACACCGTCTGGAGGAGGTCGAGCGCCTCCTGCGGCGACCGCTCGAGCACCGGCGGCAGTTGCGTCCGGCAAAACGCGTGGTACTGCGCCCCGACGTCGCCGACGGCCGCGGTGGTCTTCGCCGCCCGGAACAGGGCGGCGTGGTGGTTCACCGTCTCGTCGGCCAGGTAGGCGGGACCGTCCACGAGGTAGCGCTCGAGCTCCGGCACCGCCGCGCGGAAGAGCGCCGTGCGCGCGCCGAGCGACAGCGTCCCGCCGCGGGCGAGCGCGACACCGTACAGGCGGAACAGGCGCATGCGCAACTGCTCGCGCCGCATCGAGCGCGTCTCGGCCGCCAGATCGTCGCGCAGCCGGGCCTCGGCCACGCGGAAGCGGCCGAGGTGCTCCCACCATCCGAGCAGCAGCCCATATTCGTCCTGCGCCTCGGGGGGCAGCGTCCCGTCGGTGTCGGCCCGCACGGCGGCGAGGGCCGCCGCGAGCCGGTCCACCGCGTCGTCGTTCCGTCCACGGGCCCAGAGGACCTCCGCGACGGCCCGCTCGAGGCCCAGGCGCTCCGTGCGGCCGCCGTCCGACGCCGCGAGCAGCGCCAGGAGCTGCCGCATCTGTTCCTCGGCCAGCCCGGGCACCGAGGGTTGGAGCGCCACAAGGTGACGCGCGAGCAGGAGGCGCTCGCCGGCGACGAAGCCGCCGTCGAACGCGGCCGTCAGCGCCTCCAGGGCCTTGCGTCCCTGCGCCGGGTCCGCCTTCGGGACCGCCGCGGCGCGTGCGTGTACCGACGCACGGAAGAGACGCAGCGCGCGGCGGTCGACGTCGCGCGGGGCCCGCGCGAGGGCGGCGGTCAGGCGCGCCCCGAGGGCGTCACACGTGGCCTCCTCGTGGACGTCCTCGACGACCGAACGGACGTTCGCCAGGAACCCGTAGACCGCCTCGGGCGAATGCCCGACGACGCCGTCGGCGAGCGCCTCGAGGACGCGGAAGTCCTTCGTCGGACGATAGAGTTGCACCGCGTTGCCGACGTAGTTGCCGGGGTGCTCCGCCTTCGCGAGCAAGAACCGCAGGACGCGCAGCGTCTCCGGGTCGAGTTCCTCGGGCACGCCGCCACCGGACCGCGCGAGCCGGTTCGACGCCTGCCACAGCCGCTGCTGGAGTTGCCACACGGGCTCCGTCGCGAGTTGCTGGTCGAGCGCGGCCTCGCGGCGCGCGTCGTCGTTGAGCACGAGGTACCACGTGGCGAGCCCGCCCCACGTCTCCGCGTCGAGTTCGCCGACGGCCGCGGCGGCCTCGAGCGTGGCCGCGGCGGCCTTGAGGTCGCCGCGCTCCGCCTGCACCCGCGCGAGCGCCGCGCGCAGGCTCACGTTCACGTCGTCAGGCCGGATCCACGAGGCGAGCGTCGCCTCGAGTTCGTCCACCCGGTCAAGGGCGACGAGCAGCGCGAACACCTCGCGGCGATCGTCGAGCAAACGGTCGTTCGCCGCGATCCGCGCGCGGAAGAGCGCGAGCACGCGGTCGGCGAGCCCGACGGGCGCGGTGCGGCGCGTCGCGACGTAGGCGAGGACGCCCGCGGCGCGGTCGGCGAGGTGGGCGTCGAGCGCGTCGAACGAACCCGCGGGCACGGCCTCGAGGACCTCGCGCGCCTCGCCCTCGACCCGGGCGAGGTCGGCGAGCGTCTCGGCGGCGTAGCCGAGGCGTTCCACCTCGAACCACGTGCGCACGGGCGGCTGGGCGGCCGCGACCGCCGTGGCGAGCCGCGCCGCCGTGTCGCGGCGGGCGGCGGCGAGGGCCTCGCGCGCCGCCGCCTGGGCCGCGGCGCGCGTGCGGGCACGCTGCGCCTCGGGCGTCCCGAGCGCGGCGAGGCGGCGGCCTTCGTGGATCCACGCCGAGAGGGTGCGGGCCCCCTGGGCGGCGAGCCCCGCGTTCCGCGCGATCGCTACCGGGGTCGTCGCGTCGGCGGGCAGGCGCGTGGCGACGAGCCCGAAGGCCTCGTCCTCGCGTGCGGCCTCCCACGGGGCCGACGTCAGCGCATCGAACAGGGCGTCGGCGGCAGCCGGGCGGGTCTTGGCGTCGGCGGCGGCCCGTTGCTCGCGGCGAAACGCGATGCGAGCCTCGTCGCGTCCGCCGCTCGGCAGCACGCTCATCAGGAGCCCGGCGAACGCGTCGCGCTCGGTCGGCGTCGTCGCGGCGCGCCAGCGCGCGCGCAGCGCCTCGGCGAGCGCCGCCTTCGCCTCGTCGTCGAGGCCTGCAAGCGTCCACCCGAGCCACGCGGCGAGCCGTTCGCGCGGCATCGCCGCCGCGGCCCCGGCCGCCGTGAGTTCCTTGCGGAGCGTCTCGACGACGACCCGCGCCTCTTCGGTCTGGCGGAAGCGCCAGTCGGAGAGGATCTGCCCCGCCAGCGCGCGCGCTGGGCCGTCCACCCGGGCGGCGCGCGTCGCCAGTTCGGCGAGCGGCGCCCGCATCGCGACCGGCACCTGCTGTGCCCAGAAGTGCCAGCCCTGGCCGAGCGCAAACGACATCGCGGCCGCCCGCGCCGCCTCGGCGGCGAGGTCGGCGGGCGTCGCGAAGGGGGCCGCGAGTTGGGCGAGGATCCAGCGGTCGGCCTCCGCGTCCTGGCCCTTCAGGTAGAGCATCGTGAGGCGGATCTGGTACGCCACGACGGCCCGCGGGTTCGCCGCGAGCCACGCGTCGGCGACCCGCGCGAGCGCGGGCAGGTCACGCAGCTCGTGCAGCCACCCCACCCAGTGCCCGCGGAGCTGGTCGCCCTCGCCGAGCGTCCACGGGCCGCCGTCCGCGACACGCGCGGCGAGCGCGTCGATCGCGCCGGTCAGGTCCTCGCGCTGCCGGAGCAGGTTCGCGTAGGCGAGCACGGCGTCCACCGCGCCGGGTTCGGCGTCGTAGATCGCCTTGCGTTCGCGGCGCTCGCCGGCGACGTCGCCGACCTGCGCAAGCGCGTCGGCGTACCTACGGGCCGCGGCCTTCGCCCGTAGGTCCTGGTCCGGACCCGGCTGGGCGAGCGTCGCGCGCAGCGTCGTCGCGATCGCGAGGCGCTCGTTCGCGCCGAGCGGGCCGGTCGCCTGCAGAAGGAGCACGGCGCGCGCGGGCCCCACCGGGTCGTCCGCGGCTGCGACGGCCTTCGCCATCGCGCCGACGTGGCCGACCAACTCCGCGCCGCGACGGCCGCGCCCGAGCAGCGCGAGCCGCATCCAGTCGGCCCCCGCCTTCCCCGCCACGAGGGGCTCGGCGTCGGCCCACGCCTTCCAGAGGTCGTCGAAGCGACCGTCGTACCCGTGCGCGAGCGCGACGACGATCCGGTCGGCGAGCGCCGCACGACCGTCGCGCACCGCCTGCTGGGCCTCGAGCGTCGTCGGGTCGCCCGCACCGAGGAACACGCCGTCGGCGACCGCGGCGACGGCCGCGTCGAAGGCGACCCCGAACGCCGCGGTGTCGAGCCGCTCGACCGCGAGCGTCTGGCGCTCCGTGAGCTGCCCGTCGGCGTCGCGCTGCTCGACGGTCGTCGCCCACCAGGCGCCGGCGACCTCGATGAAACCCCCGTAGCGCCGCACCGCGAACGGCCCCGTCGCGGGCCCGTAGGCCTCCTCGAGGAGCACGCGGCGCTTCACGTCGATCCCGAACCGGACGACCTGCGGGGCCTCGCCCTCGGTCGCGAACGTGAGGGTCACGACGTCGCCGTCCTGCGCGACGGTCGGCACGTTCTTGAGGTGCGCGAGCGCACGGAACACGCCCCCCAGCGACCGGTCGGCCACCGGCACCCAGCCCCAGCCTCGTTCGGTGTCACTCGCCGCGCGCTTGCGCCCGAGGCGCCGCGCGACGTCCAGGACGCCGCGGTCGGTCTCGGCGAGCCACGACGCCACGGGGACGACCGTCGCTCCGTCGTACGACGCGAACCAACGGCGGGCCGTCCCGAGCGCCGCCACCCGCGCGCGCGCCACGACCCGGCCCTGCTTCGGGTGGAGCGCCTCGGTCGTCCGCGTGACGCGGAGCGCGCCGTCGAGCGCCGCGAGCGCGGCGCGGCGGTCGAGCGCGCGGAGCGCGTCGACGGCGGCGGCGGGCCACGTCGGCGGCAGCACGTCGTCGTCGGGCGCCTTCGGCGGCGCGCCGAGCCCCGGGAAGCCGAGCGCCGACGCATCGAAGCCGGGCGGCGGCGGGGTCGGGTCCGAGGGCTCGCGCAGGCCGGGCGGGACGAAACGATAGCCGCTGCTCCAGTCCGCCGACGTCGCCGACGCCGGGGCCATCTGCCGCCGCTCGGACCGGCGGAGACGCTTGCCGTTCTCGGACAGGCGCCTCTCGCCTTCCTTCTCGAGCAGCTCGAGCTCTGCCGACGGCTCGTTGTCGGTCTGGGGGCCCGACGGGTCCTCCGCGTCGTCCTCGTCGCCCAGGCTCTTCCGACCGGTCGCGAAGTCCGTGGCCTCCGCGCGCATCGGCATCGGGGCCGCCGTGGCCGCCATCGGCGCGCCCCCCAGCCCCCGCGGGCCATCGAAGCCTTTGTCCTCGAAGCGGGCGTCCTCCCGCCCCGACAGGTTCGCGCCCAACCCGTCCTCCCCACTCCACATCTCGCGGCCGTCGGTCGCCCCGGGCCGCGCGCCCGCCTCGCCCCACTTCTCGCCGTGCGCATCGCGCTTCGCCATCTCGAGTTCGTCCACCCACTCACCCACCGCCACCGGGATCTCGCGGTCACGCCGCAGCCCGGCGAGGTCGCGCAGGATCTCGCGGCGCAGGTTCGTGCGCCAGCGCTTTGCGACGGCGGTCTGCTGCCGGGCGATCTCGAGGGCGGCTTGGTCGCGCGCGTCGGCGAAGAACCGCTCGGCGTCGCGCATCTTCACGGTGCGCTCGACGCCGTACGTGGCGCGGTCCTCGTCGTTCTCGAGCACGAGGAACGACGTGTACGGCGTCATGATCTGGTACTCACGGCTGAAGGCGACGACCTCCTCCTGCACCGCGGGCCCGCTCCCCTGCGCCAGCAGCACGTCGAGGTGCTTCCGGGCCCACAGACGCGGCAGGAAGGAGTTGCCCTCGTCGGCCGCCGGGACCGCCAGTGACGACGAGTACCGGACCGGCTGCCCCGCGACCGTCCCCGTCACGACCACCGTGGCCGTGGACGCCGTCGCGCCCGGTAGGAATCGCCCGAGCACCACCTGCTGCGCACCGAGCGCCGTGTTTGGCAGCGTCGCGGGGTAGACCCGCGCCGTGGGCACGCCCTGGATCTCGACCTTCGCGCCGCGCAGCCCGGGCCGCGCGACCTCGCCGAGCAGCGCCTTCGCGGCGCCCGCGGGCGCCGCCTCCGCGCGCCGCACCGACCCGCCGCCGACCGACGCGAGGCCCTCGAGCACGACCTGCTCGTACGACGCCGACGTCGTGACCGCGTGGAACGTCGCGCCCGTGCTCGTGGCCGCCTGCTTCAGCCGGTCCGCGGTCGCCACGGCGTCCGCGTCGCCCGCCGTCGGCACGCCATCGCCCACGTACACGACCTGCGTGCGCGCCCCGACCTGCCCGATCAGCGCCGTCATCGCGCGGTCGAGGTCGGTCCACCCGAGCGAGAATCGCGCGTCAAGGCCCGCCAGCGCGGCCGCGGCGTGCTCCGGCGACGCCGGGGTCGGCGCCTCGACGAGCCAGCGGGGCTCCACGTCGCACGCCATCAGGCGGAACCGGTCCTTCGCCGAGAGCTGCGCCAGCACCGCCGCCAAGAACGCCGACTGGGCCGCGCGAGCCTCCGGGTCCATGGAGCCGGACGTGTCGGCCACGAACACGAGGTCGAGCGGGTCGCCCTCGGGTACGAGGTCGCGTTGCCAGCCCGACGCCGCCGGGTCCGGCGGCGCCACGAGCAACATGAAGAAGCCGTCGTCGCCGCGGCGGTGCGACAGGGCCGCGAGGCCCGGTCCGCGCCCGACGGTCACGGCCAGCTCGAAGTCGCGCTCGGGGACGTACGGCTGCGCGCCGAACTCGGCGACCGCCTCGTGTTCGGTCTTGCGCACCACCACGGGGTGCGTCGCGCTCGTCACGTCGGCGATCGGGGCCGCCGACACCACGTTGACGGCCAGTGACAGCTCGCGCAGAGGGTTCGCGCGCAGGAGTTCGCTGCGGAGCGCGTAGCGGTAGCGGTAGGTCTCGCCCTCGAGCGGCAGCACCTGCGTGTACCGGATGCGGATCCGCTTCTCGCTGTGCGGGAAGATCGGGAACACGCGCGCCTTGAAGAGGTTGCCGCCCTCCCACTCGAGGAGGCCCGGGTCCTTCTTGCGGCGGAGGATGTCCTCGTAGATCGCGCGAGCGCGCTGCTTCTCGACGAGGTCGGCCTCGACGAGCTCGTCGCCGATCCACATGCCGAAGCCGCTGATGGACGCGTCGGCGGGCAACGGGAACGAGAACGTCCCCTCGAGCGTCCCGTCGGTCGCGTTGAGGAACGACTCCTCGACCGTGGTGCGCGCGATCTGGTCCCGGATCTCGACCGTCACCTTGTGGTATCCGACCGACAGCGGCACGTTTTTCCCGTCCACCATCGCGAGCAGCGAGCCCATCCACTCCTCGCTCGTGGAGGCGCGGTAGCCCGTCAGCCACGGCGGCGCCGCCGCGAGCTCCGTCGTCGCGGTGTCGCTCGCGCGCAGCCACGCGGTCGCCGCAATCGCCTTCGCGAAGCCGCCGGGGCCCGTGACCTGCAGCGGCGCCTCGCCCGCCTTCACCTCGAGCTCGCCGCGCATCAGCCGCAGCCCGCCCTCGTTCGGCAGTTCGAGCAGCGCGCCCGGACCCACGACGAGCCGCGCGCCGCCCTTGGTCCGCAGCTCGAGCGCGTTTGCCCCGCGCGCCTCGGTGCGCACCACGTCGCCCGGGAAGACGAGCGCCCGCTCGTCGAGCGGTGTCCACCGCTCTCGCCCGACCGGCCGCACCACCGCAACGCCCTGGACGGCGGTGACGATCCCGGCCCGCCCGTCGTCCTTGAGGGTCCCGGCCACGCCGACGCGGGGCGCGACGAGCCCGACTACCACCGCCAGGAGCACGAACGGGGCGAGACGACGCATACGACCTCCCAGATCCCGGGCACGCGACCCCCGGGCCCCCATTGGACACCTCCGACCGCGCCGCGTTCAGCCCCGCCCGGGCCGCCCCCGGCCCCGGCCTCCGCGGCGGCCGCCGTCCCCTGCAACGAAAGGGCCCTCGACCGGGCCTCGCATGCGAACCGGGGACCGACGTCGCCGCGACTCCCGCTGTATTCTCCCTGCGCGTGCGCCCCTCCCCCGACCGACTCCCCCCCGGCCCTCGGCGGCCTGCACGGCGCGGCGGGCGCGGCGGGCTCATCCTCCCCGGCCCCGGCCCCGTCCTCGTCCTCGTCCTCGTCCTCGGCCTCGGCCTCGCGCTGCTTGCGGGGATCCTCGTGCCGGCGCCCGCAGCGGGCCAGGACCCGCCAACGCGAGGCCCGGGGGCGCCCGGACCCGCGATGCCGAACGCGATGCCGAACGCGGGGTCCGTCGCAGGCGAGGCGACCGAGCTCGTCGTGGACGGCGTCGTCGTCCGCACGACGGTCCGGGCCCTCGGCGACGCCGACGGGCCGGCCGCCGACGACCTCGTCCGCGTGGGCGCGTACTGGGTGCTGCGCGGCCCGGGGACGCGGCTCGAGTTCCGCGCCTCGCCGGGCCGCCTCCTCCGCGTGACGGACGACGGGACGGAGCGCCTCGTGGGCGTCACGGCGGTGGGGCGGCCCGTCGGCGAGGCCATCGCGGGCGGCGTGCGCGTCGGCGACTACGTCCGGTACGGCCTCGCGCCCGAGGCCGACACGTTCGGCGCGGTCCCCGACGCCGACCTCGTGCACCTCGCGTGCGTGCGGGTCGTGCGGCCGACGCCGGCCCAGGTCGCACGCCTCGCGCGCCTCGACCTCGCGCGCGTCGTGGTCGTGGACGCGGGCGGGGCCGACGACCCGCTGCCCGACCTGCCGCCGACGCTGACGCACCTCGTGCTCGGCGACGGCCTCGAGGGGAAGGGCCCGCGCCTCCTCGACGACCTCGACCGCACGCCGGGCCTCGTCTCGCTCGCGCTCGGCGCGCGCACCGACGACGGGACCGACCTCCACCCGCTCGCGGGCCTCGCGTCGCTGCGGGCCCTGGATCTCGGCGGGCGCGACGTGCCGCACCTCAAGCCCCTCGCGAAGCTCCGCGCGTTGCGGACGCTCGACGCCGCGGGGTGCCTGAGCGTCGACGACGCGCGCCCCCTCGCCGACCTCGCGTGGCTCCACACGCTCGACGTGTCGTTCACGGCCGTCACGGACCTCGCGCCGCTCGCCCGGCTGCCGCGGCTGCGCGCGCTGACCGCCGTCTCGTCGCGCGCGACGACGCTGCCGGCCGACCCGTGGCCCGCGCTCCGCACGCTGCGCGCGATCGGGGCCGAGATCGCGGCGGCCGACCTGGCGGCGTTCGCGGCGCGCCATCCCGCGTGCGCGCTGCTCGCCGACGCGCGCTCGACGCTCCTCCCCGCGCTCGCGGGCGTCACGCGCGTCCGCGTGCGGACCGGCGGGACCTGCCATCGCGTGGCGACCCACGAGCGGACGCTGGCGGAGGTACGCGAGGCCCCGGCGATCACGCAGCTGCTCGACGCGCTGCGGTTCGCCGCCCCCGAGTTCGGCGACGACGCCACGGACTGCGGCTCGCCGACGTTCGAGCTGTTCGCGGGCGCGCGGATGGTGGCCTCGCTCGGGCTGCACGGCGGCGTGCGGGTGCGGTGGGCGGGCGGCGGCTGGCCCGGCGACGCACAGCTGTCGGCCACGGCGGCGCAGGCGCTCGCGGCGTGGGCGGCGGAGCGCGGCGTCGGCGGCCCGCAGGCCGAACGGGCCGCCGCGCGACGCAAGGACGCCGCGGAGGCGCACCGCCGGACGCGCTGGGCCGCGCTGCTGCCGGCCGACGTCGAGGCGCGCCTCGCGGCGGCGCCGTCGGCCGGCGAGGACGGCGACGACGAGGCCGCCCTGGCGATCGTCTTCCCGCCGTCCCTCGCGCTCCCCGAACGGCTGGCGCTCGCGCTGCGCCTCCTCGGCGCCGGAACGACGCTCGCGAGCCGCGTCCCCGAACTCGCCTCGACGGCGTTGTACGTCGCGCCGCGCGAGGCGTTGCTCGCCGCGGGGACGGCGGCGCTCGACGACCCGGAGCGACGTCTCGGGTTCGCGCGCTGGCTGCTGGAGGTGCCGCCGGCGCGCGCGACGATCCCGACCGACGTGCTCGACCGCTGGCTGCCGCGGTGGCTCGACGCGATGCTCGGCGACCCGCGGCCCGAGGTGGTGGCCGACGGCGTCGCGCTCGCAGCGGTGCTGCGTCGGCCGGTCGTGACGCCGCGCCTGCGCGCCCACCTCACGGCGCGCGCGCCGGTGCTGGCGGCCGGCGACGCGGCAGACCCCTTCCTCCGCGCCGAGGCCCTGCGTCTCGTGGACGCGCTCGCCGGGACGGGCGACCCGGCCGACGCGGCGTGGCTCCGCACCCTTGCGGCCCGCTGGCCGAGCGACGTCGTCGATCGCCTCGACGCGACGTTGCGCCGCGCGGCCCGCGAGCGCGCGTTGCTGCCCGACGGGCTCGACGAGGCGCTGCGAGCGGAGCACGCGAACGGCGGCGAACCGGGCGCGCTCCTGACGGCGCACGTGCCCGACGAGGCGGCTCGCGCCCGCCTCGCATTCCGCCTGCTCGCGGCGGCAGACGACCTGCGCGAGGGCGGCGCGGCCGCGGTCGCGGCGGCGGAGGTCCTCGCGGGCGACGCGCCGACGGCGGCGGCGGTCGCGAGCGAGGTCGCGCGCCGTCCCACGCCGACGCCCGACGATGTCGAGATGCTCGTCGGCGCGGGCCGATGGCTGCTCGAAGTGCGTGGCGGCCTCGACCTCGACGCCGGGGCGCACGACCTCGTCCTGTCGCAGGCGGTGCCGTACCTGCTCGACACGCCGCGCGACGAGCGGCGCGTCGAGGTGGTGCAGGCGCTCGGCCGGCGCGACGGCGACGGTGCGACGGCGCTCCTGCGCCGCGTGCTGGCGGGCCGACGCCTGACCTCGGGCGGCGGCGGCGACGCGAGGGCGGCGCCGGACGCGCCCGCTGAAAGCGTCGCCGTCGTGTTCGCGGCGGCCTACGCGCTGCTCGACCGGGGCGACGTCGCGAGCCACGCGGCGATCCGCGCGCTCGCGCCGACCTTCGCGCCGCCCGAGCGCGCGTGGATCGAGCGCAAGCTGGCGGAGCCGGCGTCGCGACGCGAGGCCCGGCCGCCCACGCTCGCCCCCGACGCGGCGGGAGCCCCAAGGTGAGCCGCCGCCGCGCGCTCGTCACGTTCGCGCAGGGGGCGTCGATCGGGACGCTGGTGGGCCTCGCGTGCGGCGCCGCGTCGGCCCTGTTCCTCGTGCTCCTCGAACGGGCGACGAGCACCCGCGAGGCGCACGGCGCGCTCGTCTACGCGCTGCCCGTCGCGGGCCTCGCGATGGGCCTCGTGCTCGACCGGTACGGGGCGAAGGTGGCGGCGGGCACCAACCTCGTCATCGACACGATCCACGACGGCGGCCCGCGGATCCCGCTGCGCATGGCGCCAATCGCCTTGCTCGGGACGGTGGCGACGCACCTGTTCGGCGGGAGCGCCGGCCGCGAGGGCACGGCGGTGCAGGTGGGCGCGAGCATCGCCGACGAGATCGCGCACCGCCTGCGGGTGGCGCCGCCGCTCCGCGCGCACCTCCTGGCGGCCGGCGTCGCGGGCGGCTTCGGCGCGGTCTTCGGGACGCCGGTCGCGGGGGCGGTGTTCGGGCTCGAGTTCGTGGTCCTCGGGCGGCTGCAGTACGGGGCGCTCTTTCCCGCGCTCGTCGCATCGTTCGTCGGCGACCTCGTGACGCGGGCGCTCGGCGTCGATCATCTGGCCTACCCCACCGTGGCCGCGCTCCCATTCACGCTCCCGACGGCCGCGCGGTGGTGCGCGTTCGCGGTCGGGATCGCGCTCGCGGCGCGCCTGTTCGTTGACCTCACGCACGCGGTGCGCCGCGGGAGCACGCGGTGGCTGCCGCGTGCGTCGCTCCGGCTCGCCGCGGGCGGCCTGCTGGTCGTGGCGATGACGCTTGCGCTCGGGACGTCGGACTACCTCGGCCTGGGCTTGCCGGGGATCCTCCACGCGTTCACGAGCGCCGACGGCGGATGGACCGCGGCGGCGTGGAAGCTGCTCTTCACGGTGGTGACGGTCGGCGTCGGGTTCATCGGAGGCGAGGTGACGCCGCTCTTCTTCGTGGGCGCGACGCTCGGGAGCGCCCTGGCGTCGGCGCTCGGGCTCCCGATCGCGTTGGGCGCGGCGGTGGGGCTGGCGGCGGCGTTCGGGGGCGCGGCGAACACACCGCTGGCGGTATCGATTCTGGCGGTCGAACTGTTCGGCGGCGCGGTCCTCCCCCACGTAGCGTTCGTGAGCGTGCTGGTCTACCTGCTCACGGGCCACCGCAGCGTCTACGGGGCGCAGCGCGTCGTCCACACGAAGGGCGGGGTGAGGCTCCCGGCGCCGCGCGCGATGCACGACTTCGGGGACCGGCGGGGCCACGCGCGCGCGCCGGACGGGATCAACCGCCCGCCCGCGCCCGGCGACGACGACGCCCCGTCGTCGCGTTGACGGCGCGTTCCCGGGCCTCGCGTACCGGCCGGGCGTCTTGATCGAAGATTGAGCGC
>Ga0163144_10004959_pt1 | contig 29781 bp, 29 predicted proteins | sample OliLak19BULKMAT1_FD_123175 | JGI IMG/M metagenome (GOLD analysis project Ga0163144, IMG submission 123175) | Freshwater microbial mat bacterial communities from Lake Vanda, McMurdo Dry Valleys, Antarctica - Oligotrophic Lake LV.19.BULKMAT1 | ecosystem: Environmental > Aquatic > Freshwater >...
ACGTTTTCTAGAAATTGGTACTCACCCTAACGGTGCTAGGGTTCCGTTCCAATTTCGTCGAAAACCTCAAAAATATCAGACACCTCGACCTCCTCGCTACGATTCTACTGCGGAATCTAGGTTGAATGAGTTCAGCCCGTTGCAGGATTCACGCCGAAGCCCTATCACCGTATTGCCAATTCTTAAGCTTGAGTTCCGCTGTTACACCGCCCCCATATCTCCCCATAGAGCTCTTCAAAAGTCCCAGCTAGAACACTAGCCCGAATTTTTGCCATAAGCCCCAAGTAATGCGTCAAATTATGAATACTTAAGAGTTGCGGACCGAGCATCTCAGAGACCCGAAACAGGTGCGAGATATAGGCCCGTGAGTAACGCCGACAGGCGATACATTCGCAGCAGGAGTCCAGGGGCTCTTGGTCAGTAACGAAACGTAGATTTTTAAGATTTATCGTTGGCTCGGGGCCATTAATAAACGCCCGCCCGAATCTCCCGGCACGAGTTGGCATAACACAATCAAATAGATCCACTCCGTTCTTAACAGCCTCGACGATATCCGCTGGTGTACCCACTCCCATCAGGTAGCGGATCTTGTCAGCAGGAAGCTGCTGTGGATGATAGCTTAAAACGTCGTACATCAGATCTTTGCGCTCTCCGACACTTAATCCCCCGATGGCGCAACCACTGAACTCCATGGCTCCGATCTGCTCGGCTGCGCGAGTGCGAAGATCCTTGAATACTCCGCCCTGAGTGATGCCGAACAGCGCGGTTTGTTCTGGTTTCTTGCGCGCTGCAATCGATCGCCCGGCCCAGCGCAACGTTAGCTCAAGCGAACTTTCAACCGCTTCATGTGGTAGATCCCCAGAGGGGCATTCATCAAAAGCCATCGCGATATCAACCCCAAGGGATTCTTGAATGCCGATCGAAACCTCAGGGCTTAGAAACATCTTGGCGCCATCGATATGCGAACGGAACTCTACGCCGCTTTCATCGAGTTTGCGGCGATCTTGAAGGCTAAAAACCTGAAAACCACCGCTATCACTTAAGATCGGTCCCTTCCATCCACAAAACTTATGGATCCCGCCCAGTGTTTCGATTAGCTCATGCCCTGGTCGCAACCACAGGTGGTAGGTGTTCACTAGAGTTATCTGGGTGCCACACTGCGCCAAGCGTTCGACATCAACGCCTTTTACTGAGGCCTTTGTACCGACCGGCATAAAATTAGGCGTCTCAAACTGACCGTGCGGTGTTGTAAAAATACCTGCGCGCGCAGTGCCATCCTGATGGGTTTGAACCCAGTTATGCATTTGGCTCTCCTACGATCAGCATGCCATCGCCGTAACTCAGAAATCGAAACTCGTTCTCAAGCGCAAATGTGTATGCGCGCGACAACAGCTCGCGTCCCAGGATACTCTCGACTAATAACAGGTGCGAGCTACCGGGTTGATGAAAGTTTGTCACCATCAGATCGAGGGACTGGAACTGAAAGCCAGGCGAGATAAATAGATTAGTCTCAGCCTGCTCCCCGTGAGAACCTTCAGACCGAATCATACTCTCCAATGCGCGCACCACTGTCGTACCCACGGCGACAACTCGTCCACCAGCGGCTCGTACTCTTTTGATCTCAGTAATCAGGTGAGCATCATGCTGATAGATCTCGCGCCCAGGGCCTAAGATCTGATCAACTGCGCGAATACTTGGCAAGCCGACATGCAGAGTTATAAAACGCACCGCACAGCCGACAGCCTTGATCCGATCTATTACCTCAGCGGTAAAATGCAAGCTGGCGGTTGGGGCGGCGATGGAGCCGGGGACTATATCACTGCTGTTAAATTCAGCATTAGTCGCAAAGATAGTTTGGTAATCAACCCGATCACTTTCGTCACTAATTCCGTTCCGGATATAGGGAGGAATCGGCATACTGCCGAGCTGCTCCACAAGAACTCCGACCTGCGTTTGAGCATCGTGCGCTGTGAACTGTACTACAACCTGATCCTCAACACGAGACTCTATTAGCCCCTGTAACCGACCATCTGCAAATACGATCTGCATTCCCGGTCGCATCCGTTTCATCGGCCGACCAATACACCACCACCGTTCGCTATCTGCTTCAGGCAAGGATGCGCGACGCAAAAGTAGCAACTCAAGCTCGGGACTCTCCGCGCGTTCCGGAGCGAGAAATCTACCCCAAAATCGCGCCGGAATAACTCTTGATTGATTGAACACGATCAGATCGCCGGGGCGCACGTAGTGCGCAAAGTTTGAATAGTGATCAACCTTTAGCTCGCCATTCCCACGATCCACGACCAACATCCGCGCGTTGTCATAGGGATAAACCGGTCGTTGCGCAATACGCTGCGCGGGGAGCTCGTAACTGTACGGTTGCATGCGGCACTAACTCTAAAATCCCCGCTACTATTCCTTTCTACCACCAAGGCGTTGCTTAAACACCTCGAAGATATCTAGCGGCAACGGGAAAACGATCGTCGAATTATTCTCAGTTGCAATTGATCGCAAGGTATCAAGATAGCGCAGCTGAATTGCCGCAGACTGGGTCGACATAATCGCGGCTGCCGCAGTTAGCTTCTCAGCCGCTTGATACTCCCCTTCAGCCTGGATCACCTTGGCGCGACGTTCCCGTTCGGCCTCGGCCTGTTGCGCCATTGCACGCCGCATCTCGGGGGCTAGATCAATATCTTTAATCTCTACGTTCGAGATCTTAATCCCCCAATTCGCGGTGCGTTGATCAACCAAGGTCTGAATGCGGCGATTGAGCTCCTCGCGTTTCGCTAATAGCTCATCGAGCTCTGTACTACCACACACTGAACGCAACGTTGTCTGAGCAAAGAGAGAGGTAGCCAGAAGATAATTCTCGATCTTAATAACTGCCTTCCAGGGCTCCTCAACTTGAAAATAGATCACAGCGTTGACCTTAAGTGAGACGTTGTCACCTGTTATCACATCCTGCGGAGGCACATCCATTGTAACGACACGCTGGTCGATTCGAATCAGGTCATCGACAAATGGAATGATCGCCCGCATTCCCGGCTCTTTGGTCGCTATATAGCGACCAAAGCGCAATACAACTCCCCGTTCGTACTCTTTAATTACGTAAAGGCTCTTAAGAGTTAGTATGATGACAAGCGCAATAAGAATAATAGCTGGGTACATGTGACCTCCTGAGTGCACAGGTTACAGAATTCCGGATACAGGGTACAAAGTTAGCGAGCGGGTCTCTATCTACTACATTGACCCAAGAAAGGGTAATCCGGGACCTGAGTGCGAAGCTGCTAACCAATTGGATCGCTATAAGAAAAAGATATAACAACGGCACGCACCGAGTGCCGCCAGAAAAATGCCTAAAATCAAGATTTATATAGCGGTTTGCAAAAGTCGCGAGCGATATAATAGCTTTTGCAAACCGTCCCGTCCTGACCTGAGTCTACACCTAACGCCTAGAAAAGGATGAATGTGTAGAGATGGAAAACGTAAGAATGATCTCACGAATTTCTCTCACGAATTTCTTCTCACGAATTTCTCTCACGAATTTCTCCACCCCAACTTTGGTCTCACGAATTTCTCCACCCCAACTTTGGCAAATTTACAATTCCGCTTTATGAGTTACTATATTGTTTTGACTAATGATTTTGTCTATTCCAATTTTTCTTATAGCAGCAACGAACGGACATTCAAATTTACGGGAAAGTTGGGGTGGAGAAAGCCGTGAGGGAGAAAGCCGTGAGGGCCCTGCACCGCATATGTCGGGAATCTGGCGAGCAATCGATAATATTAAGCCGATAATATTAGGCAGTCAGCTGAATAGGCTACAATAGCAAGATCAACCCCCACCTTGCTCGGTCTTCTGCTCGCTTGACGTCTCAACAGCTATGACAGCTATGGCTCAATATTTTGTCTCATACTTCTAAAATTGAGGCACATGTGCTTAAAATTACCCACCCCCCGTGACCGGCTACCTAAATGGATCGCCTCCTCTCAAGAATTTCGTATTGCCCCTCCTGGCATTCCCTAACCGATCAACTATGCCCCAAGAACACCGCATATTTGTAACCCTCACTGCACAGCAGCGTTGCTCCCTGCCAGCTACTATTCAGCTCACAGAGCTCGACGGGCACCATTTAGCCAATGTCCTGCGACTACCGATCGGCGCCCCGATCATAGCTGTCGATATTGATACCCATTCTGAATACCTTGGCAGCTTTGTGCGCAAGACCTCAGAGGAGAGTGTCGCTTCGGTCGTGTTGACCGAGCAGCGCCCAAATAAGATCACCAAGCCGCGCGTTGCTTGTCTAGCCCTAGCGATTATTAAGGGCGATCACAACGATCTGGTGTGCGAAAAAGCTACTGAACTGGGGATCTCAAACTTGATCGTGTATCAGGCTGAACGCAGCGTAGTACGGGTTAACTCTGCAGGTGATATAGAGAAAAAGATCGCACGCTGGCAACGAATTGCTGAGTCAGCCGCTAAGCAATCACATCAGGTGAGATGTCCAACAGTGCTGTTTGCGAGCGGCGTCGCACAGATGCTCGAATCTGTGGCGCAAGATAGATCTGACAGTGCGCTATCACTAATCTGCTCACTCTCGGCCAGCGCCAAGCCACTACGCGAGGTCGCTAAACCGGAAGGTCAGGTGAATTTAATTGTCGGACCCGAGGGTGACTTTACGCAATCCGAGGAGGGATTAATTCTAGCTGCGGGATCTCTACCGGTAAGTTTGGGGACTAGCGTCTTGAGATCAGAGACGGCTGCAATTGCCGCTGTGGCGATGGTTGCCGGGCTGTGGGGGGAGATCACTTGCGATTGAGACGCTCAAACATGCCATTGTAATTGTCGGATTCGGACTGATCTCCGCTGGACGACACCCTGTGTTTAGCTGATTGGCGCCACCAAACCAAAAGACCCATGTTACCCCGCTTGTTGTACGCACAGATAGCCATTGGCAGATTGGCTGTGCTCTTCAATCACTCCGCGTCCAAACTCTCCCATCCTTTGAAGTAGCTCATCTGTTTGTTGGCGAACTTGAGGAGATAGCGAGCAGAGAAGTAACTGAGCCAAATGCCTGGTGGCCAAGACTCCTTCGCTCAAAGTCCTAACTGCAAATAACGCCTCGTCAACGATATCGGAATTCTCTGTGGAACACTGATCAATCAGCTCCTCAATCTGCTCAAACGTAGTCTGGTAGTTACAGTTTTGCCTGGCTAAATCATTGGCGGCACGAATCTTCGCCAAAATGGTGGGCAGCTTAAGTCGAGCGACCTGTCGCTCAACCCTCTCCAGCCCGACTAGGAGTTTAGGGTGCAGCACTCGCAAAAGTTCAAAGGCAGCTTGATGTTGAAGCTTGCGTGACTCCTCCACAACCTGAACAAACCGCCCATACTGCGAAAGCTCGATGTTTGATAACAGCCATAGAGCATGATGACCAACCTCATCGTCCCCAAGCTGATGAACCAACGTCCTGATTTTGATGATCCCGCTAAGATCTTGATTGGCTGCCATTTAACTCGATTGATTTATTCTAGGTCATTGACTTTCATTATACAACGTTATTAAGACTAAGCAATTCTTCGGAGGTCTATTAAAATGAGCTATATCTGATAGTTATAGAAATACTGATTTTACAACAGCAGTACCTTCGTTGTATAATGATAATATGAGTACCGACCAAGATCTGCCCGAGCATCACAGATCAACTCTCTATCTTCTACTAATGTTTCAGCGCCGTATGCGTGCTCTCAGGCTGAGACTGGCCCCTCGCGTCAAAGCCGAACTTAATATCGTGCTTTCAATGATTCCCGATAATGATGGAATCAGCATAGGTGAGCTAGCTAGACTTTCCGGAATCGACAACGTAAAGCTCTCCAGATTGCTCGCCAATGAAGTTAGACAGGAAACACTGGCTCTATCCAGATCTCCAAACAATCACCGTACTAAGATCGTTAGTGTCACTTCCGACGGACGAACCAAACTTGCCGAGTTACGCAAACTCAACAACACCTTAGCAACGCTTGGGTCACAGCCCCTAAACGATCAAGAGCGAGCGCGGCTTGCTAAATTGTTCTCCAAACTTTGCAATCAACTAAATTCATCCAATGACACAGCTATCAATGCTGCGCGATATGAAGGGGAAGACCCGCTAGTACCACAACAACGCAGATTGGTTGCGACCTTTGGAATGACAGGTGCAAGCTTCTTCAGCTCCCCATACGCAATTACCACCTATCAGATCCTTACGGCGTTAATGAACTCCGCCACGGCGCTAACCCTAGCCAACATAAAAGAGTTGCTGGGAATCGATGCGCCAAGCCTCTCTCGCGAGTTAAAAGCACTGGAACAGGCAAAAAGTATCTTCCGCTCTAAGAATCCAAATGATAGTCGCTCCCCCTACTTTCTATTAACGCAGAATGGCCGCTCGGATTTTACGACAAGATTTTCAAAAGATGATGGAAGATTGGATACTGCCCTAAGGGATTTCACAGATATCGAGAAACACGAGCTGCGGCGACTTCTACAGCGAATTGCTACAGCTCCGGAATTTAGCTCCCTAGACCTAACAACTACTATCCACGTCTGCCAAGCCCCTGAGCAGTTTATTCAGGCACGTAAATTCTTAGTTGAACAGCTAGTGAAAGATGGTCGCCACAACAATCTGAGCTCCACGCTACTGGATGAGGCCAATTGTGTCGTTGTTGCACATCAGTTGGGAATAGTTTGCGCTGTTTTAGAGCTGAGCAAGCGAACATTTGGCTGGGAACTCACTGAGCTAGAGCTAGCAGCCGGTATCAACCAGTCAGTCATTCTCGAAGCACTGCATCGGGCTTTTGTCAGTGATGCAAAAATTGACAAACCGATCTACGTTGCAAGAGCTCTAACGCAGAGAGTTACTCTATTGCGGAATTTTGTTGAGGAGGTCAAATCAACGAATCAGAGCAGTTACGATCTTGGTATTCTGAATAAGCTATCGAGTTTATCAAGGGTCATTACAAAACAAATTGCTTAACTTCTGAAATGAACCGATATATGCAAATTACTTAGCAATCCCGAAATTTACTCTGCTTGCTAAAGCCCCCTTTGACAACCTCAACTTGAAACACTGCTCTCCCTCAACCACAACAGGAGTGGCTTCGAACCCAAGCCCTTGGCAGTAAAGTGCTTTAATTGGATTTGCCCCGTGCACCATCGCTATGACTGCAGAACTTTGATTCTCCATCATCAGTGCTCGCTCTAACAGCTCCATACCAAAAGCTAGTCTAGTGGCATCTTCCCTAGTGTTAAAGGATCCAAGGTAGACTGATCCATCTGGTTTACTATCAAACCTCACAAAGGAGATAATCTCATCCCTAAACTTCATCACGTAGAAGCGCGATTGCTCTGACCCTAAGGCTCCAATCAGTTCACCCCAAGCGATATCCTTGATCGCTGGTGGATAGCTCTCCATATTCTGACGGGCCAGATCTAGCAATTCAAATCTGGTACGCACTGTGACGTTAGCTGCCGAAAAGCGGGCAAGGTTCAATCTTGGGTCCAAACCATCTGTAGTTGATCCGCCTAACTTTCGTTTCCCCTTCACTAATGATCCGAGAGCTATCAGCTCCTCATCGATCATCATGATTCTTTCCACTAGATCATTGATTCCACGTATTCCCTGCTGGCTCACGTCATCATTGGTAGCTCCTAGCTTCTTACAGAGTTCGTTTGTTCGAGAGGTTAGAGTTTGCAATGCCTGTCCCAAAAGTTCCGCCCTAAGGGTACCTGGATTGGTCATATCAATCGCCTGCTCAATGGCGTCTACCTGATTATATAATCGAGCCAACTTTGAGAATACCTTGCTACTCAGAGCAGGATCAACGGATTCTGTAATTCTTAGCAGGTTTTGTGCGTGTGCAAGATCTCCAGTACAGCCGAAAAAGCAACGGAGAAAATCCAATCGCGTTGCCGAATCAAGCCGCCCAATTGCTGCTCCAAATCTCGCCCACTCGTCGGGTTTAGCATTGACTGCAAAATTGAGAAGATGAATCTGATCTCTAAAAGGCAGATTAATTAGCGGCAAGCCCACAACATCACTTAGAACGGCAGTTATTCGGGGGTGATAGAGCCTGGGCAATAACCGTGCTACTGCTCCTTTGTTACTATCCTGATAGGGAAACAGCCTAGGATCATTTAGGAGACCCTCAATATCGAGATATCTCTGGTCTACAATCTCCACATCACTGCGGACCTTAGGACCTGCACAAAGTGTCCTATGCCAATCTGTAATCTGTCTTCGAAGGTTATCAATAATAGTGGCGACCTCTCCATTATCATAGACTACGGCAGGCGAACTAACGGTTCCTACCAGCTTAGTGCCCGGGATTAGGAATCGATTCTTGGTAAACACCTTCAATGTCCAAAAAATTACTGATTTTTGTCAACGTAGTTGACGCCTCAAGAGGAGTGGTTAGAACACAAGCAGGATGGGCAAGGCATTCTGGAGCGTCGGCCCAAAATGAAATCTCAATCTGTGCATCATTATACCTTTCCAAAGGACCAGCTAACAGCTGAACAACTTTGCGCGCGTCCTCCCCAATGTCAGTGCCTTCTATTTCCTCTGTCTCTATCTGATCGTAAATAGCCTGAAGACCCTCCATGGCACCAATGAAATCTGGGATTCCCTCACGCCCAGTGAGGGCTTTTAGAAGCACTGTCACCTGAGTGTCTTCCAAACCGTACCTACTTGAAATTTTTGGAAGGAGTTCGTTCAAGGCCGGATGACAGGCAGCGACTGCATCAACCAAATCTTGATAAAATCTACTCCTAATCTCCTTGAATTTTGCCGCTTCATGCCTTCTAAGATCTGCAAGTTCATCTAGCTCCGCTATGTCTTGAATGCTCAGATCACAGATTTCACCTGGAATCAGCTCTCTCCAAAACAGGTGCCGCTCAACGATCTGTTTCTGGTTTGGAAAGAGCTCTAATGCAACTCCTTCATGAATCCTCAATAAATTGGACTTGAATCTTGAAAGAATCTCTACTTCAGAATCCGCTTGACTTGAGTATTTAACCCTCAGAAATTCTTGAATAGCCTCGCGCGCTGTGGCAACGATCCGCTCCGTCCTGTCATCATGACAACCCTCTCGTCCCTCTCGTCCCTCTCGTCTTTCAATGACTCCCATTAACTCATTTGAGTTAGAGAAAAATCCTACACGATCACTGGAGATTAAATGAGGCACCGAATCTAAGTAGTGCTTAATTTCAATGCCATGGTAAATGTTGGCAACAGAGGTAGGTGATCTGGCAGCAAAGTCTGCACCAGCTACCCTAGTGTCGACGGCCTCACCAACAGCGAAACGACATAACCCGGAGATGAATGCGTTCTCAGACCGGGCAGCAAGCCCTGACAGAACATCCTTAGCAACATTGGAGTTAAAAAATTCACCTCCAATAACGCAAAATTTAAGCGCGTCGATTGCCTCAAATTGAAGCTCAATTGGAGCTACCCGAAGCATCTCCACAACCTGCCTACCTGCGCTGTAGGAGAGAAAGTTAAATACCCCAGGCGATAATCGTGTTGGAGCACCAGCGGCCGCAGGGAGGGCTGAGCCCTGCTCGCCATTTAAGATCTGTGCAATCCAGGTTAGTGAACATTCGGCAAAGGAGTTGGTTAGAGGGTCACGCTGCATCGAGACTGACGCATCGCTCGATTTGGAAATATCTACCACCTTAGTTGACCTCTTTAATGTATATGCCACTCGTAATTGAGATTTACGTTTTTACCACTGCATTTTGTCACGAGTGGCATATAGTGAGGCGGAGCCGAACCAACAACAAATATAGCCCCCTCTTTGAAGATACAGTAAGCGCCGCAGGTGCTTTCGAGAAAAGAAATTCAAGGAGAATACCTTTCTTGACGCACTTCGAGCGCTCGTTCTTTTAGAAGTGGCATATTTGCTCTTGGTTCGCCTCCGGCTCACAATATAGCCCTCTAAGAATGTACTTGCCAAAATGTAAAACTCAAGTGAGAGGGCTATATAGCTGTTTGCAGAAGTCGTGAGCGATATAATAACTTTTGCAAACCGCTATAGATTCGCTGGAAGCGAATCAAAACAACAACCTTTAGCGATTAATATCAAAAGGCTTGCCAATTTTATTGGCACTGACTTTTGATACTCTCTATAGTTATGCGATTTCGTAGTTATTGTGGATACTAGTATCGGGAACCGAGGAAACCTTTAGTAATTTCAAGGGGCTGTGCATGTTTATCTTACATCCCTGGCGCCTACAACTTGGCTACCTGCAACTTGCGGATCTTTCACTCGCTGGTGGCGCGAAAGGTTATACGAAGAGCTGGTCGCATCCCTGCGCTCAATGACCATCGGACTATCGGACTCCAATTAGGAGATGCTATTAGATCAATCCTTCCAGCCTTTGTTACCTTACCCTATTTGGAACTTACTATGCGACAATCTACCAGACTGGAATGCGCTTACTCTATCGTATTTAGTATATGCGCAGTTATTCTCCTAAGTGCATCTACTGCGACCGCCGCGGATCCAGCACCCACAACTCCGCCCCCTCCCCTAGTCATTGGCGCCATCCTACCCCTTAGCGGCGAGTTGGCAGCGATCGGTGCAGGTGTCAAAAACGGGATCGAGCTTGCGCTCACCAAACTACCTCCGGCAGTGCGCTCGCAGATTCAGGTGATATTTGAAGACGATGCTTTCCTTCCAAAGAATACACTCACGGCCTTTCAGAAGCTCACTACACTCAATAATGCTACTGTGATCATCGGATTCGGTTCGGCGACCGGCAATGCAATTAGCAGCATTAGTGAGGAGCGCGGTGTCGTCCTGGTCTCAATCTCATCCGACCCCGCCATCTCCGCGGGGAAGCGGTTTGTATTTAGTTTCTGGGTGACCCCAGAGGCCGAAACCGCCCTCGTGATTCCGCAAGCCCGCCAACGCGGCTATTCACGGATCGCCCGGATCACGGCTATCCATGATGGCACATTTGCTGCGCGAGCCGCTTTTGACAAACAGAATCAGGGCGAGCTCAAGATCGTGATCGACGAGGAGTGCATGGGAGATCTGAAAAATCTTCGGCCATTCTTAACTAAGCTTAAAAATGCTGGGCCATTTGATGCATTTCTACCAATAACATTTCCCGAACAACTTGGGGTCTTAGCACGTCAAGCACGTGAGATGGGATTCAAGCAGCCCTTCTTTGGCTATGAATCATTTGAGGATTCAAGCGCTATAAAACTGGCTCAAGGCGCCCTGACTGGCGCCTGGTTTGCAACTTATGGAACTGGCGATGATCAGTTTTCTAAGGAGTTTACCGAGCGCTACCCCGATAGCATGACTATTGGTGCCGGAAATGGATATGACTTAATTCTTATACTCGCGAAATCAAAAGCAGCAGGACGAAGCTCGAGCCAGAAGATCGCGGCGGATCTGCATACACTAAAGGACTTCACAGGAGCGTTAGGAACCTACTCGGCAACTGGCGATAACCGATTTGGATTGCCGGCAGCTTTGAAGGTTGTGGCTGAGGACGGTTCGGTGGCACCGTTATAGGCAGAACCTTTCCGTAATGTTTGAACTGCAGTAAAGGTGTGACTAATGCGCACTCTGCGGCTCTCCTGGGCCTTAATAACGATCCCTCGGTTATTCATCTCGCTTTTAGCTTGGCCGCTGCTGCTCGGATTAATGATCGTAATAGCCCAAGCAGTGATTACTCAGTTCATAATCAGTTCAGCACAGCAACGCAGCACCGCCGCAATGGAATCAAAGATCACCCGCAGTGCAGACTACAATGTTGGGCGAGTTATTCTGTTCGGGGATGGTAAGGCGCGGCCTGAACCGCTGATCTGCCGGTGGGCGGCGATTTCCGGTTCCGAGGCCTCCGCGACCACAATTGCGGGGGCTGCCGATCAGAAGATGATCACCGCGGTGCTAGAGGGACCACGCAGCGTTGAATGTCAACCCGATCGCCTTGATGTTGCGCTGCATGTCGTGGACCCTGACAACTTTAATCCAACTCCTTACCTTAAGATCTTTCGTGGCAATATTGATCGCCTGCACCTGTGTCGCAGCTGTCGGCCTGACGTTATAATTGATACAACTCGTCCCGTGACCGAAACACGGATACTAAGTGTTTGGGGGCTCCTCATCCTACACCTTGTGCGCTTCCAAGAGGATTCAAGTGCACAGCTCTTGGAGGTATTGAGGGGCTACGACCAGGTGATTGATAAGTTTGGAACGCTGCTTCTGCTCGTTCCAGGTTTTGAAGACCCGATTCCGATCGCAAAGCTTGCGCCGATAACCGCGGTGATCCTCAATATCGCTGGATTAATAGTAATTACCCTTTGGCTAGGGCCACGTGCACATCGCAGGGTACTCGACTATTTTGCGCGCAGCGGTGCACTTCTGCCGATGGTCGCAGCCTGCGGACAACGAGCTTTTTACGGCGCACTCTGGCTCCTAACCGGAATACGCGTTGGGGCTTTTGTATTCGCTGCTGTACCCTTAACGATCTACGGAGTTGGAGGAGTCTTAAAAGATGATTTTTCTCTAGAGTCTGGATTTGGCAGCCCAATGCGCATGACGCTCTGGCTACTGGCACTTGGCTCTGGCCTGACCCTCGCCGCGTTAATTGGATCGATCTCGGAGCTGAAGGATCGGCACTCCTCCGTGGCTTTTGTGTATCGATTTATCCCCTTCGTAATCTGTTTATTGGGAGGGATAATCTGGGCCAGCTCTTTTCTGCTACCTGACGCTACCGCGCAATTGACACGGGTAATCATAACTGGCATCCCATTACTTGGAACCATTCCCATAATTATCGCGCCGATCTTCAAGCCGCAGATCTTTGCCCTTACACTCCACAGCATCCTAACCATCGTTGCAATCTTCGCCCTCAGCAGACGTAACATACGCTGGTTTGCCGCACATCTGGAGGAGATCTAAGCGTGGCTCAGATTTTAATAAGCGCCCAGAACTTGAATGTCGCTTACGAGCAGCATGTGGCTCTGGCGATTCCTGATTTATCTCTCTCCGGGAAGATTGTCGCAGTACTCGGACACAATGGGGCGGGCAAATCGACATTTATCAAGACCGTGTTGGGTTTGCTTTCTCCGCGAAGTGGCACACTCGAGATCAATAGTATTTCAGATGGGAAGAAGCTCGCGTTATTAGCCCAAGAACACATGGCGTTCTGCCCCGAGAATGGCTCGGTATTCGCTGACATCTCGGTAGAGAGCTACATAAAGATGTGGTGTCGCTTTAAGCATGGAGACCCCAACTACTATCGCGGCTTGGGAGCGCGCTACATCGAGATGCTTTCAATCGCACCACTACTAAAGAAGCTTGGCCGCACCCTCTCAAAGGGTCAGAGACGCCGAGTTCAAACCTTTGTCGGTTTTCTGCTCGATCCCAAGCTATTTTTATTTGATGAGCCCTTCGATGGACTTGATGTACAGCGAACGCGCGAATTGGCTGAAATAATTTCGCTGGAGTCAGATCTCCGGGCATTTATTCTTTCATCACATCGTATGGATGTAGTCGAGCGGCTTGCAGACTATCTGGTGATCCTTCAGAACGGCTGCGTAGCTGCCCACGGAACAGTAACCCAGGTTAGTGCGGCGCTATGTTACAAAAGTGTACTGATCTCTGTAGGCCAGGACTCGGCCTCGATCTATGAAACTTTGAGAATTCAATTTCAGTCATGTGTGGTAAATAGGATTGGCGATCAGGTTACCGTATCTGGGGCCGATTGTGATGCAACAGCTATCATTGAACTACTAAAGAAAGAGCTTCCAACTGCAACTCCACGAATTGAGGCGATACAGCCATCATTGGTCGATGCTATGACCTATCATTTGCGGGTGGCTGAAGGGGGCTGATTCTGTAGCGCTTCGCGCCCCGATCATTTGAGTTTCAAGCAATTCACCGCTATCTTTCCAATTAGGATTTAAATTTCTGGGAAAGTTGGGGTGGAGAAATTCGTGGGGAAATTCGTGGGGTTTTGATTCGCTTTCGCGAATCTATAGCGGTTTGCAAAAGCTATTATATCGCTCGCGACTTTTGCAAACCGCTATACGCTAAAGCTTCGGCGGAGTTCCTCCCAGGTCTGTCCCGCCGTAGTTCGCAGAACGAAGGAGGAGATGGGCGGGCATCCGCGCGTAGCGCAATAGGCCCGAGATTGCTGACGCGAGCTTGCGAGGGTCTGAAAATTCAAAAAGTTGGGGTGGGGAAATCCAATCCTGGAAATCCAATCCTCCTGAAGAAATCCCCCTGGGACATTGCTGCTCTAGGGATACAAAAAATGGATGCAGTCGAGAGAAATCAATCAGTTAAACCCTGCAAGCCAATGAGTTTTGTACGCATAACTCATTGGCGGTAAGTATATATGCCAAGCCCGGTTGAATACTCAAATTGATGCAACCTACATACTCGGTGGTGAAAATCATTCTTACGCCCTGGGTGACCGCTTACCATTTTGACAATCACTGTCTCTACCGCTACGATGGAGCATGTTCCTAAAAAAGAAGCTATATTATGAACGACATCCATCGAATACTTAACATATTGAATTCTAATAGTTTTTTACTATTTGGCGCACGCGGTGTTGGTAAGACTCGACTACTTGAGTCCCTGCCATTTCTTCAAGACAGCACACTCTGGCTGAACTTACTCGATCCAGTTACCGAGAGGGAGTTATCACTTAATCCTGTGCGTCTCTCTCAAATGATCGAGCAGCAAAAACCACACTGGGTAGTTATTGATGAAGTCCAAAAGATTCCGGCGCTCCTTGACGTAGTTCATAATGAAATTGAAAAACATAAAATTCGTTTTGCACTATCTGGTTCAAGCGCTCGAAAACTGCGGCGTGGCGGAGCAAACCTGTTGGCTGGTCGGGCTTTTGTTTACAATCTATTCCCCTTCACTCATCTTGAACTTAAATCACGCTTTAATCTTGATGATGTGATTCGGTGGGGCACACTCCCTCAGCTATACTCCTTCGCCACAAACGAGGAACGCACCCACTATCTAGAGGCGTATGTGAATACTTATCTACGCGAAGAGGTAGTAGCAGAGCAGTTAGTAAGGAACCTAATACCATTTCGCCGCTTCCTTGAGGTTGCTGCGCAAACTAGTGGAACCTTGGTCAATTTTAGTGCAATTGCAAGCGATATCGGCGTTGATCCTCATACCGTCAAGTCGTACTTTCAGATTCTTGAGGATACTTTATTGGGCAGTTTTTTGCCGCCTTGGGATCGCTCAGTTCGTAAGCAGCAACTTAAAAGCTCGCGATTCTATCTCTTTGACTATGGCATAAAGCGTGCCCTGGAGGGGGTCGCCCATCTGCCGGTGATATCAAGCGGCGAATTTGGTAGGTCATTTGAACATTTCATCGTAAATGAAATTAAGGCGCTAAATCATTACTATGGGAAACGCTATAAGCTCTATCAACTTGCGACCAAGGGGGGTGTTGAAGTCGATGTTGTTATAGAACGACCACGAGAAAAAACAGCGCTTGTAGAAATAAAATCTGCCGAGAGTGTTGAAGATAGGCACCTACAACATCTGAGATCCCTAGAAAAAGATTATCCTGATTTTGAATATTTCTGCCTCTGCCGCGAGCGCACTCCTCGCATAGCAAAAGGCATTCATATACTCCCCTGGCAGCTCGGACTAGGTGCTCTCGGACTCACTCCGAAATAACTTACCAACGTAAGAAAGTGTGGTAGAGGAAGTTAAGCAAGAATGCATAATACTTAGCTCATTTTTCTGCCTAGCTCTTCTCTAAGCGGTGCCAGAATCACAGAAAGTGTGCGGCCTTTCGTAAGGCCGCGAAGCCCCAGCCGCCCTGCTGCGTTAAGTGCGCCCCAAGTTTTACCCGCCATACCGGGGACTTCTTCTTGCGATGCAACTACTGGCAAACTTCCATGCTCCTTATGGTATGCACGGGCAGCCTCAATAATTTTTTCTTCCGTTAAAAGCCCCGCCTGTAGCCCAACCCCAAGACGCACCACTTAGTCACGATTTCTTCCACCCCAATTTTGTGAAATTCATCATACAGCGTAATGAGATATTGTATTGATTTAATTGAGAATTATGTTATCTCTATAAATCTTCAATTTGCGCGATGATTCAGATCATTTTTAGAAAAGTTGGGGTGGAGGAATCGTCACCCTCAATACTTCTGATTTTTTTACCGCAGGGGACGCAGAGGTACACAGAGGGGGGATTTCCTTCCGGTTCCTCCGCCCCAACTTTCTGAGAAATTCGGATCGCCATTGCTACTGGAAGCAAATCTCCGATCGATAAAATCGGCAATGAAAGCAATACAATACTTAAGACAGAGCGTGATCAAACTTCGGAAAGTTGGGGTGGAGAACTTCGGAAAGTGAACTTCGGAAAGTGGAGAACTTCGGAAAGTTGGGGTGGAGAAATTCGTGGGGAAGAAATTCGTGGGAATACATTCGCTGTCATGAAAATATACGCCCCTGATATGCTGACTTCTCTCAAGCTTGCAGGGTAATTATGGGCTTCAAGGAAAGGCCCTGGTCCACAGCCGCTCACAGCCGCTTAGTAAGGTTAGGAGGAGGAAGTTAGTTTTCATTGACTTACTAATATACAATATTGTATATTAGTAATATGCTTGTACAAGTATTTGAGAACCTAGATCGCTGGATTCAAAAACAGAACGGCCTTGTCATTAACGAAGGTGGTCGCCTCATTGAGCAGTGCAACTTCAAGATTCTCGGACAGTCCGCCTTGTTTGAAGCCCCTCTTTCGCTTGCGCTAGCAGCAACTGGAGATCTCGACGCGTACACAAACGCAAGTTATGCAGTTTGCAAGTACCTTGACACACTCCTTGAAGAGTATGGCATGCACCTAGATCCGTTGAGCAAAGCGATCTGGATGCCTGAAGAGACCGAATACACATCGCTCTATCAAGGAGAGTATGTCGAGGTTCTGCTTGCAAAGCCCGAGTATGTGCTCCTGTCGAAAGCGATCAAAGATCCGAAGAGGAACAGAGAGATAGTCATTGAGTATTTAGCAAGTGCGCCGTCTCGTCTATTTATGGATCTTTGTGAAAAATACCAGGTTGATTTAGAGAATTTTTTGAAGAGTTCGTAAAAATGAATGATATTATAGAAAGAGCCAAAAAGGAGGCCAGTACCATCAGTGCGAAGCGTGGTGATAATCGGTATAGGAGATCGATAGCATGGCTTGGGTATACCGGACTTCTAAGACATTCTGAAATTTTGCCGATGAATAATCGTTTACACCTTAGTGATCTCTTGTTTGCTGCAAACATTGAGCCACGTGTGCGCGAGTTATTGCCAGCGATTCTTGTCCAGCTTCGAGGTCTTCTTCCGTTCAAGACAGATCGAGTACCGGCGGATTTAGCAAACGTGATTCAGGCGCAAGAAGCTAAAACCGACTATCCCTCTTACCAAAACATCTCTGTAAATCGGTATGGGCAGTGGTTTAATAGCCCGGCAATAAAGCTCGCTAGAAAGCGCTTAGCTCCGCATGCCAAGCCACGTTTGCGAGAGGGAGAAGCACATGATTTGGCAAAAACCATTAAACGCGTCCGCGTTGAGATGGGTTTTACTCAGAAACACTTCTGCCAGACTTTTCAAACCTCACTGCGTGCGCTACGCGATCTTGAACAGGGTCGAACACATGTAAGTATTGAAAGGGTTAACGCGATTCTGAATCCACTTCGGATGGAGCTCGCCGTTCGCACTCGCGGACCATAGGTTGTCTTCAGATCAACGCCCTGAAGTGCCGCACCGCATTTTTGCAGCCTCTGCTACTGCTGTCGCAGCAGTAAGTTTTTGGTAGCTGTCGTGCAGTGGGGATGATGGGGTTGAAGAAGATGAGGTTGATGTAGTGGTCATGCTGGGCCTCCAGTGACGTCACACCCTTTTGCGCGGACGGCTGAGAGGATCTGCCGCGTTTCTATTCCGTTATTTATTGGGTTTCCACTAAGTTCGAGCCAAGTCAGCGCCGTAAGCCCAGCAAGCGGGGTGATGTCTTGGTCTCCCGCTTCCTCCTGATCCCGCTTCCTCCACCCCAACTTTGTTCCCGCTTCCTCCACCCCAACTTTGTAAAATTAACTTTGTGAAATTTATCATACGGCGTAATGAGATATTTCATTGATTTAATTGAGAATTATGTTATCTCTATAAAACTTCATTTAGCGCGATGATTCAGGTCATTTTTAGAAAAGTTGGGGTGGAGGAGGCGGGAGTGAAGGAGGCGGGAGTGAGGAGGCGGGAGTGCGTAGTTTTAACAGTACCTCCGCGAGTTGGTTTCCAAAAAAATAGCTCTTGTGTCGACTATCACAGTGCTTTATAGTATATGTATGCTAACTGTATTGGATACAGTAAACGAAGAAGGTCGAGACTAAGGGTGCATAATTATGGGCAATCCCAAGCAACTTAACATCGTGCTAGACCGGGACCTTATTCGAGGTCTTTCAATACTCGTCCGCCATCGCAAGCTCAAGGGAAAGTCGGACGCGGTTCGTTTAGCTGTCAAAGAGGCGGTCGCGAGAATAGTCGGAGAAAATATAGGCACAGGCCTCAGAGACTCACTCGGCGCAGGTTTGCGAGTTGGCAAATTAGATGGAGAGAATCGATTTGCTAGTGAAGATGACCTTTGGGGCTAGGGCATTACGTTGTTTTTTTGGCCCTCTTTCTTGAGCAGAAGAGGTAGTTGAAATGATTTTAGATACATCCATTCTATTGGCGATCTATTTTAATGAGCCGATGGGGCTGTGGGCGCTAGATCAGTTAGAGAGGGCTGGTGAACCATTACAGATGAGCACTGTAAACTTAACCGAAACACTAATTTTGCTTCGAGATAGAAATAAGAGTGGTTTTGCCAAGTTACGCGAACGGTTATTTCAAGAGCCGATCAAGTATGTTCCACCAAGTACTAGCCAGGCTCAAATTGCCGCAGAGGCCCGTCTAAAATTTCCTATCAATCTCGGAGACTGTTTTGCCTATGCTTTGGCCCATGAGAGTAAAGAGGCATTAATTACTCTAGATGAAGATTTTATTAAAACTGACATTACGGTACTGATCCCAACTACAAAGTGATTATTACTTTGAGCTATCCCGTGTTCGGCTATGATCCCGCAAAATCAAAGAGTTTCACTTTTTAGCGGGTGTATAGCGGTTTGCAAAAGTCGCGAGCGATATAATAGCGTTTGCAAACCGCTATAGGTTCGCTGGAAGCGAATCAAATCAACAACCTATAGCGATTAATATCAAAAGGCTTGCCAATTTTATTGGCACCGACTTTTGATAATCGCTATAGCAGTTCCTGAATCGAACGAGATAGTCCCTCAGCCAACCGACCATGATTCACAACATCAAGATGAATTCCATCAATTGGACTGCTGACATACACTGCGCCGACATCATAAAAATGTGTCCGACAGCGTTGTGCGATATCCTGTATGCATGATGCTAATTCATTGGACCGCCCCGTCCCATTCGCGAACTGCTGTGTGATCTCAACATCCTCGGTCGCAGCTACTCTGGCAAGGGCAAGCAATAGGATCTGGTCACTACGCAACCCAAATCCATTTGCAATCTCTATTAGTTGCAAAAGCCCATCTGCGATTGAGCGAGGAGATAGATTAAATGCTGTTTTTAGATCGTTAGTGCCTAATAGAATTACTAGTAGGTTAATTGGTGAATGTGTTTCTAGTATAATTGGTAGGTAGCGCGCGCCATTACGATCAGGCGACCCTGATGGATAGGAAAATCAATTAATTCAGCAAGGATATTAGTCTCTCGTCTTAAAATAAGTCTACACAGTAGTAGTAGCAGAAGGGGGCTGATTCTGTAGCGCTGCCCGCACCGATCATTTGAGTTTCAGGCAATTCACCGCTATTCTTCTAATTAAACACAAGACCAGTTTTACCCGCCTAGAAATACTGAATGAAAAATCATCGAGTAGTCCTTGGTCTCGGCAGTAACCTTGGCGACCGCCTGGCTACATTTCGTGCGGCGATCGAATTGTTAGCATCAGGCCAGACTCCAATTCTAACTGGCTTGCGCTCATCCGAGGTTTTCGAATCGGAGGCTCTACTACTACCCGGCTCACCAACCAGCTGGAACCTAGCCTTCCTGAATATCGCTGTTGCTGGCGATACGAAGCTTTCTGCGCTAGAGCTCCTTAATGCGATCAAACAGATCGAGCTCAAGCTTGGGCGGCAGAACCGTGAGCGCTGGGCGCCACGTGAGATTGATATCGATATCCTGGTTTTTGGCACAGAACAGCTCTCATTACCTGACCTCAAGATCCCGCACCCCGCATTGCTCGATCGCCCATTCGCTTTATGGCCACTCTCAGCGTTGATCGCCGGGTATAGAGTTGCATCCACCAAATGGGGAGCTATCCGTGCCGAGATCCCCTGCCGCACCTGGCGCGCGCCGCATCAGATACACTCACAATTCGTTGATCTGCTTCGCCCCTTGAATATCCCGGTCATTGCAGGGCCACTTGCAGCAACCGAGCTCGTCGGAGTTCTGAATATCACCCCCGACTCATTTTCAGATGGCGGACTGAACATAGACCCAGTTCGTGCTGTTACTCATGCTCGCGAACTGTTTTATCAGGGGGCGGCGATTCTGGATATCGGGGCTGAGTCCACTAGGCCCGACGCAAAAGCAATTTCGACGGCGGAGGAGTGGTCGCGACTCGCGCCGGTGTTCGAGCAGTTTAAGCGCAGCTTTTCTGATGACTCGTTGCGCCCCACAATTAGTATCGACACCCGTAATCCGGAAGTCGCTCAGTTCGCACTCGCTGCTGGAGCGAGCTGGCTTAATGACGTAACCGGATTCGATAATCCCGTAATGCAAGAGATCGCTGCTGCTGCAAAGTGTGAAGTTGTAGCGATGCATAGCTTAGGCGTTCCTCCGTCACGAGATCGGGTGCTAGATCAGGAGTATTGCGTAATGGCCCAGCTGCTTGAGTGGGGCGAGGCAAGGATTGAGCAGTTGGAGCGAGCCGGAATCGCGCGTCAACGAATCATCCTTGATCCCGGAATTGGGTTTGGCAAAACACCCGAACAGTCCTTGGAGATAATCCTACGCGCCGACGAGCTACATAAACTCAAGGTAAGAATCTTAATTGGACATTCACGTAAATCGTTTCTGAACATCTTCAGTACCCGTCCTGCGGCAGAGCGCGATGGCGAAACTGGGGTACTAAGCGCAATGCTCGCTTCCAATGGCGTGCACTATCTTAGGGTTCATAATGTGGCGATTAATGCTCGAAGTCTGGTTCGCCACCCTGGTCGCTCCTATTGCATCCAATAGATAATAGGCTCGGAGCACCTCTGTTATTAACGGATGCCGTATGCCAAACTGCGATGCGCCCCTCATTGGTCCTATAGCGATTATTGATGTATCCAATATGACGGTAACAGTATCTACCTCTGCAATTGGTCCAGATGCTTTGTCCCCTTCTGGCACACTCCCGCCTGCGCCAGCTACTCCAGTAATCCAAATTAATACAAACGGAGGGCTGAAGCCCGAATGGATAGATCCAGAGGGCCTGGTTAGACTAGCAGGTCAGGATGGCTGGTATACTGCGCTAATCGATATCGGTCCTGACAAACAACCGCTAACTGACGAGCGCGGAAAACCTCAACTCTCTGCCATCACGATCGATGGCGCGCTGCTCTGTTTAGCTATTGATAGCCCGCTGTCAATTGCTGCCGGGCAAACAATTCAGGTTTTAGTCGGCGTGCTTCGGCTTCGACGACGGCGCACCACCAGCAGTCGAAAAGATCTTCACCTTCGGCGGCGAACCGATTACGATTATCCCTGCCGCCGCCACCCGCATGTTACTGTTCCTCGAGATGGCATCTTCCACTTTTTGGCTAGTTGAGAACGCAAAGGGTCCTAGTGCCGGACCGATAGTGATAGCTCACCTTGGCCCCGAGGACCACAAGAATCAGGGCTAGTAGTTTTTCCTAGTCCTACGATTGAAGATTCGAGCTGCGAATTCTAACGCTGATGCGACCATCGCTCGATGACTATCGGTGATGGTAAACAAAAAACACAACAATCCACTCCACCGCGCAGTAATAACTCACGTTATTCTGGGTTCAATACTAACTTTTCCGTTGGCCGCGATGGCTCAGGAATCGATCATCGTAAGAACTGGGCAGGAGCTCGTTGTCGCTCCTGTTGGTGACCGAATCCATGCAAAGGACCTTCCGGACATTCTCGACATGGTCGCTGCCGACGTTATGCCAGCGCGCCGGGTTGGAGCGTATACCTCATATGCAATCGCTAGTACGAGCGCTGCTGCCGATGTCAACGTAAATGCTCAGAACTCATTTCGATCTGCCTCGCGCACAGAATTGGAGGAGCGCTGCCGTGAACTGATCGGCAACCGTAACGATATCATCTGTGAACCGAACGTGCGCTTTCGGACCAGCAAGGTTCCGAACGATCCCCAGTACTCAGGGCTCTGGGGCATGACTAAAATTGAGGCACCCTCAGCTTGGGAGATCTCGACTGGAAATAGGGCAGTAATTGCGGCCGTAATTGATACCGGGGTTTCTTACAATCATCCGGACCTTCTTGCAAACATCGCCGTGAATACAAATGAGATCCCCAACAACGGATTGGATGATGACGCTAACGGCTATGTAGATGACTACTACGGCTATGACTTCGCCTACCTTGATGGAGATCCCAGTGATACTGTCGATGGCCACGGCACACACGTGGCAGGCACGATTGGCGGTGTTGGAAATAATTCTGCAGGCGTATCCGGAGTTAATTGGGAGGTCGGTCTAGTCCCGATTAAGGTTCTCGATGATAGCGGTTCCGGATCTTTGGCTGATATCGCGGCTGGGATTGACTATGCAGTTACTCGCGGTGCGCATGTGATCAATATGTCGCTTGGGGGCCCTAGTGGAGCAGCTGTTCTGTTGCAGGCAATTGAACGCGCTACGACGGCGGGTGTTGTGATCGTAATGGCCGCTGGTAACGAAGCAGCGGATAACGAATCTGTAGGAAGCTTCCCGTCCAACTACAGCACCGCTACAACAATATCAGTAGCGGCGACCGGAACAGATGACAATCTAGCTGACTTTTCAAACTACGGGGCAAGCAATGTTCAGATCGCTGCACCGGGCGTTGATATCATCAGCACCTTCCTAAACAACGGATATGATTCACTCTCCGGCACCTCGATGGCGACGCCGCACGTTGCCGGTGTTGCTGCTCTAGTAAAGGCCGCTAACTTTGGTCTTAGCGGTTCACAGATTAAAGATATTATTCTGAATACCGCGACACCTGTTTCCGCCCTTCAGGGATTTGTGTCGACTAGTGCCAGACTCAACGCCAATGCGGCTGTGGCATCAGCAATTGGTGCAGCCCCGATAACAACCCCGCCGAGCAGTGAATTTCCGGCTTTAGATAGCTCGATTACCCTAGAAATGGCTATCGGAAGGTCCTCGAGCGCTCGGGTACCAGTAGCAGTCTATCTGTACGATACGGAAACTGAGGAGGGCTATTTTGGTTATAAAGCGATAGTCTATTGTAATAATAAAGCCGTACGAAGCGGAGTAACCGATGAGTTCGGAGAGGTTTATCTTCGAGTTAACCGCCCTAAGATTAAAAAGGGCGGGAAGAAAACTACTATATCCTGTTACGCGATGATTGAGGGCTACTCGAACATCTCCAACAAGGTGCGTGTAAGCTCACTTAAGACACGCTAGGCGGAGTTGCCAAATAAAAATGAGCTGCAACGAATTTACGTTGCAGCTCATTCACTATCCAATCAGGAAAATCGTAACTACTTAATCAGCTGATTGCATAACCCCTTAACGCTACCATAGCATCGCCCAGCATCAGTAACCTCAGCACAGGTAGTTGCGTTCAATCTGAATCGAATCTTTGGAGAATTCGTACGCTTCATGGCCGCCTTCCTAAGGCTTGGGGTGCTCATCGTGCAGCGATAGCGCCCACCAGGTGCGTCGTGAGCGGTAGCCCAAGGACATGATCCGATCTCATTATTTAACGAATCATAGATCACAGTCGAACCCTTCGAGAACCCTTTGGTAAGAAGGATCAGAGTTGGCTCCTTGCGGAATCCAACCAGTGGGGTGCCAACTCCTCCAGATCGAATCGGGGCCGAATTTTTATATATAAACTTCTTGCCAGCCGGTACCTTAACTATCTTTTCACAGACAGCTTTCTTTGAAACCTTCTTAGACTTCGCAAATGCCGCATCTGGCAAAGTGAGCCCGAAGGTGCACATGGCCGCAATTAAAAGTGTATAGATCTTCATACGGCTTAATCCCCTTCTCAATAAAATCTAAAGTTAAAATAATCAAGAATCCGAAAACACTAAAACTGCGTATTAGGTCAGCACAATCGAGGGCCTAGCAAAACAATTCGCGACCGTAATTGTTTAGATGCAAACTACTCAGTTACGAGTAGCAACAAGAACATCCATTCGGTTACTTCAAGGATACCACACCATCGTGCGCTAGTCATGTTTAAGACCGAAAAGTCTACTAATCCAACTACTTAATCGTGCGAGTACACAGTCCCTTGACGCTACCGTAACACTTGCCCGCATCGGGGATAGTTATGCAGCGGGTTGGAGTGATCTTAAATATTATACTTGGGCTCTTTGTGTTCCTCAGCGCCGCTCGACGCAGTGCCGCTGTCTTCATCGTACACCGCATACGCCCTCCGCGAGTTCCGTGAGCCGATGCCCAGGGGCAAGATCCGAGCCGTTTCCCATTGCTATCAAATATTGTAGCGGTCCTGCGCGTCGATACATTGGCGATCATTATTAGTGTTGGCTCGCCTCTAAAACCGACGATTGGTGAGTTCGCCCCACCCGAACGTAAGGGCGCAGAATTCTTGTAAATTACCGATCTTAAGTTCGAAATGTCTGCCTGCACTGGGCATAGTGTACTAACCGACGTCTGGGCCTGTGTAGAATGCGTCGATGCTATTGCGAATAGAGCTAGTAAAGAGCACTTTACAGCTACAACTCTGCAAAATGACAACGAAAGTTTTCGAGCTAACGTTTGGTTCATTCAGCACCTAATGATTTCAACTATTATTTTCTCTTATTGAGCCCTAGTTCACAGGATTGCACAAGGCCCAATCGAACGGATCAACCTATAGCGGTTTGCAAAAGTCGCGAGCGATATAATAGCTTTTGCAAACCGCTATAGATTCGCGAAGGCGAATCAAAACAGCAACTTATAGCAATTAATTTCAAAAGGCTTGCCAACTCGATTGGCATCGAGCTTTGATGGCCACAACACAACCCCACGATCACAATGAAATGTCCCTCATGTAACTTTGTCTGTTCGGATCTGCGCGATATCTGCCCGCGTTGCCTAGAGGATCTGCGCCCCCATAAGGCCTCAATCGGATTGCCGATTACAAACCCCAATGCCGCGTATCAGAATCTTGTTGAGAAAGTTTCGCCACGATTAAAGAGCGACGCCACGAGTTCAGATTCTGCTGAGGGACTTCTGAATAGGATCGGCTCATTTTTTCGTGAAGAATCCCTGGCTCCTGTTGATAAACGGGCAGATTCAGAGGATCGACAAACCGACGACGATCTCGCCAGTTCCTCACCGTTAGCTAACGGGCCCATTGGAACTTCAACTGACGATAATGCCATCATCACAAAAGGTTGGGGTGGCTACACCGCACTAGAGGCATCGATTGATCGCCGGATAGACTCGGAACTAGATCCGCCTCCAGATATTTTAGAGCGGCCAATACAATCCCCAGCCCCAGGGCCAACACCTAATTCACCTGGCCCACCGCAACCCGAGCAACCAGCCTCAATTGACTCTGCTACGCGAGACCGCGAGTGGCTTGCAACGATCCAAGTTGATGAGGCTGAGGCACACAGCGACGAGATCAATCGGCTCTTTACCGCTACGCTGCGCGAGATCGTGCTTTACGACGATCAGATGCAGTTCGAGTTAGCGGGCGAGTCGTTCCTGAGTAAGGAGCACGATGAGCATCTTGAGCTGTTATTTGATCTAGCAGATGACGAGATCGTCGACCCCTCAACAGCGAAAAGATTTGAAGCCATAATTGAAACCAGCGCGGAACGCCATGTTGAGTCGGAGGATCTTTCAAAACAGCTCGCAAAGATCGAGCAGGTTATTGATGCCAAGATGCCGTCATTGGGAAGTTTTCAAGCTGCTAGCGTTGCTGCCAACACGTCGACTCATGCTGCGATTATCACACCGCTTCAACCGTTAGTTCCTGCCGGAACGATCCGCCGAATGGTAGCCTTTGTGTTTGATTCGATATCCGCCATCGCCATAGTCGCGGGCCTCACTCTACTTGGTATCTGGATATATGAGCCGGTACTCTTTGCGATAGTTTCCGATTCCGCAAATCGAGACCTCGCCCTGATGGCCTTACTAGTTGAAAGATTAGCTCCGATATTAGTGTTGGTCGTTCTGTTCTATCCGATCCTAATGCTCGCTCTGTTTCGGCGCACTATCGGGAGCCTGCTGACCGGTATTAGGCTAAGCTCAAGCGACGGCCATGCCCCGCGCCTATCTGGAATTCTAGTGCGCGCATTCAGTTGGCCGATATCGGTGCTGCTTGGGGGCTTTCTGCCGCTACTGTTGGGTCGCGAAACGCTGCATGACCATCTATCTAAGACCTCGTTTTTTAGAAAGGCCCAGAAAATTGATAATCAGTGATTTTTAACCTCCCCCCAGTGGAGGGACCCTTTTTACTGAGGTTGAACCTATCCCCAAATTAGTGCTACCTTCCCTGCGCCTCTGATCAACAATTCGCCCAGGTAGCTCAGTCGGTAGAGCAGTGGATTGAAAATCCACGTGTCGGCGGTTCAATTCCGTCCCTGGGCATTTAGTTGCGCTATTTTGAGTGGTCACAGCGAAGGCTAAGTCAAAGAATACGAAACCAACTGCGCGGCCGAAGGCTGGTCCTGCCCCTTTTGGAATTAGTCCAAAACAGCTGCTAACTCAGATTCGCGAGAACAGCTTCCCAGCTGTGCTCCTAATAGTCGGCCCCGACCCCATTCGGATTAATAGATTGATAGCGGCCGTATTGAGTACCGCCGAGAAAAGTATTGCAACGGGACGACCGCAGACGATCCGACCAAAAAAATTCCAGGGTGCCAGTCTCTCCGAACGGGATGTCAACGAGATACACGTGCAGTCGGCAACGCTTTCAATGTTCTCCAAACAGCAGATCTTCCAAATTGATGGTGTTGACCAGATTAAAGCTGCGCTCAATGCCACGCTGGCAGATCTAGTTGAAACATACGTTGCTCCGAATCTCCTAATCCTTACCGCCAGCGCCCTACCCAGTAACAGCGTGCTGCGATCGCGCTGCGCAGCCAAGGGAGCGCTGCTTGGAAGTATCGTCGACCTGTCCGAGTTTACCCCCCAGGAGCTCCGCGCATGGACGGCGCGCGAGCTAAGTAATGCGGCGGTAGTTGATCCAAGTAACCAGATTGTTGAGGGGGTCATTGTACTGGCCGACTCAAAACCAGACCGTATAGCAGCGATCTCAAGCCACTTAAGCCTCTACTGCGACGGTCGACCACCGACCTTGCGTGACCTATCGACGCTTTTTCATAGCCAAAGCCAGGTGGCAGATTTTGCGCTTCTCGATGCCGTTCAGTCCGGGAATCGCCTACGTACAACCACCACCATTCATCAATTGCTCGGGGCAGGTAAGAGCCCATTCCTGCTCCTTGCGATGCTCGGACGCACATTTGGCCAGTATCTAACTATCTCTGCCGCGCGCGCCCAGAATCTTGGGGCCACTCAGATTAAGTCCTTAGTCCCCATGCAACCGTGGCTTTTTGATAAGTATGTTGCGGCTAGCTCACGCTATTCACTGCCACGCCTGCGAAACGCCAATGCTGCTATTGTGCGCGCCGATAGTCTGCTCAAGAATCGTTCATTAGGAGCCGATGCGATCCTAGAGACTTTGTGCTGCGAACTCACTCCCGATCCCCGCAAACACGATTCCCGCAACTAGCCAAGGCGATGACACTACTACGATCCCTATATACCTTCACGATAGCGCTACTAATCTGCGTGGCGATCCCCGGTGAAAGTTCGCAGGCCGAAGTACAGAAACAATCAGCACAGAAAGCTCAAACCAAGAACGTAACCCTAAAGAAACCAAAGGTCGTTACCAAAAAAAAGACGCCCATTAAGAAGGTTGCGTCTAAAGCCACCCCAAGGCCTGTGGTCATGTTCGCCGATTCAAAGGTTCGTGGATGGGACTACCTTGCCGATCGATTAATTAGGGATGGTTTTAGTCCCGGAACTATTACCGCACTCTTTCAGGATCGTCGGATGCCGTGGTTTACAGAGATTCCCTTCGCTGTTGCTCCGCGCGAGGGGCACCATATGTATGCTGGATTTAATAGTAAGAGCCGCATTGAGCAGGCTCGTAGCTTTCTGGAAAAATACAGCACTGAATTCGAGCGCGCAGAAGATCGCTTCAAGGTTAGTCGATATGCAGTCGCTGCGCTTTTGATGATTGAGACCGGATTTGGACGCAACACCGGCAAAGAGATAGTCCTATACCGCCTGGCCCGGCTGGCTAGCGCCGCCGATCCTGAGAACGCCAAACGCAACTATGAGCGCCTACGAAAAACCGATCCAACTGTAACGTTAGAAGCCGTCATCGCCCGCGCAAAGTACCTTGAGGAGACCTTCTATCCTGAGGTCGGCGCCGTGTTGCAGATCGCCCGTGAGGAGCAGTTCGATCCCCTAGGCCTTCGAGGGTCCTCTGCAGGTGCATTTGGCATTCCACAATTCCTGCCAACCTCGTATCTGCGATTTGCTCGCGACCATAATGATGATGGTCGGATTGACCTGTTCCATGAGAGCGACGCGATCGCATCAACTGCAAATTTCTTGGCCCACTTCGGATGGGACGATGAGGCCAGCGATGAAGTCAAGCGGGCTGTAATCTGGAAGTACAATCATAGCGAAGCTTATGTTGATACAGCACTTTCGATTAAGAAGACCCTCGCGGCAAAGAGTGCGGCAGGGTTGGCGGGGAAGCGAGTAACCCTTAACCCATCAGGGGCGCAATTGAACCAGCCTTAACGGCCGATCCAACTGCGCCCCTTGCGGAATAGAACCTTTCATTTCGATCACATCGCTTCACTCGAGGCCGGAGATTCGGCAATTGCGTCGGAAAAAGAACTGCCTTCACAATCCTGTTCCGAACGACCAAAATCCCGAAAGGGCTCCGCCTGCAGGTCAAAACGCTCGCGGTACAGCTCACACCGTTCATAGAGCTCACTGTGAGTACCACGATCAACCACCCTGCCCTGGTCCAAGACGATCACCTGATCGGCCCTAACGATCGCCGAGAAATCATGCGTCGCAATCACCACCGTCTGGTTGGGGGTCTCTTCAAACAGAAACTTCCAAAGCCTTCGGGTACTCCGAACATCAAGCGCCGATGAGGGCTCATCAAGGATAATCAACGGCGCCATCATGTAAAAGATCACCGCCAAGGCAAGCTTCTGCTTCTGACCACCCGAGGGCTCAATTCCATCCTCGAAGTAGCGGCTGAGCATTCGCTTGTAACCCTGCGGCCACGTAGCGATAAACTCATCCGCACCACTCATCCTTGCCGCCCAACGAACCCGATTCTGGTCGGGCTCGCCAACACAACCCATCGCGATGTACTCCTCGGCTGAGACTGCGAACAGCTCAAACTCCTGGGGCAACACGCC